>JADMIO011200083.1_pt1 | contig 99521 bp, 68 predicted proteins | sample 8958161 | NCBI WGS metagenome assembly JADMIO01 (sample SAMN16585339, study PRJNA669376) | soil metagenome | isolation source: Crop rotation soil | place: USA: Cullars Rotation, Alabama | collected 2011
GCCGCGACTTCAAGTCACGTGAATTCCAAGCTTCGGATCCCACTGTGCTGGAAAGACGGCACGCGCAGATGCGGCAGCAATCCCGGCTCGGTGCGATGAAGCTGCAGGAACTGGCTGATTGCCAGCCCGCTAATCCAGCCCAGGAAGACCGCAACGCCGCCGAGGTACGCCACCGGCGTGTTGTGCATCTTGCGCTTGTTGTCGGGCGCGTCGATGATGCCGTAATGCGTGGCGACGCTCTGCATGGCGGGCGTGAAGAAAAAGGAGATGAGGAACGCGACGTAGAACACATAGATGTAAGGCGAAAGCACTTCATCGACGCTGTACTCGGTTGCGGGGATCTGTGCGAGGAGGAAGTTGTGCAGCATGTCGCGTTCCGAAATGATCCGCCGCGCGTCCATTGCGCGGGAGCGCGATGATACCCAAGGTGACGAGGGACACGAAGGGGCGGGGGCTCAAATCTTTGCATGCGCGGGCGAGGGGCAAGTTACGCGGCCGCTGGAAGGACTCGGCGGCGCCGCATGGCGAGGCTCGTGAGGGCCAGCCACAACATCGCGGCCGGCTCGGGGACGTGGGAGACGCCGTCCGATGTGCCTGCCGTGCTGAAGTTTGTGTTCTGCGCGCTCATGGCGGCGTCGATGAGCAGGAAATCGTCGCCGTCGATGCGGTCGTCGTAGTTGAAATCGCCGCTGAGCCACGCACGCTCGGGATCCAGCACCTTGCCGTAGTGGGAGTTGATCTGGAAATAGTCGTCGGCGTCGATGAAGCCGGAGAGATTGGCGTCGCCGGCGTAGGTGTACATCACGAGCACGTCGCTGGATACGACGGGCAGGTTGCCGAAGTTGGATTTGCCGACATCGCCGGCCGCGGCGACGGCGAGCGTCGTCGTGATGTCGGTGGCGGCGGTGGTGATGAGGCGGGCGGAGGAGATCAGGTCGGAGATCGCGCTGACGGAGCCGGCGGGGATGATCAGCTTGTTGTCGGTGAGGTCGAGCGTCGCGCCGGAGGCGATCACCAGCGTCGAGAGCTTGCTGGCGTCCGTGCCGCCGGTGGGGTTGGGCGAACGCGTGATCTTGGCTGAGCCGGCGGTGATGTTGAGCGAGGCGGCGCGGAGGTTCTGGGCTTCCAGCGTGCCGGGGCCGGATTTGGTGAGGGCGGCGGAGGTGGGTTGGAGCTGGGAGATTGTCAGCGCGCTGCCGGTGGCGACAGTGATCGTGGTGTCGTGGGAGAGGGTCAGCGGAACGTTGATGGCGTGGCTGCCGAGCGTTGCGTCGATCGAGGCTTGGCCGGTGGGGACATCGAGCGTGAGCGCGCCGGTTCCGCCGATCGTGTAGCCGTACGGGCTGGTGAAGATCACGTGGCCGACGGTCGTGTTGCTCGTGAGGTTCACCGTCGCGGGCGTGGCGATGACGTTGAGGAAGCGCGCCGTCGAGCCCGCGCCAGAGGGAATCGCCTCCGCCCAGTTCCAGGCGGTCTGCCAGTCGCCGCTGCCGCCGATGGCCCAGCCTTGCGGCAGCGTCAAGTGCAGATACTCATTCGCCTGGATGTTGCCGTCGCTGTCGAGCGTGCCGGGAAGTTGATGCGTCGAGAGCAGCGTGCCGCCATCGGCGCTTCCATACAAACCGACGGCGAGATAGAGATCCGCGGGGATCGCGCCGAATTCTCCCGCGAGGTCGATCGTCCCTTCGAGCACACCGCCGTTGGCGCCCGTCGCGGCTTCGGTCGCGCCGGCGGCGTCGAACCAGCCTTCGTAGTCGTTGTTGTTCTCATCCGCCAGATACGCCCCCCACTGCGCGACCTGCCCCGCCTTCGCCCAGTTGGCCGGGACCATCGCCCCCGCGCCGCCCGGGCCGGAGACGTAGATGAAGTGATCGCTCCCTTCGCCCGCGTCGTTGGTCGCGAGATAGAGCTTGCCGGCGTGCATCGAATAATAAAGGTGCATGCCGTTGCGGCTGGCGACCTCCTTCGCGTCCGCGTCCAGCGTCCCATCCATTACAAACGCCCCACCATCGGGCGGCGGCGTCACCGTCGATCCACCCACCCACACGTGCTGAATGTCCGTCTTCGTCACATTCCCCTTCGCGTCGGTCGCCTCCACGTAATAGTCGATCAGCTTGTTGTTCTGGCCGGTGATCATGCCGGCGTACTGCAACGCGCGATAGGTCGGCGTCAGGATATTCCCCGGCGGCGTGACATCGGTCGACGCCATCGCAACGCTGTTCCACGCCCCCACTTCGCTCCCGCCCGCGTACGTCTCGTTCTGCGTGGATGACAACGGATTGCTGCCGTCGTTGTCGCTCCGCCACTTCAGCACGACGTTGCTCAACCCGCTCACGTCATACGCATACGTCCAAACCTTGAAATCGCTCGGCTCCGGCGTCGAGTTGAACTCATACGCGCCGGGGTTATAGGAATCGCGCTGCGGCACGAACACCGTCGGCGGCGTCGCCTCGTTCCCGCTGAACCCATTGATCACCAGGTTCGCCTTCGCGACGGCGAGGTTCGCCCCGCGCGTCACGTTGCTGTCCCACGGCTGCGTGCCGTCCCAGTACCAGTGATCCGAGCTCTCCGCCTGCGCCAGATAATGCCACGCCTTCTCCGCGTTGGTCCCCGTGTTGTTGATGACGTTCGTCGCACTGGCCGGGCCGGCAATGTCCTCGGCGGTGAAGACGCGGTTCTTCGCCGCCGTCAGCACTGCCCAACTGTTGCGATCGGCGCTCCAGCCGCTGCCGCTCGGATCGCCCAGCCATTTCTTGAACTCCGCGTCGCCATTATCCGCGCCGGCCCACGCGCCGTTCTCGACATGGATCACGTCGCTGGCGGCGACGGGATATTTCTTCATGTAATCGCTGATGGTGGTGACGTTGTAGTCGGCGTTGCCGTTCGCCCAGTTCACCATGCTCTGGAAATTGCTGTGGTAATAGGCGTCCGACCCGCCGCCGTAGTTGTCGCCGTCGTGGTGGAGCACGACGAGCATCGGGTGGGCCGGATCGGTGTTGTACTGCTTGTACTGGTCCATCACGGACTGATATTGCAGCGCCCCAAACCCGCCCCGGCCGTCTTCGTTGCCTTCGTATCGCGCGCCTGGCACGGCCACGATCTTCTGCACCGCGCCGCTGCTGGGATCGACGTACTGCACATTGTGCGGCCGATAGGAGAGGGGCGCGCTCACCTTCGACGGCGCCCACAGGTTGTTGAGCTGAATCCACGCCCCGCCCAATGCCGCCGGATCGGGGTTGATCTGATCCGCCTTGTTCGGCGCAAAGAGGCCCGATGAGTTGGTCTGCGGATAGTTCTGCGTCGCGCGATCGAAGTGGATGTTATCGACGATGCTCCACTGCACGCCCTCGGCCACCAGCGCCGGGATCATGCGCTCGGCGAACGCGGTCTCCGCCGGGAAGAAACCGGTCGAGTACGACACCGAGCTGCCGAAGGTCTGCTGCGTCGCGACCTTCTGCATCTTGATCTGCATGCGCATGTCGCGCACATCGAGCAGCGGCATCAACGCGTGGCTGTAGTTGAACCCGATCAGGTCGAGGCGAGGATTCCCCTCGACGGTGCTGGTCGCGCGGGCCTGCGTGTAGGGAACGTTCCAGTTGTTCCACATCCCGCCATTGACGTTCGCGGCCTTAAGCGCGTTGAGGTTCTCGATCAGCGACCCGGAAAACGAAACCGACGCCCCCAGGTTCGGCAACCCCGCCCCGCTGCTGATCGCATCCTTCGGCCAACTGGTGTACGGCCCATAGCGCTGGTTGAAGATGTCATAAAGCGAGAACGAGTAGCGCCCCGCCGCCTGCGTCTGATTGACATCCTCCCCGGGGTAATAGATTGGCTGATGCATGTGCCAGAGAAACCCCACCTGCATCGGCGTCGCCGCGGGGAGGGAAGAAGCCCCTGCAGCAATGACGAGCGCGGCGAGGAACGGCTTTTTGGCCATGGTGAACCGGTTAACTCCATTGTGCAGCAATTCGCCGGTTTTCGCCAATCAAGATTGTTAAAGCGTTCGACGACGCGCAGACAAGAGCATGGCGGCAGCCACCAGGATCATGCCCGCGGGTTCGGGCACCGCTGCGACGGATCCCGATGAGGCGGGCGCGGGGAGCGCGAGTGTGCGGGCGTAGTTGCGGTTGATCATGAAATAGTCGTCGGCGTCGATGTTGCCGCTGTAGTTGAAGTCGCCGTTGTAGTAGCCCTTGAGATTGCCGGAGATGCCGGAGTCGATGCGGAAATAGTCGTCGGCGTCGATGCCGCCGGAGAGGTTGGCGTCACCGGCGAGGGTGTAGAGGACGACCGAGTCGCCGCTCAGGACGTTCACGCCGCGGAAGGTCGTGTTGGCGAGGTTGGCCTGCGTGGCGGTGGCGACGGCGACGGTGGTGATGAGGTCGGAGGTCGCCAGCGATGAGCCGATGCCCGGGCCGGTCCATGCGCCCGAGGCGCGGGCGGTCTGGATCATGCCGGTCAGCCCATCGTAGGCCGATCCGGTCCACGATCCGATCGGCGTGGTCGAGCCGACGACCAGGGCGCTTGTGTTGATGTCGAGCTTGGCGCCGTTGGGGAGTGTAAGCGAGTCAACGCGGCTGGCGGCGGAGGAAGAGGCGAGCTTGAGCGTTCCGCCGGTGACGCTCAGGGCCTGGACGCGTACGTAGTCGGTGGTGAGCGTGCCGGTGGAGGTCTTGGTGAAGTTGCCCGAGCCCGCGACGGAGGGGAGCGTCATGTCCTTGCCGCCGGTGCTGAAGCTGGAGTTGGCCGAGACGGTCACGGGGATGGCGAGGTTGCCGGAGACTTCAATGGTTCCGCCGGCGAGCGTGACGCTGGAGGCGGCGGAGATGGCGCTGACGCTGGTGATGAGCCTACCGCCGGCGACGGTGATCCCGCCGGTGAAGGTGTTGGCGCCGCTGAGTTGAAGCGTGCCCGCGCCGCTCTTCCACAATCCCGCCGAGCCGGAGACGATCGCCGAGACGTCGAGGTCCACGTCAGCCGAGCCATCATCCTGCACGTTGAAGGTTCCGGTGGTCGTGCCCATGTCGAGGCGTCCGCCAATCGAGGCGGTGTTTGACGCGCCGGTGGTTTTGATCTCGCCGTTGACGCGCAGCGTGCCGGAAACCGACGGATTGACCGGGTCGACGGTGCTGACGGTCCCGCCGGCGATGAAGCTCAATGAGCCGATCGTCTCGTCCTTGCCGCTGAGGTCGAGCGTGGGCGTGCTGGTGGCGCCGTTGAGCGTGACGTTGGAGCTGTCCACGATTGATGCCGCGTGCAGCAGCTTGACGGTGCCCGGGCCGTTGATGCGCAGGTCGCCGGCGATGGCGTTGACGCTGGCGGTCTTGGCCAGATCGAGTTCCCCGGCGCTGACGGTTGTCAGGCCGGTGTAGTCGTTGGCCGTCGAGCCGCCGAAGGTCAGGATGCCGCCGCCGATCTTGGTCACCGTCACCGCCGCGCCGGTCTGATGCACCTTGGTGCTGAAGGTGAGGTCGGCGTAATTCTCGATGCTGATGTTCTGGGCGAGGTCAACCTGTCCGTCGAAGACCAGGCTGCTCGGCGCTGCGCCGAAGACCTTCAAGGCCGGCCCCAGCGTGGCGGTGCCGAGGTGAACGGGCCCCGGGATGCTGAGGCTGTCGGCCGTGCCTACCGTGATGTCAACGGTGTTGGAGCTTTGGACGTTGATATTGAGCGGCACACCACCCACGCCCACGACGCCACTGCCGACGTAAAGCTGAAGTTTTCCGCTGGCAAAGGTAATCGGCCCGCTGCCCAGGGCGGCGAGGTTGGTCGCCTGGATGGTGCCGTTGCTGATCGTGGTGCCTCCCGAATAAGTATTGGCGGCCGCGAGTTGAAGCCTCCCACCGCCCGATTTGAGCAGGGTGCCGTTGATCACACGCGCGGAAATCGCCGCATCGATGTCCGCTGTGCCATTACTGACCGAGACCGAGCGAATGCCGCCGAGATCGACTGTGCCTGGGTTGGGGTTCAGCGCGTCAGTGGTGATGCTCGCGGTGCCGCTGCCGCTGGTGAAGATGACGTTATCGTTGAAGACCATCTTCCCACCGGTCGATGCTCCGGAGTTGATGGCGATCATCGGGTTCGTCGGCCCATCGAAGGTGCTCTGGCCGTTGATGGTCATGACACCGCTCGCTTCGACGACATTGTTGCCGTTCGTGACGCGCAGCGAAGCGGAGTTGATGGCCCCCCCGACGCTCACCTTTGTAATACCGCCGTCGAGCCAGAGGGTGTTGGGACTGGCAACGGTAAGCGTGCCGGCGCCGGTGGTGAAGGTCCCGCCATGGTTGATGAGCGAATGAACGGTGTCGTTCGAACCGTTGAGATCGAGCGCGCCGCCCTGGTGCAGGATGATAATCGCGTCGTCGGAGATCTGGCCGGGACGGGTATAGGTGACCGTTCCGCCGGTGATCTCGATCGAGCCGGGAATGGCCAGCGTGTTGGCAGCTTTGTCGAGGAACAACTCGCCAGCGGTGACGTAGGTGGTGCCCGTATAGGTGTTCGGCGTGGTGTCGCCGGCGCCGTTGCCGAGGATGATCTGGCTGTCGCTGGCGGTGACCAGACCGACGTTTCCGGTGATACGCGAGCCGATGCGCAGCGTCCCCGCACCGTACGAGGCGACAAATAATTCGCCGACGCCCGAGGTGAGGTCTCCACCGCTGATCGTGGCGTTGTTGCTGCCAACCTTGAGCAGCCCGCCCTGTGACAGCGTCAGCGTTGTGCCGTTGTCTTGTGCGACGTTGATCGACGAGGAGTTGGTGTTGAGCGTGAGCGTCTTGATCGAGATATTCCCGATCGAAGCCGGCGAGGACGTCAGACGGACGTGCGTATTTGCCGCGAACGTGTTGCTGTAATCATCCGACTCAAGAGCGACAACCCCGCGGCTCGCGTCATACTTCGCGAACGCAGAGTGCCCGACCAGCGCCCAGCTACCAATGAAACCCGTCGAATGGCCGGGGATGCGAACAGTACTGTCGCGCTGGAAGTTCACCATCGCGCCGGTGCTTCGGCTCATCGACGCCGCGGAGAAATAGGATGTGTTCGCCGTCGAGGTGAGAACAGCGACCTCCGACAAGCCCGCGTTGACGACCAGTTCGCCGATCGACTCGACGGAATTAACCGCCGCCTTGTCGGCATCGTAGCTGAGCGTCCCGCCCTCCAGCACCATCTCCGAATCATCCTTGAAGCGGTTGATCGTGTTTCCGTTGTTGGCCGCGGATAAGAGCGCCCCGCTTTCGATCACGTACCCCGTCGAGTTGGCGAAAGATCCGCTGGACGTGAGCTTCAGCGCTCCCCCGTCGATGCGAACCGTCCCGGTCATCGCCTGCGACTGCTGCTCTTCGATGGCCCCCGTCCCGGCGATCACGAGGTCGCCTCCTCCGCTCACCTGCGCCGCGAGCACCGCATCATTCGCCTGGTTGATGACGACCACGCCGGAGTTGGAGATGTTCCCGACGAGGCTGGCGGTCGTGCCCTGGAGCGTCCCGCCCGTCACGGTCGTGCCGCCGCTGTAGGAATTGGCGCCCGACAGGATCAGCGCACCCGTGCCGATCTTTGTCAGCGAGATCCCGCCGCCCAGGTTGGCGCTGATCGTGCTGGAAACGGTGCTGCTGGTATTGAAGCTGATATTCCCCGATGGCGGGCTGGAGACGGTGACCGCCGAGCCCCCGTACGTGGTGATATCGAGCTGCCCGCTGACCGTGCCCGACAAGATGCCCACGGCGGTGTCGGTTGTGGTCATGCTAAAATTCGACGCGATCCCCGTCATGCGCAGCGTCCCCGCCGAGACAACCGTCCCGCCCGTATGAGCAACGCCACCCGACAACACCAGCGTTCCCGTCCCGACCTTTATCAATTGCCCGAAGCCTGACACGTTCGCGGAGACGGTCAGATCGTTCGCAGCGCTGCCATCGCTCACCGTGAACGTCCGCAGACCAGAATTCAAGGAGATATTCCCCATGATGTTCGCGGTCGAAGCAGACTGCGACGTGCTTAAGTCCCCGCCCAATCGAAACGTCCCTGCGCCGCTGGAGATCGTCCCACCCGTCATGGTCACGTTCCCCAGCGTGTCGCTGAACCCGTTGAGATCCAGCGTCGAAGTGGAGCCGTTCACAACCACGGCCGCTGAGTCGGCCACCTGGTCGTTGGTCAGCCAGCGAACCGTCCCGCCGGTGAACGCAGAGACCTTCGTGTTGACCGCATTGATGCCCGCGCTCTTGGACAGGAGCATCGTCCCCGCATTGACCCGCATCTCGCCGGTGCTGGTATTGGCAGCGGTCCCGCTGAGCGTGAGCGTGCCACCCCCGACCTTCGTCAGGCTCCCCGTTCCTCCAATTACCCCGCCGAGGTTGGTCGAAGCACTGACATTCATCTGCCCGAGCCCGTTTAGCGTAGCCGCGCCGGTGAACTTCAAGGTGCCATTCCCCTGCACGCTCAATGTGCTCGAGCCAAGAGTCAGCCGACCCATTTGGAATGTCCCCGGCGAGCCAGCGGTAATGCGATCGATGTTGATCGTCGCTGAATTCGCACTCAGGTCATTGCCAAAATTCGCCGTGGCGGCATCGCTGCGCAGGTTGAGCGTGCTCGAGCCTTGTACCGTGACCGCGCCAACGCCCAGCCCTCCCGCTTGCGCTTCAACCGTACCGCCCGTGATCGTCGTGCCCGCCGCATAATCATTCACGCCCGTCAACTTCAACAGCCCAGTCCCGCTTTTGCGAATCGCGCCGTTGCTGATCCGTGCCGAGACAAGCAGGTCAACCGCCGCCGCGCTGTCTACGACGGTAAACGCGCGCTGAACGCCGCCGAGATCGACCCAGCCCGGCAGCGCCCCGGCGCCCGAGGAAAGCAGCTGAGCCGCCGAGCTTGCACTCGAGGTCACATCCGCGCCGTTGAGGAATAGCCGGCCGGGAGTCGTGGAATGAGAGGCGAGCGTAATGGTCGGCGTGCTGCTGCCGATGAAAAACACGCCGGAGTTCACTTCGATGGTGCCGCCTGGATTGACGACCGTCGAGCCGTCGCTGACGGTGAGTATGTCCACGTTGTAGTACTGGCCCAACGCGGCGCGCGTGAAAATCAACAGCGACACCGCCAGCACCGAAATCCAGCCCACCCGATTGCTTCGCATAATGGCTTGCCCCGTTGCGAATTATTATGCCCCGCCTCAACCCGGCGGCAAGCTCAACAACGGCATATGGCCCGTTCAGGCCATGGCCGGGAAACGTCCGGCCATGAAGAGAAGCCCTTCCGGCCATGGCCGGGAAGCTTCCGGCGGTGGTGAAACGCGTCCGGCCATGGAGCGGAGGGCTTGCGGCCATGGCCGGACGTCTCCATTTCATGGAATGGCGCGGTCCGGCCATGGCCGGAAGGTTCCATTTCATGGCCTGACACTTCCATTCCTAGGAGAGAAACGCTTCCGGCGTAGGCTGGGAACGTCACACTAGCGTTTTTCGGCTGAAAACGCGGGCGGCGCGGATGCGCGGATGTGGGGATCGTCGAGCCTGCAACGAGACCGCAATCGTAGCTGCCAGCGCGGGCGCGAGCGCCGGCTCGGGGACCGAAGTGACGTCATTCGCGGATGGGCCGCCCAGCGGCAGACCTTGGCCGCTGAAGCCGGCGTCGATGATCGCGTAGTCGTCGCCGTCGATCGTGTCGTCGTAATTGAAATCGCCGACGAAGTACGATCGGTTGGCGCCCGGGAGCTTGCCGTAGTTGGAATCAACCTGGAAAAAGTCGTCAGCATCGACGTTGCCGCTGAGGTTTGCGTCGCCTTGCCAAGTGTACATCACGAGCACGTCACTGGCGGCGACGGATGTGCCGCCGAAGGTGGATCTTGCGACGTCGTCGGCGCGGGCCGTCGCGAGCGCGGTCACTCCGGCCGCGGTGCTGTTGATCAGTTGGCCGGCGGCGAGGAGGTCGGAGACGGCGCCGACGGAACTCGCCGTCAGGATGATCTTGTTGTTGGTTTGATCGAGCGTCGCGCCCGGGCTAATCGAGAGGGCGCCCGCCTTGAGCAGCACGCCGCCGCCGGTCGCGAGGCGCAGCGTGCCGGCGGAGACGGTGAGTGTGCCGGTGTAGGTGTTGGCGTTGCTGAGCGTGAGCGTGCCAGAGCCGATCTTCGTCAACGACGAGCCCGTCATGACGCCGGCGATGCTGTCGCTGTTGGCCTGTGTGTCGATAACGCCGCCGCCGAGGCCGATAGTGACGGAGCGCGCGGCCGCGAGCGTGAAATCGCCGGTGAGCTGGAGCGTCGCGCCGTTGTTGATGGTGATGCCGGTTCCCGAGCGGCCGACGGCGCCGCTGGCGATGTTGAGCGTGCCGGCGTTGATCGTTGTGCCGCCGGTGTAGCCGGAGGTTTGGTTTGAGCTGCTGGTGAGGACGAGCTTGCCCGCGCCCTCTTTCACGAGCCCTGCGGCGCCGGCGACAATGGAGTTGATTGTCGCGGTGACGCCGGCATCGACCGTCACCGTCGGGCCGGTGAGCGTGAGCGCCAGGCCGCTGACGATGTAGCCGTTGGTTTTGAACGTGAGGCTGTTGACGCTCTGCGCCGCGGCGAGCGTGACGGTCCCGGCCGTGCCGAAGAAAATCGCGTCGTTGTTCGCCGCCCACGCGACATCGCTGCTCTGGTTGTACCACTTGAGCGAGGAGGTATCCCACGAGCCGGTTCCGCCGAGTCCCGCGCCGCTGGTTGCGCGGCTGCCGGCGGCGACGGAGTCATTGTCCCAGTACATCGCGGCGGCGGGCGGCGCGAGACGGTTGTAATAATGAATCGGCTGTACGGGCGCCGCGGCAGTCGATTCACTCGTCGTGTAATAGCCCCATCCCTGCGGATCAAACCCGATCGCCTCGCCCTGGCTCTCGCTCAGCAGCGGAATGCTGATCGGCGTCGTCGCAAACGCATCGGCCACGCTACCCCCGCTGGGACGCATGTACATCAAGCCCGTGTTGGTCGCACCCGCGCGCATGATGATCTCATCGCCGTCGGGCGAAATGTCGGCGGCGGTGATCCAGTTGGAGTTGCTCAAGCTCGCGACCAGCTCCATCGTCGTCGTGCCGCTGGTCGATTGCGGATACGCGGCGCGATAGACGTACTTCGTCGCATCCCGCTTGGAGACGATGTAGATGTCGCGCGTCAGCGGATCGACGAACATGCTCTCGGCGTCGTGCGAGCCGTTGGGATAGTTGAAGGTGAGCTTGGAATAGCCGCCGAGCGAACCGCTCGTCGCAGCCTGCGTGTCGCTCACCGTCGGCTCGGCCATGCGATAAACCGAAACCGTCGCGCGCGAAGCGCCGTTATCACCGATGTCGCCGAGATACAGATACTGCGTGCCCGCATTCGGACCCGGTCCGACGGCGATGTCTTCCCAGTCGGTTTGAATCACGCCCGAGAAGCTGTACGTCGCGAGTTGCACGCCCGCGGAAGTCATCGCGAAGACTTGCGCGGGATTGCCCGAGTCGTTGTGCGTCCAGAGCACATTCGTGTTTAACCGACTGGCGGCGATGCCAGAGGCCTCGGGGATCGCGGAGTTCTGAATCGATCCGGTCGTGATGCCCGCATTGAACGATGGATTCGCCGCCCACGCGACCGACGCGCTCACCGCGCCGGCGACAACAAACACCCCGCGGCGATTGACACGTCTTGAGCTCACTCCAACAGCAATATACCCGACGCCCGCCCCCGCGGATCTTCACCCACGCCCGTTCCAGAAGCTCGGCCGGCCGGTGAGCTGCAGGAATGCATGCGGAACCAGCTCCACGAGCACGAAGATGACGCCGCCCCATTGAAGCGCTTTGGCAAGCTGGGATGTCGCCGGCATTTCGCCGCTGACCAGAAGATTCTGCGTCACCGCCGCCGCGATGAAGAGAATCGTCCCGCCCACAAACCACACACCGATGCGCACGAGCACCAGCATCGCATCGGACCACTGCGCGATCCTCGGCCGCAGGGCATTGAGATACGCCAGCTCGACAAAATGCCCGCCCAGCGTGATCCACCCGGTGGCCATCGCCAGCGCGAGCCACGCAAACCACTGCCTCGAGTTCGCCGGGAGATGATGCAGCCGCAACAGCGTCATGATCGACGCGATGACGAGCGCGATCCCGACGGTGCGCATCAGCGTCGCGGTCATCGTTTCGCGATACGGCTGAAACCGTCCCGGATCATGCGCCGGCTGCGCTTCGTCAGAGCTCATCGTCTCATTGTCCGTCGGCGGCGGGCAATCGTCGATACGCCCGCTATTGCAAGGATCAATCCCGCGCCCGCCGGTTCAGGAACCGCTGATACGCCGCCGGCGATCGGCGGACCCTGCCCGCTGAAGCCGGCATCGATCAGCGCGTAGTCGTCGCCGTTGATAAGCCCATCGAAGTTGAAATCCCCGTTGGACCAGGTCTTGAAGCTGTTGGCGGTCTTGGCGTAGTTGGAGTCGATGCGGAAGTAGTCATCGGCGTCAACCTTTCCGCTGAGGTTTGCGTCGCCCAGCCACGTGTACATGACCAGCACATCGCCCGTGGAGACCGATGCGCCGCCGAAGGTTGTCTTGCCGACCTCCGAGGCTGTGGCGACGGCGAGAGTCGCCACGGGATTGGGCAAAGCGGCGGCGGACATCGAGGTGATGATGCCCCGGCCGTTCCACCCACCGCCATTGCGCCCGGATTTGACCAGGCCTTCTACGCCGTCGTAGTTACTGCCGTTCCAACTCCCGCGCGACATGCTGGTGAAGACGGCCTTGTTGTCGGTCACGTCGAGCTTCGCCGTGTCGAGGGCGGAGATGCTCGTCGCCTTCAGGGCCTTGTTCGCGCCGGCGGAGAGCTTGAGCAGGCCGTTGCCATTGAGATAGATGTCGCCGGGCGTGAGCGAGCCGGCGTTGTAGTTGAAAACGCCGCCGCCGTGGACGTAGAGCGCGGTCGCAAAGAGCGATCCGCCGTGGAGGTTGAATGTGCCGGTCGAGGAAAAATCGTCGGAGACGTGCAATGGGCCGGTGATGGTGTGCGTGCCGGCGGATTGGGTGAAGGTCGCGCTTCCGCCGGACAAACCGATCGATTCGCTGATATCGACGGTGAGGCTGGACGGGCCGGAGAGCGAGAACTGCCCGGCATTGGTGAAGCCGACGTAGAGGCTGCCGCTGATGTGATGCGTCCCGCCGGTTTGGATGAACTGGTGCGTGGAGCTGTCGCTGAAGCCGATATCTTCATCGAGCGCGACGTTCAGGTTGCCGGCGGACATCGAGTACGTCGCGCTCGCGCCGAAGGAATCAATGATGAGATATCCGCCGCAGTTGTTCGTTCCGCCGGTCTGCGTGAATGTTCCGTTGGCGAGGTAGGTGCCGACGTATTCGTCGCCGCCGGCATTGAGGATGCCGGTGCCGGAGAGCGTATAACTGCCCGCTTCGCTGTAACCATCGTAGAGAGCGCCGGTGATCGTGTGGGTGCCGCTGGACTGAGCAAACGCCCCGGGCGCGATAGCGCCGATCGTTTCATCGGTGTTGACGGTGAGGCTGCCGGTCGAGCTCATGCCGGAAATAAGATCGTCGATGCGCAGCCCATCCACGGTGGCACTCCCGCTTCCGGTGACGTTGATGCCGTTGTCGAGAACGAGCAGATTGCCGCGCGAGGTGAGCGTGCCCGCGACGTTGACGTGCTGGCCGACGGTTGCCGAGCCGAGGATGGTCTTGCTGACGGGGATGGAGACGCTCGCTCCGCCGAATCCCGTCACGCCCGATGCGTTGTTGTAACCGGCCAGGTCCGTGCCGGTGTTGAAGCCTGCGGGGAAGATCACCAGCGTGTTCGCCGAGCCGTTGATGGTGAGCGACGTTGCGCTCATCATGTCACCGTCGGCCAGCTCGAGAATCCCGCCGGTTGTTGCGTTGAGGTTCGATCCCGCGCCCGTCGCATCAAGCTCGCCTTCGAGCTGCAGCCCGTTGGTAACGTTGAGCGTTCCGCCGGTCATGTTGAGCAGCGTCGAGCCGGAGCTCCAGACGGTCAGGACGTTGGAACAGTTCACCGTCGCCGACGAGATGTTGAGAACGCCTGTGGCGTCGATGTCGAATTGATCGCCGAGCGAGATGTTGCCGGTATGGGTCCAGGAAGCGCTGCTCTGAACGGTGAGGGTGCCGGTGCCCCCGCTCGCGCCGATGTTCGCGTTCGTCTGCAGCGTCGCACCCGTCCGAAGCGCGGCATTGCTGGTCACGGTAAGCGATGCCGTACTACCATCGGCCAGGTCCATATCCCCGGCCGCTGCGAGCGCGCCGTTTCCCGAAAGCGTCAGTCCGGAGTTGAGGATGAGGCCTTGCGCCACCGTCAGCGTGTTTCCGCCGAGCGATGCGGTGACCGCGCCGGCGGAGACGGTCACATCCTTCGCCTGCGCCCCGGCGGTGATGAGGACGGTATAGGTCGGCCCAAGGTTGAACAGGGCGCTGACGGAAGAATTGGGCACGCCCCCGCTCCAATTGCCCGGCACATTCCACTGATTGCCCGAACCGGAAGTGTTCAGCCACGACGCCGCATGCAGGTCCCCAGCGGCCAGACCCATCACCGCCGCCGAAATCAGCGCAGTGACCCGCCATCGCGCACGTTGGTCGCTTCTTCCCATTGCATTTCCCCGTCCGAGCGAACCCTCAGGAATTGGCCCAGAATATCGGGCAAAACGCTGCAAGGGAAGAGCCCGAAAAGCACGCCTGGCAAGGCGGCCATTTCATCAGGCAGTTCAGTCGAGCGCCGCGACGTTTGCCGCTGGGCGCGCCCGCTGTTCACCAGAATGATGTCGGATCAAACCGAACGGATCCCAAGTGCCACCCGCGTTTTCAGCTCAAAAACGCAGGTGGCGCGTTTCCGGCCATGGCCGGAAGCTCTCCACTCCATGAAATGGAAGTGTCTGGCCATGAAATGAAACCTTCCGGCCATGGCCGGACCGCGCCGTTTCATGAAATGGAACCGTCCGGCCATGGCCGCAAGCCTTCCGCTCCATGGCCGGAAGTCTTTCACCACCGCCGGAAGCTCCCCGGCCATGGCCGGAAGGGCTTCTCTCCTACGCCGGAAACTTATGCTCCGACGTTAACCGCGTCGGGCGCACGAGTCACAGGCGGATGAGTACATCCGCCCGTCTCGGACAAGAGTGTCCGAGCTACCAATGGGTACAATCGCCTCACCGTGAAGCGGCGGGCGTTTAATCTTGCGGCGGGAATCTCTTTGCTGCTTGCCCTGCTGGCAACGGAGCTGTGGCTTCGGGGGCGCGGTCGGTCCGAGACTTGTGAGATTTACACCGACGCGTTGTCGGGCGAGTTCTCTTCCGGGAACGGCCTCGTGCGGTTGATGGGGGCGCTCGACACGGCACGTGCTGGCCCGCGATGGCGGATGTCGTCGCAGATCGGCGACGATCTGCTGTGGAAAGACTGGATTCAACAGCCAAACCGAGCGGGGTTTGGCTGGGACAACGGTTCGACCGTCGTCACCGTGCATGGCACCTGGAAGCATGGAGGGCGGCCGATTCTGATCCTGTACCTGCCGCTGTGGTTTGTCGTGCCGGTGACTTTGCTTTTGCCCGCCTGGTGGCTGGGTCAGCGCCTCAGGCGAGTCGCGCGCGTACGACGCGGGCTTGTGCCCGGCGTGTGGATACGACCTTTGCGCAACGCCGGATCGCTGTCCGGAATGTAGAGCCGTGGCCGGCAGCACAGTTTTAGATGCGCACGCGGCGGCGGCGTGGTGACCGCGCCGGCGGCGTTGCCGAGGTTGGCATCGGCGCTGATGGAGAGCACGCCGTCGTTGACGTTGGTCGGGCCCGTGTAGGTGTTGACGCCGGCGAGCGCGAGCGTGCCGGGGCCGATCTTGGTGAGCGAACCGCCGCCACCGACGACGCCCCCAAGCGTGAGCGCGTTGCCGTTGGTGACTTCGACATTCGCCGCCGCCGTGAGCGAGACGGCCCGGCCGCTCAGGAAGCTCGACGTCGCGCGCAGCGTCGCCGCGCCGATGGAAAGATTCGCGGCGACCAGGCCCATGTTGCCTTCGGCGCTGACCGACAGCACGCCCGCGGAGATGGTTGTGCCGTTGTGGATGTTATTGCCGGTGAGCACGAGCGTACCCGCCCCGGTCTTGGTCAATCGTCCGCCGCCGGTGAAATTACCCGCGAAGGTCGGCTCGGCGCCGGCGTTGGTCTGAATCGTGCCGTTGGTGACATCGATAGTGACCGCGCGATTGGACGTGAACGTCGCGGTGGTCTTGAGCGTCGCGGCGTTCTTGATCGTAACGGTGCCGGCGGCGACGCCGAGGCTGCTGTCGTCACCTACCGTGAGCGTGCCGCCTTCGATCGACGTGTTGTTATAGAGGTTAAGGATGCTGGCGATGACCAGCTCGCCCGGCCCAAGCTTGGTCAGCGCGCCCGCGCCCGAGACGCCGCCGTTGAGGGTGGGCGTATTGGCGACATTGATCCTGCCGCCGCCCGCGTCCATGAAAAATGGCCGGGGCATGGCGAAGGTCGCGGTTGCGTCGAGCGTCACGTTATTGTCGATCTCGACATAGCCTTTGAACCCCGCCGGCGCGATCCCAAGGCGATTGTCGGCGCCGGCTGAGACCGTCCCTTCCTTGATGAACAGATGATCAAACGTGTTGGCGTTATTGAGAACGAGCTTGCCCAGGCCGACTTTCCGCAGCCCCGTGGCCGCGCCAGAGATGATGCCGCTGATCGTCAGCGAATTCGCCGCGACGGGAACACTGATGTCCGCCTCGAAACCGACGCCCAGCGTGAAATTTCGCGGCGTGGTGAACGTTGCACTGGCTTCAAACACCCCCGGCGTGTTCACTTTCACCACGGGGGGCAAGTCGAGTTGCGCGTCGGCCGAGACGATCAGCGTGCCGTTGTCGATCTGCGCCCGCCGTTGTAAGTGTTTGCAGCGTTGCTGAGCGTGAACTTGCCCACGCCCTTCTTGGTCAATGCGATGTTCCCCAGAATCTTACCGGCATAAGTGTGGTTGATCGGGTCGTTGACGATGAGCGTGATGGGCGCGAGGTTGGTGTTCTGCACCGTGTTGCCCCCGCCCGTCCCGGCGGTGGTGAGCGAGCGGATTTCCTGGTTACAGCCATCCAGATCGAGCGTTCCGCTGGCCGTGCCGAAGCCAATCGTTACGTTCGTCGTGATCGGCAGCATATTGGGAAACGGCGGGCCGCCAAGCAATATTTCGAATCATCAGAATTTTATCGGTGTCCCGCGGTCGGCGCCGTCGCGGCGCTCACACTCGGGCGCTCAACGTGCCAACTTTGCGCTTCGCCGGCGACGCAGCAGCGCGGCCGTGCCCAGCAGCGGCAGAGCCGTCACCGGCTCGGGGACGCTCGTCGTGCCGTCTTCGCCGATCACGACATCCGGCAGCTCGCTGCCGGCGGTTAACTGCCTGGCGTAACTGCGGTCGAGCAGGAAGTAATCGTCCGCATCACGCCAGCCGTCGTAGTTGAAGTCGCCTTCGCCGTAGGTGGCGAGCGAGATTCCCTGCGCGCTCATGTCCATCGCGAGGAAATCGGCGGAGTCGATGTTGCCGTCGAGATTCAGATCGCCGCTGGCTCGGCCGCCGTTCTTCACGTTGCGGTTGTAATTCCGGTTGAGGATGAAGTAATCGTCGGCGTCGACCTTGCCGCTGTTGTTGATGTCGCCGGTGGGCGGGCCGTTTTGCAGCGTGTCGACTTTGAAATAATCGTCGCCGTTGACGATGCCGTCGAGGTTCACATCGCCGGCCCAGGTGTACATGACCAGAACGTCGCTCCCCGCGACGGACATTCCACCGAAGCTCGACTTACCGACTGATGATGCCGTCGCAACCGCCAGCGTGCGCAGGCCGATCGCAGGCGACGCGTTGCTCATCGCTGTGACGATGCCGTTGCCGTTCCACGCGCCGCCGTTGCGCCCGGCAAGCACCTGAGCGGTGATCGCGGACAAGTTCGATCCGCTTACGATCAGCTTGTTGTCGGCCAGATCGAGCTTGCCATTGGCGATGCTGAGCGCCGGCGTCTTGAGCGTGCGTGCGCCGGCGGCGGCCGTCAGCGTCGTCGTGCCGCCGGTAATGTTGAGCGCTCGCAGGTTCTCGGTCGAGTTGAAGTTGGTCGTCGCCGCCGAATCGACCTGGAGATTCGCCGTCGTCGTGCTGCCGGCGTTGGTGTTGAGGTTCATCGTGCCGGCCGAGACGATCAGCTTGGTGAGCGTGCCGTGCGTCTGCGTGCCCGCCAAGGTCATCGCGCCGGCGCCGAGCTTGGTGAGCGTCGCGTTATTGGCGCTGGTGAACGCGCTGTTGAGCGTGAGCGAGCCGGCATCGACCTGAAACGTCGTCAGGCCCGGGACCGATGAGTTGATCGTGCTGCTGCCGCCATTGGCGCTGAGCGACCCGCCGGACAGCGTGATGGCTCCACCCGAAACCGTCGCGCCCGCCAGCACGAGCGATCCGCCGGAGTAGACGGTGATGCCGGTGGTCGTGTTGGCGGTAATGTTGCCCGAGAGCGTGAGCTTCGCGGTCGATCCGCCCGCCGAGCGCCCGATGAGAACCTGCGTCGCGGCCAGCGACCCGCCGTTGAGCGTGACGGTGGCGTTTTCGGCGCTGTTCTCGCCGAGGTTCATCGCGCCGGTCGTGTAGCTATACGTGCCGAGGTTGAACGTGACCGTCCCGCCGCGGAAGTAGGAGTTGGCGACGTTGGCATCGGCGACGAACCCGACGCTATATGTATTAGTCAGATCGAAGACCGCGTTCTCCGACGGCCCCGGCGTGAGCGAAGTATTCCACCCCACACCCGAGTTAAAATTCGCCCCGTTCGTGTTGATCCAGCTCCACATCGTCGTCGGGTTCCATCCGATGACGTCCATCAGCCGCTTGTCATTGGGGCTGATGAGCAGTTGTTCGCCGGCGGCGGCGGTGGGATCCATGATTCCCAGGTTCTGATTGTCCTTCCAGTGACTGTTCTGCCGCCCGTCGCCGAAGTAAACGCCCGTCGAGTAGCTGGCGAGCTTGGTGGCGCCGCCGTCGATCGAGAAATACTTGTCGCGCGTGTCCGCCGACACGTCGATGATGCCCGTCCCCAGGTTCTTGCTCTCGGTCGAGAACCGGAACAGGTCCATCATCGAAGGCGTGGTCGTCGCCTCGGCGGCATAGGTGGGCGGGTTGCTGCTGTTATACGCGACGTCCAGAAAATCGACGTTGCTGCTGAAGCCCAGCGCATGCCCGAGCTCGTGCGCCGCGATGCCGACGAAGTCGTACTTGCCCGCGTCGATCCCATTGCTCGGATCGAAATCCCACTGATACGCGCTGCTGAACGAGATGCCCGCGTCGGAGGTGGGAAACGTCGTCGGATAAAGGTTCAGCGCCCGCCCGTTGGCGGTTGGGAAGTAGACGTTGATGTTGTTCGTGGTGTTGTTCTTGTCCAGGTATGGCGTGGCGCTGCCGTTGCCGTTGGGGCTGTCTGATGTCCGGTTCAGCAGCATCTTCACGCCGGTGTCGGTCGTGGCGTTCAGGGTCTGCAGCGCGTTGAATGCCGAAGTGTCATCCGCCGTCCGCGCATCGGTCTGCACCGCGGCATAAACCTTCTTATAAGTCGTGCTGAAGCGTGTGATGCTCGTCTGCCCCAGGATCGTCCCGCCCAGGTCGTGGAAATCGATGTTAATGTTGATCGTGCAGGGATCGCTGAACAGCGACGACCACCGCCGGGCGGCGGCATTAAAGCCGTCGATCGATTGCTGGCTCATCCCCGCGGCGGGCGTGAAGGCAAATATAATCGCGTTGGCGCTTTGCGCACCGCCCAACCCCGCCGCACACGCCAGCGCGAACGCCAACCCCTTTTTGTGAGGACGCTTACAACAATTCAGGCCCACTCAAGCCCCGGACTTCCTTATCCGGCTCCCAACACTCCGTGTCCCCACAAACCGATTCCCGAATCCACAACATGCGTCAGGTTTTGCCCTAAGGCAAATCCCGTCAACCGATTCAAACAGTAAATGTCACCCCGCTTACCTTTCGTACAACCGACATGACAATTCCTGCGGGCCCAACCGTATGGCCCCATCTTCACGGCCCCTTCTACGGCCCCGTCGGCTGCGCAATGTCCCAAGGATCGATGCTCCCCTTGATCTCCTCCGGCGGCGTCCGATCCACATGCAAATCCAGGAACAGATAGTTCGACCCCAGCTTGATCCCGTGCCGGTATTTTTCCAGCGTCGCGAAATAGTCCGACCCCGCGCCGGGAATCATCTGAATGTAGTAGTCATTCACCGACGTCACCTTCTCCCCCATCACCACAACCCGGTCGGCCGTGTGATTGGGGATATTCTTCGTCCAATACTTCACCCCGCGCTCGTTCAGATGGTCATTGAGAATGTAAGAGTGATAAAACGCCGGATCCTCAAAATCCGCCGGGCAAAGCATGATTGCCGGCGTCCAATCCCGCGGCTCCGTACTGTTCTGATCCAGCGGCGGCTTGGGCTTCAGCACATAAATAAACCACTGCCGATCAATCGGCGGCATCCCGAACGGCCCACCCGCATCAATGGGAAAAAGCTGCCCCTTGTTCTCATTGGCGTAGATGAGCATCGCCTGCCCGATCTGCCGCATATTGGACTGGCACTTCACCATCAGCGCCTGCGCCCGCGCCCGATGCAGCGCCGGCAGCAGCAGCCCGATGATGATCGCGATAATACCGATCACGACGAGCAGCTCGACGAGCGAAAACCCCGAGACTCTCCTCCGCCTCAATCCCATAGCGCACCATCATACCCGTCTTTTCCACCCCCTCACCTATTCACCGCTTCACCCATTCACCGCTTCACCCCTCACCCTCTCCTCCTCCGTCCATCCCGACACAAACCCCGCCGGATCGCGCGGGCTGATCACGATCCTCCGATCCGCCGTCTCCACCAGCACCATGTCTTCCGGCCGGGCGCTCGTGACATACATGCGAAACACGCCGTACACGCGGTTCCAGAAAATCCCCATCCCGCCAAACAGCCCGCCGCTGCCAAACAGCCGAATCCCAATCAGCGGCGGCAGAGCCTCCACCCGCGAGCATCGCACCACCGGCCCAAACACTTTCTGATGGACGTGCGAGGTAACAACAAGTTTCCCCGCTTCGATCGAATAGCTGACCGGCGCGAGCAGAAAGGAGGCCACGCTAACCACGCTCAAGACCCCGCCCCCGATCAATAACACCGGCCAGTGCACCGCCGCGATCAACATCCCCGCGGCGACAACGAACACAAACGCCGTGACGGCAACGATGGATGCACTCATCGGGGCTGTGAGCTGTTTCATGAGACGCTCTGATTCGAGCATCATCGCCCATCGCCCGTAGCCCGGCCGTTACAAAACCCGACCGCGATTATCTCTGGCCCCAAGGCACCACAGCATTCGTACGCCCGCAGCGGCCTCCGAGGCATGACGGACTAACGTTCGATAGCCCGACGCCGGGGCCGATCCAGGGCGGCGTCGGGTTAACCCTCGCCTGCTCGCCGGAAGATCGCGCGAAAGCGGCGGACCGACCGTTCCTTTGGGTCCATGTAGTCCTGGAAAACCTCACAATTCAAATCCACCTCCGCGAATGCGCGCACTTCAGATTGCGTCAGCGGCCATGGCATTTGCCCCGGCGGATCGGAGTCTTCACGGCCCCGCGCGATGACGCAGAGCAGCCCCCGGGCGGCGACCCAGCCGCCGATCAATCGCACGGCTTGCATTCGCAGTTCGGGCGGCAGCACCTGCAACGTGTACGCTTCAACCACAAGATCAAACGCGCCTCGCCACTCGGGTGGCGAAGCAAAAAGATCAACGACGCGATAGCTCACCTGCGAATCAGGAAAACGCTCCCGCGCCCAACGGATTGCCTCGGCGGAAATGTCGAAGGCAACCACCGACCATCCCAGCGATGCCAGTAATTCCGCATCGTCCCCCAAGCCACACCCAATCACGAGCGCCCGGCCGTTGCCACATGCGCGGGGCGAGAGTGCGGCATGACTCAACCAGTCCGACAAGTTTGGGTTGGGCTGTAGATCCGCCCACGGAATGGCCGAGGCCTGCCCACGCGCGCCACGATACAGCACGTCGAACCATCCCAGCGGATCGCCTCGCTGGAGATGCGCCGAGGCGAGTTCGCGGGCGGCGGTTCGAGGGGGATTATCATTCATTGGTGAGGGCTAACGAACTGACGCTAAATGGCCGGCCCGACGCCGACCACGCTCACGAATCACAAGGACCGTTCCGCCGGGCCGGTCCATTCCAGAGAACCCATGCAATCCCGCCGCCGATCCGCGAAGATCGGCGGCGTCCCTTACCAGAGGAGGATTGCATGGGATACGCGACGATTCTCGGCCTGGACCTCGGCAAGTTCAAGAGCGTTTGCTGCGTGATGGACGCCGTCACCGGCCGACATGCATTCGAGACGCTGGCGAGCACGCCGGCGACGATTGCGGATCTGCTCACGCGTCATGCCGCGGCGGCCAGCGGCCAGGAGATCCTGCTGGTCATCGAGACCTGCGACGCCGCCGGCTGGGTGCACGACGTCGCCTGCGCCACCCCCGGCGTCGCCGTCACCGTCGTGCACACGCAGGGCGATGAACGCTGGAAGTGGTGCAAGGTCAAACGCAAGACCGACCGCGACGATGCGCTCAAGCTGGCGCGCCTCGCCCGGCTCGGCGAGTTGCCGCATCCGCCGGTGCATGTGCCTTCGCCACAACGCCGCCAGTGGCGCCGGCTCATTATCCATCGTCGCAGCGTCGTCAACCGCCGCACGCGCAGCCGCAACGCCATCCGCTCGATCTATCTGCAGCAAGGCCTGGAACTGGCGCGCGGCAACAAGCAGTGGACCAAGGCCGGCATCGCGCAGCTCACGCAAGACGCCCGCCCGATGCAGGACTGCGCCATCGACGACCTGTGGCGTGGGCGATTGCACGTCGAGCTGACGCTGATGGCGGCGGTCGACGCGCAGCTCAAGCTGGTGGACGCCAAGCTCGATGAGCTGGCAAAGACCGAGTCGCGCATCGCGCTGCTGCAAAGCGTCCGCGGCGTCGGCCCGCGCCTCTCCGAAGCCGTCGTGCTGCACATCGGCCAGGACCCGCGCCGCTTCAAAAGCGGCGAGCAGCTGGCCAACTTCGCCGGCCTGGTCCCCAAACAACTGGCCAGCGGCCAGACCACGCGCCTCGGGCATATCACCGGCCGCGGACCGGCGCTCTTGCGCAGCCTGCTGGTCGAAGCGGCGTGGATGGTCTGGCGATTGAACGACTGGGCCCAAGCCTTCGTCAACAAGGTCAGCCGCGGCGGCCGCGGCAGACGCAAGCTCGCCATCGTCGCGCTGGCCAAAAAGCTGCTGATCCTGCTATGGGGCATGCTCAAGAGCAACCGCCCGTTCCGCGCGCCAGCGCCCAGAGAAGCGCTGGCGATCGCATGACAACGCTCACCGCGAGATGACTGGCCGACGATGACACGTGGCTGCTTCTCTCGTCCAAAGGGTACGCATCAACCGAGTGCGTGCGGGCCCGCCGACCTCGACTAACCAACTGCGGGCGAGTTGTACGACCCGTGATGCAGTGAATGAGGCGACGGGCCCCGTATTCGTCTGGGTGAATGACGGCTCGCGGCACCACAGTGCCGCGATGACCATCGGATAGTTGTTTGAAGCGCACCGGCCCTGACGACGAGCAAACAACACACGCCATCATCGACCGGCAGATCACAGTCGAGCGAAGGAACTCAATCCACCAAACCACCGCCGCTGCGCGGCGTCAGGAAGACCCACGCCCAAGCGCCCCTTGACCCGGAGCGGGATTCATAGTGACAGGTTATGCGGCGGCCGCGCGGCCGGAACCTCGCCGCATTCCGGGCATCGCTCTTGCGAAGCGCGGAGGTCGTAGCCGCATCTATGAGCAAGCCGTTGTCAAGGCCGAAGCGGTTTCGTGAGTCGGGATTGTTCCCAAGCATCTATTCGGCATCGCCGCCTGCGGCGTGCCATATCATTTAATTCGGAGCCGGCCTCAATCAGATGCACGGCGTCTTGCGAGCCCTGTCGACAGCTCGTCTGCGCCACGCGGCTACGCGAGGTCCGGCCTTTCGATCCCGCTTCACTTGACCGTTCTCATTCATCTCTGCGGCTCAACCTTCATGCTCCCTGGCTCATTCAACCATTGCCATCAACTCATCAACACGTCCGCCGCCTGGGCAACAGAAGACAATGTCGTTACCGCTGCGATCTCTTGCCCAGGGCGGACCGGAGCATCTTCAATCTCTTGTCGGACGCATTCGCGCCAACATTCTCCCGTTCGCAGCATCGCGCCCATGATCCGCGCCAGGTGATGGGCCGTGGCCACCAACGCGATCTTTTTGCGGTCCGGATCACTCCGCACGATGCGATCGAAGAATGCCCGCAGCGCCGGGCTGCTGCGAATGCCCCGCCAACTCGCTTCGCACAGGAACTTGCGCACGACCGCCGGCCCGTCGCGCGTGATGTGGCCCAGGCGATTGCGATCGGCCGACGCATCCTGGCAAGGCACCAGGCCAAAGTAGCTGCCGATCTTCTTGTTCCGCGAGAACCGTTTGACGTCATCGATGTACGCCACCACCGCTTCGGCCGTGCGGATGCCCACGCCGGGGATCGTCCTCAACAGCGCCACCGCAGCAGAAGCGTCGGCGATCTTGTTCAGCTCTTTTTCCACGCGACGGATCCTGCGGTTCAGATCCTCCAGCTCTTCCGCGGCCATGTCGCGCTGCAATGCCGCCAGTTCTCCCGGCATCTGCGCCTTGAGCCACTTGATCCCCTTGCCGCTCCACAGCCGCTTGCCGGGGGGCGCTGTGATGCCCAGGCCGCGCAGCAGACCGCGCACCTGGTTCTTCACGCCCACGCGACGGTTCATCAGCCGGTGCCGGTAGGCGATCAGACTGCGCCAGGCGCGAATGTTGGGCGCCGGCACGTGCACCTGCGGCACCAGGTCCATGAACAGGAGCTGCGCCAGTTTCTTCGCGTCAATGCGATCGTGTTTCTTCTTGCTGCGGTAGATCAAACGCAGCTGACCGGGATGGGCCACCTGCACGCTGTGCGCCATGGCGCTGAACCTCTCGTGCAGATAGCCGTAGCCGCAGCTGGCCTCGTAGCAGACGCTAAATGGCCGCGGCACGCGATCCATCTGCGCAAACAGTTCGCTCCAGTTTCCCTGCACATCAAACTGCTTGACGGGCTTTCCCTGGCCGTTGACAATGCACACCGAAGAACGACGCTGATGCACGTCGACGCCGACGTAATGCATCGAAGAAGAATCACAAGCAACCATAACAGGCCTCCTTTCGGCTGAGACGTTTGAGATTATCTCATCCGATCTCGTTCGCCCGAGAGCGAGGCTTGCTTCATAGTTTCAGGTCGGACAAAGCCCCAGCCGCTGCCGTTGGCGCGCGCGACGACCGCGAAGCGCGCGGCGCAACCAGAGGGTCGGCAGGGCCGCCGTTACTCCCGTCAGCACCCACAGCGGGAGCACGATGGTCGTCAGGACGCCCCTCTCGCTAACGGACGGGGCGGGGTTCTCGGGAAAACCAAGCGTCTGCCGGCCAGCGCTTGGCAACCACAGCGCCGCAGCGCCGGACGCGGGCGGTCGGTTGTTACGCTGCCAACCCCCGTCGAACCTCGCGACCAGATTGTCCACATGAGCCGAGACCGCCGCGGGTGGCCCACCGTAAGAGCACCTGAGGCGGGAAACCCGCAGCGCGCCGCCGACCAATTCGATGTCGTCCTGCACGCACGCGGGCGGATCCACCACAGCCCAGACGCGCTTAAAGGCGATCGGCGGTCCGGTAGCGGACGAACGCATCCAGAGCGCCGCCATCGCCAGACTAAGCGCCAGCGACACCGCCGCCGCGAGGTTGACCGCCCATCGCTTCATCTTGGCGCACGTTTCACTTCGCGGCGTGGACGTCTTCGCTCAGAATCCTGTCCAGCACCTGTTCGAGACGCTCGCCCCACAACCCGATCGCGCGGACCGTGCCGTGTCGATCCACCACCGCGTAGGTTGGATAATACGAGATCCGCCACGCGTCATGGGCCGCGAGCTGCGGGTCTCGCGCGGTTGGGAATCGGATGTTCTGATCCCTGACCACCTGCTCCATCAGCTCCTGCTTCTCATTGCTCGTACACACACCCACCACCAGCACGCCTCGAGCGGCGTAGGTGTCCATCACGGTGTTAATGTGCGGGACCGCTTTCTTGCACGGCCCGCACCAGGAAGAATAGAAGTCGATCAGGACGGCCTTGCCCTTCATGTTGTCCGCGCTGACCACGCCATTGACCCAGCCCGAGATCTTGAGGGGCGGCATGGGCTTGCCTTCCAATTGTGCATGAGCGTCGCGCGCGGTTTCGAGGAACCAATCATCGGGGAACTCGCGTGTGGTCTTGGGCGGGAGCGGGTTGGGCGCGACGTGGGTTTGGCATCCGCCATTCGCTACGACAAAGACAGTGGCGATGCGGAACAGAAAGCAACCGAATCGAATGCCGAGGGGTGTTCGTCGCATAACCTTCGATTATCATAACCGGCAGCCCACCGCTCCCGGGTGCTGCGAACAACTTACCCCTCAAATCGATTGAAAAGAAGCTTTTCGGACCGTCCAACAGATTATTGTTGATCATCCTGAACATCTGCGCGACCCGCTGTGAGTGGGCCCAGACTTCGCGTTCATCATCGCGCCTGTTGCGCGCGCCGTCGTCCGTGCTGGTGTTGACGTCATCATGCCTAGCGCTGCCATCATCAGCGCTAATGCTGCCATCATCAGCGCTAATGCTGCCATCATTAGGCCTAATGCCGGCACCATCAGCGCAAATGCTGCCATCATCAGCGCTAATGCCGCCATCATCAGCGCTAATGCCGCCATCATCAGCGCAAATGCTGCCATCATTAGGCTTAGCGATGCCACCATCAGCGCTAGCGATGCCACCATCAGCGCTAGTGACCGCGAGCCAGACGCGGGCCGTAAAGATCAATCGGGTCTGCCAATCTCCTTCGCCCCCTTTTATTGAACGTGGGACCGCTGGCTCGTGATCGCCCATCGCTGACCTCGGGTCACATCCGCCCTTGGGCCAGCGCGCAGTGCTGAATACGCCAACGCGCGTACGTGCATCAGACGCTTACGATCGTACGAAGTTGACGATTTATTTCTTCCGTTACCCCGCTCAAGTTTGCTGCCGATCCATCTCGTGTTCGCCCGGCGGCGGCGAGCGATCCAGGATCGAAGATCCGCGACACAGGTCTGACGCTGCGTGAAGAACACGGACCTCTTCAAGGAACGTTAGTAACCACCAAACCAAAAACTTCATCTCAGAGCCCCTCCCGCCAAAAACCACCCATCCGGCGACCATCCCAAACCAGTCCCGCGCCCGCCGGCCACCCGGCCAGTTGTCATCAAATCACGCCCGCCGAAGCGATCGGCAAGTCGCCGGGGCGACTTCAAACCGCCCAGCCCGCCGGTATACCGTGGCGCTGCGACGAAACGTCGCTCCCTGCGCTTGTCGAAGGGCGCGGCGTAAGTCCTTATTTTTCAAAACCGGTAAAAAAAGTCCCCGGCTAAGCAGTGACCGGGCCGCACTTTAGGCCGACCTCGGCAAACCCACCGCCCGTGCGCCCGGCGAGGTCGGGTGGTACCTCAACACCTCGGCGAGCATCGACCGCCCAAAGCCGCCGGGCCGCTCCTGGCGGACATATAAGTCTTTTCGATGCGTTCGAGTCTCTCAACGCTTCAGCGGCGAGCCGTCGTTTTGCGTCATCAGGCCTTGGACTTTTTCCAGCTCATTTTTGATTTTCGAGTCCGCCGTCATTTCCCAGAAGGTCGTGTGACGCTCTCGCAATGCCAGCGTCGCCGCGATCCAAGCCTGGCCCCACCCGGCCTCGACACACCACGCGCCCCAGCCGACGTCCGCGCTGCTGGCCCAGTAGTCCCAGCGCTTGTAGTCGAACGCGCGGAACCAGCCGCCGTCGAGGTAGGGGATTTTTTCCGATCGGATCTGGACGCGACAAAGAAAGTCCGCCAGCTTGCCCTCGGCGGTTTTGAGTTTCTCGTCACCTGTCGCGCCGACGGCTTCGTGCAGCGCCAGCAGCGCGAAGCCCGTCGTGTAAAGCTGATCCGCGACCGGATCGCCCGCCTGCTGGATGAGTGGCGTTTCGCCGGTGCCGTAGGCTTCGTTGGATTGCGGAACCTGGAAGTCCGCGCCGGTCTGCCCGCGGCGTTCCTGGATCGCGCCGCAGGGTTGCTGCGCTTCGAGCAGGTCTGTCGCGATCATCGTCAGCCAGTGGCGGTGCTCCTCGGTGTCCTGGAGCCGCACCATCCATGAGAGGCACAAGAGCATTCGCGCCCGCTCGATGTTGTCCATCCATCGCCACCGGCCGTTTTCATACTCCGCCATCGTGCGGCGAATTCCCTTGGCGGCTTTGTCGAGGAATTCGATCTCGCCGGTCGCGCGGCGAGCCCAGAGGTTGCACGCCCAGAGGTAGGACTCGAAATGCGGCGCGGGATTCACTGTCGCCGCGTCGTGGAAATGCTTCCAGCCATTTTGCTCCAGCGGGCCGATGTCAACGCGGTCGCCGCGGAAGCCGAGCGTGCCAGTCGTCCGCAGGTTCGCCAGCAGCGAGCGCATGACGTGCTCGTTCCAGCGATCGGTTTTGAGACTCGCCGAGGCGAGGATCGTCGAGAGGATGACGCGCGCGTCATCGTCGCCATAGTTCCCGATCATCCACGCCGGCGAGATGGCGCCCCACGCGATCAGGCCAAACGCCGGGTGCTTCGGATCGAGCCGGCCCATCGACTGCATCTCGGGGCCGAAGACGTAATCGAGCAGGTTTCCGGCGACTTTCTGCGATTTCTCATCGCGCGCCAACGCCAGCACCATCGCCGCCTCGGCGTTGCAATCGGAGCGTATCGGCGTGCGCTGCTCCTGCGAGCCATCGATGCGGATGCGGGATGCATAGCCCTCGATCATGCCGAGCGAGCCGTCGCCTTCGACATCCTCCTTGGGCGCATCGACGCCTTCGGTGCTGCTCGCGAGCAACCGATGGATCTCCGCCTGCCGCTCCTTCGTGATGAGCAGCCGAGCGTGCGCATAGAACGCCGCAGCACGATCAAACGTTTCGCGTTCAAACATCGGCGGCGCGAGATCACTCGCGCCCAGCGCCGGGCGGACCATCGGATCGATCTCGAGTTCGACTTTCGAGTCGGGATCGAGCCGATGCAGGATGGTCTGCCAGATGAGCTTCCAATCCGCGCTTGGCGCGTAGCGCGCGGTGATGAAGTTCGAGAGCTTCGTTGCCGCGATGAGCGTTTGACCGTCATTGATCTCAAAGAGTAGTGGCGTCTGATCTTTCGCGACGCCGTAAACGGCGGTGTCGTAGCCGGCGACGCGCGAGATAACCAGATGGCTCGACGTCGCACGGGCTGGAATGAACCGACAATCTTGCAGCGCGAGGATGCGAAGCTTTGGGAGGGACGCGCCGAAGAGATCGGACGTGACGACGCCGCGCTCCCAGGTGATCGTTCGCGGCTTCTCAGTTAGCGCGTCACCGTTGAATTGTGATGGGTATTCGACGTACAGCCGCACGTGCTTTTGGATGGCGCGAGCGTAGAAGTCGCGCGGCAGGTCCGTTCGTTTTTGTGGATACCCGTCCGCGAGGATGAGCATGGCGTCATTTGCTTGCGCGCGTTCGAGCGCTTCGTCAGGCGATGCGGCGCGGGGCGATTGCCCCGCCGGCACTGCGCGATAGAGGTCGTTGTCTTCATTGCAGCAGAAGATGAACTTCGCGGAGGCGCTTGAGACGCAAAGCACGACTGCGAGGATGAACGTTCGCGTCGCGCGGGTGTATCGCCCCGCCCGCGTGTGGTAAAAGCTCAGCATGCTTCGCATTACACCTCTGCTCACGCTCGCGTTGGCGGCTTCGCTTCACGCGGCCGACGTTCGCTTCGGCATCGACATGCTGGAAGACTCCAATTTCAAGGAAATCGAAGGGCTGAAAGTCGGCCTCGTCGCCAACCCCGCCAGCGTCGATGCGAAGCTGCGCGCGACTTCCGACGTCCTGGCCAGCGCGAAGAACGTTAAGCTCGTCGCCCTCTTCGGCCCCGAGCACGGCATCTACGGCGATGAATACGCGGGCGCCAAAGTCGAGGACCGCATCGACCCGCGCACCAAGAAGCCGATCTTCTCCCTCTACGGCAAAACGCACCGCCCCACTACACAGGCGCTGAAGAAGATGGACGCCCTGCTCTTCGATCTCCAGGACATCGGCTCGCGCTCCTACACCTACATCGCGACCATGAAGAACTGCATGGACGCGTGTGCCGAGCACGATGTCACGTTCATCATTCTCGATCGGCCGAACCCGATCGGCGGCGTGCGCATCGAGGGGCCGGATTTGTCCAAGGGTTTCGAGTCGGGCGTGTCGAGTTTGCCGGTTCCGTACGTGCATGGCATGACGATGGGCGAGCTCGCGCAGCTCGTGCAGAAAACGTTCTTCCCGAAATTCACCAAGCTCAAAGTCATCAAGATGACCGGCTGGACGCGCGACATGATCTGGGCCGACACGGGTCATGAATGGGTGCCGACGTCTCCGCACATCCCGACGGCCAAATCGTGCTTCGGCTACGCCGCCACGGGAATTCTCGGCGAGCTTTACGTGATCAACATCGGCGTGGGTTACACGCTGCCGTTCGAGATGGTCGGTTCGCCGTGGATCAATGGCGAAGCGCTCACCCGCGCGGTGCCGCCGCACAAGGGCATCGTCCTGCAACCGGCGCATTTCCGCCCGTTTTACGGCACATTCAAGGGCGAGCCGTGCCAGGGTTTTCAGATGCATTGGCAGGATCCGAAGGTCGCCGAGGACATTGTGCAGATCAACTATGAGCTGCTGTCGCTGCTGAACGCAGGTGAGTTGTTTCGATTGGCGGATGAGCGGGCGCTGATCGAAGCAATCGCCGCGAAGAAAGCAGCGCTGAAGAAGGATCAAAAGAAAGCAGCGACGCAGCCGTTCAAGTGGGACCCGCGCAGCAAGATGTTCGATAAGGTGAGCGGGAGCGATGAGCCTCGGCAATGGCTCGCGAAGGGCAAGCCGCTGGCCGAGCTGTTCGCCAGGTGGAAAAAGCAATGTGAGGAATTCCGTGAAACGCGAAAGCCTTATCTTCTTTATTAGCGTCTGTCTGTGCGCGTTTGCGAACGCGGCGCAGGAGCGCTTCGACGGCAAGCACTTCGCCGGGACCGGCGATGTTGATTACATCAAGCTCCTCGAGATCTCGCGCCGTATGTTCGAGCCGGACGCGGAGTTTCAGTCGATGCCGATGCTTTATGAGCCGACGTGGAACGGCCTGGTCGAGGGGCCGACTTGGGATGCGTGGTGGATCCAGAACAGCTACGGCACGACGTACAGCTGGCTGCCGTTCGCGCTTGAGCCGTATGCGACGTTCATCGCCAACTCCAACGCGCTGTGGTTCGACGTGCAAGGCGACGGTAAACGCGCCGACTCGAACCACTACGTCGCACCCGACGGCTGCCTGGTTGATGCGGCGAGCAAGAAGGCGCACTACTACCGCCAGGGCGACGGCCGGCACGACATCCACGACTGGTTCATGGAAGCGACGGCCGCGGGCGTGGTCATGCAGTGCGAGATGCTGCTGATCTCGCGGGATGAGAAAGCGATCGAGAAGTACATCCCGCAGATCGAGCGGGCGGCCAACTTCATCGAAACACGGCGCGATCCCGCGACGGGCCTTTATCAAGGCGGCGTCGCGTGCAATCTGCTGGCTCCATCCTTCGGCGGATATCTCAAACCCGATGGCACGCGCGGCTTCGCCTTCCACGCCGGGTTGCAAGTCACTTACATTGCGGGCCTCGATCGGCTGATCGAATTGGAGGAACTCGCGGGCCGAAGCAACGCCGCAATCGGCTATGGAAAACGTCGCGATCTGGCGAAGCAGTCTCTTTCCAAACTCGTCACTGACGAAGGCTACTTTCTCAACTCCATCGATCCCGACGGCACCAAGCACGGCCTGTACGGCGCGCCCAAGCACGGCTACTTCGAATCGAGTGTAAACCACGACGCGATCTGCTTCCGCGTCGCTGATGACGCGCAGGCGAAGAAGATCTATGCCAAGATCGCCGCGATCCCGCAACTCCGCCCGCACGCGTTCATCATCCCGAACTACCCCAGCTATGACGACATGTACACCAAGCCCGAGGGCCTGTGGGGCTACGGCACCTGGGTCAACGGCGGCGATTGGTCGACCTGCGAAGCCCGCATGATCATGGGCTACTATCGCCTCGGCCATTTCGACGACGCGGCGGCGTCGATGCGGCAGTTGCTCAAGTTCGCAAACCAATTCCGCCTCGACAACCCGCTGGTGGATTTCGGCAACGCGCCCTATCAGCCCAACCAGCCGATCAACATCACCTACGACGCGTTCGGCGTCCCCGCGGCGATGGTGCGCGGACTCTTCGAATACCTGTACAAGTCCGATCGGCTGATCCTCGTGCCGCACGTGCCGCCGAAGGTCACGGCCCTCGTCCAGCGCGATCCAATCCGCTTCGGCGGCAAGAAGCTTTACCTAAGCACGGCCGGCAGCGGTCACGTGTCGGCGGTGAAGATCAACGGTGAAGTGTGGACCGATTTCACGCCCGAGCAGATCACGCTGCCATTCGACCGGACGCCGGACGAGGCGAAGATCGAAATCACGCTCGGCTACGATGCCAAACGCTTCGCGGCAGCGGCGATTGCGAAGGAAGACCAGCCCGAGTTGCCGGCCGAGTGGCAGAAGAAGGTCGAGCGATTGCTCGCGTTCGAAAAGACCGCGCCGGATGGATACACCAAGTCTCACGCGCGTCTGGCGCGCGAGTTCATCGAGGTCCTTCCACTGCGTAAGCCGATCGTCGAGACCCTGCCGCCCGCTTCCAAAGCCGCCGCGGAAAAGCTTTACGTCGACACTGCGAACAAGCTCTTCGACGGATTCGAGCGAAGCGGCGCCAGCCCCCCGCACTAAATGTTGTTGACCGGCACAAATCTCGCCAAGTGGTACGGCCCACGGCTGCTCTTTTCCGGGATCACGCTCGGCATCGACGAAGGCGAGCGCATCGGCCTGATCGGCGCGAACGGTTCGGGAAAATCCACGCTGCTGCGCATCTTTGCCGGGATCGAGAAGCCGGACGAGGGGGAGCTCGTCACCAGCCGGCAGCTTCGGGTTGGCTATGTTCCGCAGGAGGACCGGTTCACGCCGGGACAGTCGGTGCTCGAGTGCGTCGCCGATGCGATGGAGGAGCACATCGATGTGCACGACCGCGAAGTCCGGGCCGCCATTCTGCTGGATCGGGCCGGGTTCAAGGATGCCGCGGCGAAGGTTGAAACATTGTCCGGCGGATGGGGCAAGCGGCTGGCGATTGTGCGGCAGATCGCGCGCGAGCCCGCGCTGTTGTTGATGGACGAGCCGACCAACCACCTCGACGTCGAGGGGATTCTCTGGCTCGAAGACCTGATCGACGACGCGAATTTTGCGACGCTGACCGTCAGCCACGATCGGCGATTCCTCGAGGAAGTCGCCAACCGCGTCATCGAGCTCGGGCGGCAGTATCCACAGGGGTTTTTGAGCCACAACGGAACCTACAGCGAATTTGTCGAGAAACGCGAGGAGTTCCTCGCCGCGCAGGAAGGCCGGCAGCGCGCGCTGGCGAGCACGGTCCGGCGGGAGATCGAATGGCTCCGCCGCGGAGCCAAGGCGCGCACGACCAAGGCCAAGGGCCGCATCGACCGCGCCGGCGAAATGATGAGCGATCTGGCCGACCTGAAGCAGCGCAACACCCGCCAGGGCGCAGCCAACATCGATTTCACAGCCTCCGAGCGCAAGACGCGCAAGTTGATCGAGTTGAAAGGCGTCGCCCGCTCGCGCGGTGGACGCGAGCTGTTCCGCGATGTGAGCCTGGTCCTCTCCCCCGGCTCAAAGCTCGGCCTGCTCGGTCCTAACGGCAGCGGCAAGTCTTCCCTGATCCGCCTGCTCACCGGCGAAGCAAAACCCGACGCCGGCACGATCGTCCATGCCGATCAGCTTCGCGTCGTTTTGTTCGATCAGCATCGCGAGCAGTTGGATCCATCGCAGACCCTGCGGCGGGCCCTCTCGCCGCATGGCGATTCACTCTCGTTTCGCGGCGAGTCGATGCACATCACCGCATGGGCCAGGCAATTTCTCTTCCGCGTCGAACAGCTCGATCTCCCCGTCAGCGAGCTATCCGGCGGTGAGCAGGCGCGCGTTCTTCTGGCACAGCTCATGCTCAAGCCGGCGGACGTGCTGATCCTGGACGAGCCGACCAACGATCTGGATATCGCGACGCTGGATGTGCTGGAAACGAGCCTGGAACAGTTTCCCGGCGCGGTGGTGCTGGTGACGCACGACCGCTATCTGCTGGATCGCGTCGCGACGGAGATCCTGGCGCTGGATGGGAATGGTGGCGCGAAGATATTCGCAGAGTTGGCGCAGTGGGAACGGGCGCGGGAGTCTGCCGCTCGCGGCTTAGCGAAAGCGCCCGCGCCGATTGCGATGGAGTCCGCGAAACCGCAAGCGGAAAAGCCCAAACTGGATGAAGGCGCGAAGAAGCGTCTCACTTGGAACGAGCAGCGCGAACTCGAAGGAATGGAGTCCGCGATCCTCGTTGCCGAGGCGCGCGTGGAAGCATGCCATACTCTCATCGCTGACCCCCTTACCCTCGCCGACCACGTCAAGTCGCGCGAGGCATTTCAAAACCTCGCCGACGCGCAGCACGAGGTTGAACACCTGTACGCGCGCTGGGCCGAGCTCGAGGCGCGACGCTGACCCCCGCGGTTAGACCAGCGGTTCTTTGCCCGGCATCGCGACCGGCGGGACGGGGAATGGGCCGAAGGCCAGCGGTTCCTTGGGCCAGAGGTCGAGCTTGGATTCCTTGGCCTGCTCCCAGGTCACCTGCTTGCCGGTGTAGGCGCTCATGCGGCCCATGATCGCGGTCAGGCTGCTCTCGGCCAGGCGCACGCCTTCGTTGATCGTCTTGCCGGAGCGGATGGCTTCGATGAGATCGACGTGCTCCTGCACGTAGGCGACGTCGAGCTTCTCATCCTTGCGCGTGCGCTTTTCGCCGGTGATTCCCTTGGCCGGATCGGCCGAGCCCTTGGTGCCCCAGTAGAATTCGTTGACGCGCGGGTCGGTGCCGTCGTTCTGCCGGCACATGTGCACGATCTTGGCGCCGCTGGGATAGGTGTACTCGACCGCGAAGTGGTCGAAGATGTGGCCGTAGGCCTTGTCGGTGCGGACCTGCCGGCCGCCCATGCCGTAGGCCTCGACGGGCGTGGCATTCATGATCCAGTTCTGGATGTCGATGCGATGGATGGCCTGCTCGACGATGTGATCGCCGGCCAGCCAGGTGAAGTAGAGCCAGTTGCGGATCTGCCATTCCAGATCCGACCACTGCTCCTCGCGTGGCTTCATCCAGAGGTTCTGGACGCAGTAGTAGCTCACGCCCGACACGATGTCGCCGATGGCACCGTCGTGGATCTTCTTGATCGTCTCGCGGTGCTGGTTGTCGCGGCGGAAGACGAAGCCGCCGACGAGGCTGAGCTTCTTCGACTCGGCGAGTTTGCTGCTTTCGATGAACTTGCGCACGCCGGCGGGGTCGACCGCGACGGGTTTCTCGGCAAAGACGTGGCGGCCCTTCTCGACGGCGTAGGCATAGTGGTCCGGGCGGAAGCCGGGCGGGGTGGTGAGGATGACGTAATCGAGGTCCTGGTCGATGACTTTCTTGTAAGCGTCGAAGCCGACGAAGCATTTGTCGTCGGCGACCTTGATCTGCGGCTTGTACTTCTCGTCGAGCTTGCTGAGCGTGTCGCGCGAGCTGTTGAGATGGTCTTGGAAAAGGTCGCCCATGGCGACAAGGTCAACCAGCGGCGAAGCCTGCACGGCGTTGGTGGCCGCGCCGGTTCCGCGTCCGCCGCAACCGACCAGGCCGACTTTGATGCGCTCGGAGCCGGCGGCGTGGGCGTAGTTGGTGCCCATGGCGGCGATGGTTGCCGCCGCGGCGGAGGTTTTCAGAAAGTCACGTCGAGTGAAGTTGGACATGATGACTCCAGGTGTTGCTTATTGATCACAAACGATGCGAAAGCTCACGAACGGCCCATCGCTGAGCCACCACTTGCTCTTGGGGTTCTGCGGGTCGGTCGAGTTCCAATCGGGATTCTGGGTCTTGCGCGCCAGCGATGTGCAGTCCTCGCCCTTGTCGTCATAGCTGCCGCCGCAGGCGATCGGCTTGCCTTCGTAGCCGACGATGTACTCGGCGGCGTTGCCGAGCATGTCACAGAGGCCCCAGGCGTTGGGCTCTTTCTTGCCGACGGGATGCGTCTTGTCATCCGCGTTGTCGAGGAACCATGCGACCTTGTCCAAGTCGGCGACCTTGCCGTCGCCGCCCGCGCGGCAGGCGTAGGTCCACTCGGCCTCGGTCGGCAGGCGATACTTGTGGCCGGTCTTCTTGCTCAGCCAGACGCAAAACTGCTCGGCGGCGAAGCGCGTGATGTGAATGGCCGGCATGTTGTGATTGCCAAAGCCGTGCGTCGGATCGCCATACGGCCGGCTCGGCCGCGACTTGGCGTCGAGGCCGGCGGCTTTGTCCTTCTCGGACATGTCGAGCTGATAGCAGAAGATGCCGTAGGCGTCCCAGATGACTTCAGTCTTGGACATGTACATGGCCGGGATCTTGGCCGGGGCGGCGTCCTTAGGCAGCTTGATCTCGCCGGCGGGGATGGGAACCATGTCGATGGTGACCGTCGAGCCCGGGATCGTCTCGGTGAACGGCTTGCCCGGTTCGAGCGGCTTTGCGGGCGAGGTTGGCGCGGGCGTGTCCGCGTAGCTGATGGCGGACAGGAACATTGAAAGAACGATGGAAACACGAATCATTCGAAATCTCTCCACACGACCTACCAGAGCAATACCGCCGTTCGCGGTGATCGTTGCCTGCCTGCTGGCCGGCTGCACGCATGATCGTGCAACCGCCCCGCCGCCGCAACGGTTCGAGTATTCGCAGGTTTCCATGGGGGTGCAAGTCCGAATCGTCGCTTATGCAAAGGATGAATTGACGGCCCGGGAAGCGTGCAAGGCGGCGTTTGACCGCGTCAACGCGCTTGACGACATCATGAGCGATTACAACCGCGGGAGTGAGCTCATGCGGCTGTGCGCGCAAGCAGGTCGCGGGCCGGTTAAGGTTGGCGATGATCTGTTTCGTGTGCTGGCTTACGCGCAGGAGGTCAGCCGAAAGTCGGATGGCGCGTTCGACGTCACTGTGGGGCCGGTGGTGAAGTTGTGGCGCGTTGCGAGAAAAACCCGCATGCTCCCGCAGGCGGATGAACTGGAAGATGCGCGGTCGCGCGTCGGGTGGCAGCTCATGAACCTTGATGAGAAAACGCAGACCGTCGAGCTGCTCAAGCCCGGCATACAGCTTGACCTCGGCGGCATCGCTAAGGGCTATGCGGGGGATGAAGCGATCGCGATGCTCCGCTCGCGCGGTATCACGAGCGCCTTGTTTGAAGCCGGCGGCGACATTGTCGTCTCGGATTCTCCGCCAGAAACGAAGGGCTGGGTCATCGAGCTACCGTCCGGCGAAAAGCAGACGCTCGCGAACGCCGCGATCTCAACCTCCGGCGACACCGCGCAATACGTCGAGATTAACGGCCGGCGATACTCGCACGTCGTCGATCCGCATACGGGCCTGGGCTTGAGCGAGCATTGGATTTCCACCGTGATTGCCAAGCGCGGCCTGACGAGCGATCCACTCTCCAAGATCGCGACGATCCTGGGACCCGAGCGCGGCCGAAAGATCGTCGAATCGTTCGGCGCTAAATGCTGGGTGGGGAAATCGCCTTGACCAGCTTCACGTGTGGTCCCGAGGCGGGGATATCAAAAACGTCCGAGACGATTTTCCATCCGTGGCTTTCATAGAACGCCACCACTGGCACGCGGCCGTTGCACCAGAGCTGCCGAACATTGGACTGGCTCACCGCCGTGTCGATTTCCTGAAGGAGCATCGAGCCGATCCCCCGGCGTTGATGCGATGACGCGACGGCCATGCCGCGGAGTTGCCACGCCCGGGCATTATTCCATTCGCTCAGATGCAGCGTGACGCAGCCGACGATGACGCCGTCATCTTCGGCGGCGAAATGAATGGATGACGCGGCATCGTCGCCTGGAAAGATGGCCGCATCGCGTGGAAAGCCGGCGCGCAGCACTGCGTGGCGGAGGTCGATCAGCTCGGCCGCTCTGGCGCGGCGGATGTGGACGGACATACGAGCATCATAATCCCTGGATTATCCCTTGACCGGGTGGAACACGAAGTCGCCCGCATTGTTGTAGATGACGAATTGCGGGCCGGGGCTGGTGATGACGCGAGAGGCGAAGAGCTCGATGCCGGAGGCGCGATCGCCCCACTGCGTCTTGGGATCGACTTCCGTCGTGCTTCCGGGCGAAGCGCTCACGTTGACAAGGAAAACGGCCTTGTCGTTGCCTTTGCCGCCGGTGACGGTGTCCAAGACGCGGGCGACGAGCAGGTCGTCTCCGTCGCCGCCGGAGAGGACGGCAGCGCCGCCGAAGCTGACGAAGGTCTGGCCGGTCGCGTCGTTGACAGACGTGCTGCGGAAGATGGTGACGCGCTGCGGATTCTGGAATGGCGACGCGGGAATGGAAAGGCGATCGTTGCCGCTTCCGCCGATGAGGGTGGCGCCGGTGTTTCCTTCGATGGTGTCGCTGCCGCTGCCGCCGTTGACGGTGCAGGGTTTTTGAAGCTCATCGTCGATGAAGACCTTGTCGGCGGAGCCGCCGGCTTCGACGAGGACGCGTTTGACCTTCGAGGCGGCGACCTGCATGTGGACCAGGCCACCGCTGCCGGTTGGGAAGTCGAACTTGATCAGGTTTCCGTCGCGGATGACGGAGATCTGGTCGGGATTGTCGGTGCCCTTGATAAGCAACGTGCCGGTGGACGTCAGCAGGTTCTGTTCCTGGCCAGCGATGTTGACGACGGTGCCGTCACCGATGGTGAAGACCTGGTCGAAGATCCTGCCAACGACGGCTGGGGTGGCGCTGAGCAGACGACGCGATTCGAGGGTTTCAAAGTTCATGCGCTTGTCCCTTCAAGAGTGAGAACCGTGATCACGTCCTTGCTGTCGCCGATTCGGATGATGGCGGAGAATCCTTCGATGCCGGAGGCGCGATCGCCGAAGTCCTCCTTCGGGTTGACGGTTGGCTGCGTGGGGGGTTGGGCGTTGTAGTGGATCGATTCGATGGCGGTATCGCGGCCCCTCCCGCCGACCACGGTGTTGATGGAGCTGGCGACGAGAATGTCGTCGCCATCCCCGCCGGTGAGCACGCCCGGCCCGATGACGGAGCTCATCCAGACACCGGTGACCTCGCCGCCGTTTGGATCAGCAACAAAGACGCCTGTGGGCGGGAGGGAAAGCTTATCGTCGCCGCTGCCGCCGACGATGGTGGCGCCGAAGCAGCCGTCGACGATGTCGTCGCCACTGCCTGCCAGGACCGTGCAGCGCGTTTGCAGCTCCGGATCGAGGAAAACCTTGTCGTCGCCGCCACCGGCTTCGACGAGGATCCGCTTGATGCCAGCGGCGCTGGTGATGACGTTGACCACCCCGTTAGCGCCCAGGCGGTACTTGAGCTTGTTGCCGTCGCGGACGACCGAGATTTCATCGTCGGCGTCGGTGCCCTTGAGGATCAGCGTGCCGGTCCTGGTGATGCCGCCGGAGTTGCGGAGGGTCTCGGGGGTGACAAAGACGGCGGAGATGCTGGTCAAGGGCTGCCAGATCGCGGTCGGGGGCGCGAGTGTAAGGGTGGTGCTGAGCAGCCTGCGGGATTCGAGTGTTTCGAGGTTCATGGTGATCTCTCGGGTTCAACCGGCTTCGTTGGTCGGCCCGCCGGTGTTGGTGACGATGCTCAGGGAGTCATCGCCGTTGAAAAGTTCGACGCCGGAGGCGTTCTCGCGGATGGTGTCGTCGGAGATTTCGTCGGCGCTGTTGTAGGTGATGAAGGGCGACGTGCTCTTGAAGTTCAGGGCGATGCCGGCGCGGTCGGTGCCTTTGCCGCCGACGAAATCATCGTGGCGATCGCCGGCGAGGGTGTCGTTTCCCAGCCCGCCGGACAGGAGCGCGACAACCTGCGGCTTGTCCGGATTATCGCTGAGCTCCTTGGTATCAACGTCGTAAACGGAGCGCGGCGGCGCGACGAGGTAATCGTCCCCGCTGCCGCCGATCAACGTCGAACCGTAGTTTCCCAGCAGGCGGTCGTTGCCCGCCCCGCCGGCGAGGGTGGCGCGCTCGTTGACGATGTTCTGGACGGTGATGGTGTCATCCCCGCCGTTACCAAGGACCAGGACGCGCTTCACCGAAGCCGCCGAGGCAGAGAGATCGACGGCCAAGCCGGTTTGCGGCTGGAGGTGAACGAAGATGGTGCCGTTCTTGCGTGAGACGGTGATTTTGTCGTTCTGGTCAGTTCCATCGACGACCAGCGTGCCGGTGTGAGTGACACCGGTGAGAAGTCGACGCGGTTCCAGGCTTTGCACGAACATGACACCTCCTGACAGCCAATTGGTGGAATTGCCCTATAGAAACGACAACGGGCATGCCTAGGTTTCATCGTGGGGCTGATGTTTGGGGCAGGTTTGTCTTTGTAAGACAGACCGCTGTCGCTAGACTTTCCCCAGTTTTTCAAATCGGAGCCCGCGCATGCCCACGTATACCACCGCCGATCTTCGCAATGTTCTGTTAGCCGGCCACGGCGGGTCCGGGAAGACTTCGCTGGCGGATGCCATGCTTTCCGCCAGCGGCACCCTCAAGCACAAAACCTCCGTCACCGACGGCAGCAGCGTCAGCGACTTCGAGAAGGAAGAGAAGGAGCACAAGCACTCGATCTACTCGGCCGTTTTGCATGCGGATCACGCGGGCAAGCGCATCAACATCATCGACACGCCCGGCTCGCCCGACCTGATCGGCCAGGCGATTGCCTGTCTGCCGGCGGTCGAGACTGTGGCGCTGGTCATCAACGCGACCAGCGGCATCGAAGTCGTCACCCGCCGCATGTGGGAGGCGGCCAAGGCCCAGAACCTGCCGCGCGCGATCATCATCAACAAGATCGATTCCCCGGACATCGATTTGGAAGGTTTGGTGGAAAGAATCCGCGCGACCTTCGGGCCGGAGTGTCTGCCGATCAATCTGCCGTCCGCGAGCGGAAAGAAAGTCGTCGAGTGCCTTCTCAATACGGAAGGCGAATCGGATTTCGACACCATCAAACGCTGCCATGCCGCCATGCTCGACCAGATTATCGAGATGGACGAGAACCTGATGGAAAAATACCTCGGCGGCGAGGAGCCTGACTATGCGGCCCTGCACGCGCCGTTCGAGAAAGCGATCGACGAAGGCCACGTCGTGCCGATCCTCTTCACCGATGCGAAGATGGGCGTGGGCATCACCGAGCTTCTCGACGCCATCGCGAAGCACTTCCCTTCGCCCGAGGAAGGCAACCCCGAGCCGTTCATGATCGGCGAAGGGGAGACCGAGAAGCGCTACAACTACAACAACGACATTCGCGCGCCACTGCTAGCCCACGTGTTCAAAGTCACCAGCGACCCGTTCGTCGGCAAGCTCGCGATCTTCCGCGTCCACCAGGGCAAAGTCTCCGGACAATCGCAGGTCTTCATCGGCCATAACAAAAAGTCGATCAAGCTCGGGCATGTGTTCAACTTGCAGGGCAAGGAACACAAGGAAGCGGATTCGATCATCGCCGGCGACATCGGCGCGGTCGCGAAAATCGAGGAAATCCACACGCACGACGTCCTGCACGATGACCACGCGCTCGACACGGTGCATCTCAAATCGCTCGGTTTCCCCACGCCAATGTACGGCCTGGCGATCACGCCCAAGGCGCGCGGCGACGAGCAGAAGCTCTCCGGCCTGCTGACGAAAATCGCGGAGGAAGACCAGACCTTCAAATGGCACACTGACCGACAGACGCATGAAGTCGTCATCAACGGCCTGGGCGAGTTGCACCTGCGCCTGATGCTTGAGAAGCTGAAAAATCGCGGCCTGACGGTCGATACCAAGCCGCCGAAGATCGCCTATCGCGAAACGATCCAGCTCACGGCCGAGGGTCATCATCGGCACAAGAAGCAAACCGGCGGAGCGGGTCAGTTCGGCGAAGTCTTCCTCCGCGTCGAGCCACTCGAGGACGACTCCCCCCACCGCAAGGACAAAGGCGGCACCGGCCTTGAGATCGTCAATGAAGTCTTCGGCGGTACCATCCCCGGCCAGTTCATCCCCGCCGTCGAAAAAGGCATTCACGACCTGCTCGATCAAGGCGTCATCGCGGGCTACCCACTGCAGGATGTGAAAGTCGCTATCACCGATGGCAAGCATCATCCGGTGGACAGCAAGGAAGTCGCTTTCCGCACCGCCGGCAAATACGCATTCAAAGACGCCGTGCTCAAGGCCAAGCCGGTGCTGCTCGAGCCGATCGTCAACATGGAAGTCACGGTCCCCGAGGACAAGATGGGCACGATCACCGGCGACCTCTCCGGCAAGCGCGGCCGAATCCAGGGCACCGACATCATCGCCGGCGGCATGGCCATGGTGAAAGCGCAGGCCCCACTGTCGGAAGTGATGCAATACCAGTCGCAGCTCAAATCCGTGACCGGCGGGCAAGGCTCATTCGCGATGGAGTTCAGCCACTACGACGCCGTCCCCCCGCAGGTGCAGCAGCAGATCGCGTCGCAGTACAAGCCGAAGGCGGAAGAAGAATAGTGCCGAGGGAACAGGACTGAGGACTGAGTGATTGATATTTCACTCAGTCCTCAGTCCCCCGGCACTTTTTGATTCAGTGCCCACACCACATCAGGCACACATCGCCCGCGCTGCTCAGCACGATGTACCAGTTCGGCGAGCCGCCGTGGTCGAGCATGATGTTGTCGGCATCAAACTTCTCACCGAAATTCCACCACTTGGGCATGTTGACGCTTTTCCTCAGCTTGCCGGAAACGCCATTCTCGTAAATCGCTCGATTGAAGCGGCCAAGCGTCCAGTTGGTCACGATCTGCCGTCGCAGCGCCTGCACCTGGTCGGCGGGGACTTTCACGTGGTAATAGCGGCGTACAAGCGTCTCGTCGCGCGACGCTTTGAGGAGCTCGAACTTGCCGTTGTAGCTCTGGCTGCTGAAGAAGTTCGCCACATCCTGCGTTCCACCGACGATCGGCTCGGGATCCTGGCTGACACGCGGCTCGACCAGCGGCGCGGCCAGGCTGATGCTCGATGTCATCCAAACGCCGGCGACACAACCCAATACGGCGAAGGTCGCCGCGAAGACGATAAAGTTCGGTTTCATATGGACAGCCCTCACCGTGAGGATCGGCGAAAAATGCATGATGTTTTAGGAATTTGCGGGACGCCGCAAGCTACGCCGACCGATGCGCTGGTAATCCGGGTGCGCGGGGGGCTTTTATCGGCCGTCCGCAACCTTCTGGCGCGGCGGCGCATTGGGATGTCCAAGCGGTGACGTAAGATATGAGCTTGGAATCGGCCAACCCATCCCCGGCCCTGACTTCGACCGTGGGCGCTGACACTCCGTCCCCGCACGCGCGGCCACCGAAGCAGGTCGAGGCGATTGGTCACCACGCCGCCCGCGGGTTTTCCTTCTACCTCGCCCAGCTTCTCGGCATCAAACTCGTCAATGTCGCCGGGCAGATCGTCCTCTCCTGGCTGCTGGGCACGACTGATTACGGCTTCCTGGGGTTGGCGGCCACGGTTGTCATGTTTATCTCGCTGATCCAGCAGGCGGGTGTGCGGGAAGTCCTCGTGCAACGCGGCGCTCGTTTTGCCCGCTGGTCGGGCGCGGCGTTCTGGATTTCGCTGGCCTCGGGCGTTCTGGGACTTTTGCTCATCCTCGCCGCGGCGCCGCTGGCAGCGCGCTTCTATCATGACTCGCGCCTCACCCCGATGATCCTGCTCCTCGCTCCCAATGGCCTGCTTTTCGCCCTTGCCTCGGTGCCCGAGGCCAAGCTCGCGGTCGATTTGCGGTTCAAAACCGTCGCGGCGATCAACATGATCTTCGGCACGGCCACGATGGTGCTCAGCATCATTCTGGCCGCACTGGGCTGCGGGCCTTACAGCTTTATCGTGCCGCTTCCGATCATCGCGCTGGCCCGGATGATTACGGTGTGGATGCTGGTGCGACCGCCGATTCGATTGAACGTCCCGCTGCGCCGCGCTCGCTATCTGCTCGGCGACAACGTGCGCCTGCTCGGCGGGACACTCTTCCTGACGATCATGTGGCAGGGGGACTACATCATCCTCGGCCGACTTTACGACAAGAACGTCGTCGGCCTTTACTACTGGGCGTTCAACCTCTCGCTGCAATCGGTTTACATGCTTGCCGAAACGATGTCGGGGGTGTTGTTTCCGTCGTTGAGCAAGCTTCAGGCCGAGCCCCAGCGACAGCGCGACGGCCTGCTTCGCGCCATTCGCGCCATCGCATTGGTCGGCGTGCCTGCCTGCCTGGCGCAGGCCGTCGTGGCCGCGCCCGCCGTCCACATCCTCTTCAAGCAGCAATGGCATCCAGGTATCGGCATCCTCCAGGTTCTCAGCCTGGGGATGGCCTTTCAGGTCGTCGGCGCGCCCGCTTACGCCGCCCTCAAAGCCCAGGGACGATTCAGTCACGTGCTGGTGATGAATATCCTTCTCGCGATCGAATTCCTGATCATCGTCTACATTGGTGCTAAGCGTGGCGCCGCCAACGGCGTGGCCATCGCCGTCGCCATCCACCTGTGCATCTCGACATTGACCACCACGTATCTCGCGCTGCGGAGCGGCAACCGGTGGGGCGACATCGTGCGGATCTTCGCGACGCCGTTTCTCGCCGGCGGCCTTGCCGGCGGCGCTGCGCTTTACCTCGCCTCGCTGCTTCCGCATGACACCAAGATCCAATGGCTGGTGCGCGGACTCGTGAGTGGAATCGTGATGGCGGCGATCTACCTCCCGCTGGCGCGCGTGCTATCACGCTCAACCTGGAATGAGTTGCACGGCCGCATTCGCCAGTTGCTGCAACGCAAGGCCGCGGCGTGATTCGCGCTATCCGGTCATGACATTTCGGATCGCCTCGCGCGCTTCCGCGGAGACCACGTTGCCTTGAAAGTCCGTGTGAAGGTTCCTCCCGGTGGCCGGGATGGCTGCGTCCATCGTTCTGGGATACCAAAATGCCAGCGGCCGGCCCAGAAAGCTTGCCCAACCGCTGAACGTCGAGCCGGAGGTAGTCACCAGCATCGGACTGCGCGAGAGCAAGAACAGGTCCACGATGGCCGGGTTGTCCCCACCACGCTTTACGTTCGGCAGCGCCAAGAGACCTGCGAGTTCCTCATCGCGCCCGTCCGAGAAGACGCGGACGGGCAGTTCGCCGCCCGCGAGTTGGCGAATCGAGCGGACACAGCCGATGAACCATTCCAGGGCCGCGGTGGCGCATCCCCCTGCCGGAGGTTCCTCCCCAACCGCCATAACCCTCATATCACCCCGCCGCACATGAACCCCGATGGTCCAATCGACCGTCGGATCTTCGATTTGCTGTCGAATTCGCGGCTGCAATATTTCTCGCAACCGCCGGGCGAGATACGCATGATGCTCGATCAACGGCTTGTAGTGCCCCGTCATGTCATAGAATTCGACGATTTTCGGGCCGTCGTGACGATCAAGGAGTGCAGGATCGGGAAGTTGCTCTTCGGGGATGCGCATGGCGCGAAGAAGAAGCGCGACCCGCCGCAAACCCCTGACGTATGATTGGGCGCTGAAAATGCCGTTATAGTATCGCCAATCGTGTTCGCCTCGGAACATGGGCCCCAGGCGCGGCTTGACCCATTGTGGGGCGAGCATGGGAACGTTAAAGCGGCTACTGAAGATTTCGGAGCGGGCCCATGCGAACAGGAGATTGGCCAGGCCGGCGCGCTGGAACCGCGGGTAGGCGTAAAGACCGTGCGACATAGTCGCCGCGTATCTTATTGCAGATCGTAAAGATCGGGCAAAGCAATGCCCCGGGGAATTGTACAGGCAGCCACATGAATGTTACCGAAACACCGGAAGTTCAGCTCGCGAGGCTTTTTGAAGCGCTACAGAATCCGGTCGGGATTTTCTTCGCGCTGGTTGCACTGGTTCTCTTCGTGTCAATGGCCGCTTCACGAAGCGGTCGCTGGGGCCTGGTCGCGATGTTGTTGTACTTCTCACCGATGATGGTTTCGGTCGCCATCGTGCATCGCGGCCTTCCGGCAATCACGCCATTCCAGCAGTTCCGGACTTACGGTCGACCGATTTGCGGAACAATGCTGGTCCTCCTGCTTCTGCCCGCTTTGTTCACGTCGCGGGGCTGGAGGCGGAAGCTCGTGGGTGCGCCCGCCATCGCGTACATCCTTTTCCAGAGCTTCTACTCAATCCGCATCATGTTCGCCGGCACGCCCTTGCGCGGCGCCATTGGCGAGGTCATCTTTCTGCTGACCTTCGTCGTATTGGGAATCGGACTGGGTCACTGGTTGCAGGACCTGCGGGACGTCCGCGCACTCCTGCGCGCGGTCGGCTGGGCTGGGCTCGCCTTCGCGGGATGCACTCTGATCCAGGTCGTGGTCAACAAGAGCGCCGTCGTCGCCGGAAGCCGCCTCTACGGGCTGACCGGGAATCCCCAGGCGGCTGGTATGACACTGGCCTGCTGTTTTCCAGCCATCGCGTTCCTTTGCGTCTGGAACGATGAGACCAAACCAATGCGCATGTTCTGGGCGCTGTGTACCCCACTGATTGTCGTCATGCTCCTCTGGACCGGCTCGCGCACCGCCGGCATCACGGTCCTGGTTACCGTCTTGATCATGTTCCGCAGACATATCGGACGGTTTCTCGGCTTCGGTATCGTCGCAGCACTGCTCCTGCTGGTCGCCTTCCAGTTCACCAGTTCTGACGTCGGCACGATGTCCGAACGCTTCTTGAGCATCAATGACAGCGGACGCTTTCGCGTCTGGCAGGGTATGTGGAACGATTTTCTCCGTTCGCCGCTGGTCGGCGTCCCCGCAGAGGAAACCTTGGGATCCGAAAGCTCCTATCTCCTGATCGCGTCGCGGACCGGTGTGATCGGTCTCGCGCTGATCCTCTTGGTGCTCGGAACCAGTTTCTGGGCACTGCTCACCGTTCATAGCTATCGCAAACTGCTGCGCGAGCAATCAATGCTGGTGGACACGGTCGTTGGCGGACTTGCGGGACTGCTCGCCGGCGCTTTCTTCGAGGGATACCTGGTCGGCACATTGGTGCCGACTGTTTTCATGCTCTATGTCTACCTGGGGCTCATCACCTTCCTCATCGACGCTGCCGCAGTTCAGGCACATTACCCGGCTGAACCGATGGCCGTCGAATTTGAAGGGCAACTGGAGCCGGCGTTTGCTGCCGTGCCGGCATCGCGGTTCGATTCCCATGCCGGCTTAGCCTGAGCCACGTCTTTTTTCCTGCAATGCATCTTTCGCTGCGCCGTGCCACCGCCGCGCCCAAAGCTCGGCTGAAAACGACGCCGCCAGCTGTTGCCCACGCTCACCCATCTCCGCAAGCAGCTCCGCGTGCTCGTGCATCCAACGCATCGAGCGCGCCATGGCGACGGCGTCGCCCGTCCCCACCAGGAGCCCGTTGTGGTACGGCCGAATGAGCTCGACTGAGGCGCCGCAGGCCTCCGTGCAGATGACCGGCAGCCCCGCAGCGCACGACTCGGCGATCGCGACGCCCCACGTCTCGGTCCAGCTTGGTGCAATCAGCACCCCATGATCCGCCATGATCGACGGCAGTTCCTGCGGCTGACGAAAGCCCATGTCCTCGATCCCCGCCTGGCCGCGCAGCAGCCTCGCGTCATCCCCCGAGCCGCAGCACGCCAGCGGCCAAGGATCGCTCACTTGTTCTCGATAACGCGCATACGCATCGACGAGCACGTCGAGGCCCTTCTCCGGCGCATAACGCCCGATGTAGAGAAATCGCCTCGGCCACCCGCCGGGCTTCTCAAGCCGACAACGATGCACTGTCGCGAAACTCGGATAGTCCATCGACAGCAAGCCGCGGACGATTTTTCGTTCCGGGAACCCCAGCGCGCGGGCATATTGCCACGCGCGTTCGCCGCAGACGATGACGCGATCGGATCTCTTGACTAGCCCGCGCAGCGCCAGCCGCGCGAATTGCTGCCGCCATGATCCTGTCCAGGGCGTGCTCAAGCCCAGCAGGCGCGCGACCGAATCGAGCTCCCGCGACATCATCAGGCTGCGATAGTGCTTGTTGAACCATCCGCCGGTGTAAAGCACGTCCGGCTTAAACTCCCCCGCCAGCGCGTGGATCAACTGTCCGTTGTCGCGCTCCTGCGGATTCAGAAGCCGAACATCCAACCCCGCAACGACCTCTGTTGCGAAGAAATTGGACGGCGGCGCGTAAGCGACGATGCGCAATTGAACGCCAGGGATTGCCGCCAGCGCGCGCCAGCACGCGCCCATGTATCCGGAAATGTCAGGCCAGTAGATCAGGAAACGCATCGTTGCTCGTTTATCGCACCAGCCGCTGGTAATGGCCAACCCAATGCTCGGCGACGGCGCGCCAGTCGAAGTGCTGCCGGACAAACGGCCGCGCGCGTTCGGCCGCGGCGCGGCGGAGTGAATCGTCACCGAACCAGCGATCCAGTTCCGCGGCCAACTGGCTTACGTCACCCACTCTCACGCTCGAGCCGACCTGTCCCGCGACAACTTCGCCATGCAGCGCCACGCCATCGGAAACCACCACCGGCGTCCCGCACGCCAGCGCCTCGACCACCACGATGCCGAAGTTTTCATGTTCACTCGGCAATGCAAATAAATCCGCGTCAACGAGCGCTTCAAGCCGCTCGCGCCCGCGCATCATGCCGGTGAAGAGCACGCGATCGCGTACGCCATGGCGATTAATCAACTGCTCGATCGTCGCCTGGAAATTCTGATCCGGGCCGACGATGACGACCATCGCGTCGCGCGTCTTCATCGCCGCCAACGCGGGCACAAGATATTCCACGCCCTTGCCGGGATAAATCCGACCGAGGAACAGGATGATTTTCTTGCCCATCATTTGCGGAAATCTCGACCGCAAACCGCCCGCGGGTGGAAGCATTTCAAACTCGCCCAGATCGACGCCGAGCGGCTCAACCAGCGCCGGCGGCTTGAGCGAGATCGCCTGCGCGCTCAGGTCACGCTCATGGGCCGACGTGTAATGGATCGCAGCCGCGCCGTTCAGCACCTTCCGCAGACGGAGCGCGAGGTAGATCTGCTTTTTCAGCCATTTTTGCTTCAGGCTCCAAGGGGTGAGCATGCCGTGTGCGGTGATGATGTACGGCTTGCACATCGCCACCGCACTCCGCGCCGCGGCGACTTGGATTTCCTCCCAGATCCCGTGCGCGTGAATGACCTCGACCTCGCGCGCGAGCGATCGCATCACGGCGTCAAGCTGCGGATGCCGCGCCAACCCACCACGCGTCGGTCCGACGGTCGTCACCGCAACACCGTGGGCATTGAGATCATCAGCAACATCCCGCGCGCTCCCCGCGCGCATCGTCGCCAGCACGCTCACGTCCACCCCTGCCGCGCGCTGCGCCTTGCAAAGCCCGGCCATTGCAATGGCCGGGCCGCCGGCGCGCGAATCTACGCTCGCGATGACGTGCAGCACCTTCATCCGCGCCCCGCAGCAAACGCCTCGACGACGCGCCCATAATGTCCTACCCACCGCCGCGCAATCTGTTCCCAGTCAAACCGCTGCCGCGCAAACCCCACCGCGCGTTCTGCCGCGGCTTGTCTCATCGTCGAATCATCCAGCCACCGATCGAGCGTCTTCGCCAGCGTCGCCACATCCATCGGCACCACCGCCCCAACACCCGCCGCCGAAATCTCCGGATGAAGATTCACCTGATCCGACACCACCACAGGCGTACCCACGGCGAGCGCCTCGATCACCGCCAATCCAAAATTCTCATGAAAGCTAGGCATCGCCAGCAAGTCGGCATCGATCAGCGCCGCCAGCTTCTCTTGCCCGGTGATCATGCCCGTGAAGATCACCCGCCCGCCAACGCCCTGCTGTGCGATCCACTTGTCAACCGTCGCGCGATATCCAAACGCATCCGGCCCGGCGATGACGAGCATCGCATCCTGCCGCCGCATCTGCGCCAGCGCGGGAATTAGCAGCTCCAGACCCTTGCCGTAGTGGATCCGACCCAGGAACAGAATGATCAGTGCATCGCCGACGTGCGGATGATGCTGCCGGAACGTGCCCTTGGCCGGCAGGTCCGCAAACTCGCTCCAATCCAGCCCGAGCGTCTCCACAAGCGTCGGCGGCGACAACTCCATCCGCGCAACCCATCGCCGCTCGATCTCGGTCGTGAAATGCAGCAGCGACGCGTTGTCCAGATTCCGCCGCATGCGAATCGCTAGATAGAGTTGCTTCGCCAGCCGGCTCTTTCGCATGTTCCACGGATCGAGCATCCCATGCGGCGTGAACACATAGGGCCGGCGTAGTCGCTGCGCCGCGCGACAGGTCTGATGCTCGATCTCCTCCCACACCGCATGCACGTGAACCACCTCCGCGCTGGCGAGTTCCTCTTCAAGCGCCGGCACAATCTCTGGATGTCGCGAAAGTTTTCCCCGCGCCGGCCCGATCATGCGCACGCCGACGCCGAGCTGCGTCAGCCGCTCAGCCGAGCGATGCGCCTCGAGATCCTGCCAGGTTGCGATGACTTTGACTTCGAGTCCGGCGCGGACCTGTGCGGAGGTGAGGCCGATCAGCGCGTTCGTTGGCCCGCCGTTGACTGCGTCCACGCCGGAGATCGCGTGCAGAACCTTCATGAGTCGCCGCGCAGAACCAGGAACGGTCCCAGCGCCAGCGCGTCAAGCTTGCTGTTCTTGAGGGTGTGAATCGCCACCGCCGGCGTCCCGACGATCGGGAAGCCGTGTAGGTTGAAGCTGGTGTTGAGGATTCCGCCGACGCCCGTGAGCGCCTTGAACTCTCGGATGATGTCGCGATAGCCGGGGTTCAGCTCATTCACCAACTGCGGGCGAACGGTCAGGTCCATCGGGTGCATGCCCGCGATGATTTCCTTCTCGGCCGAGGGCATCGTGTCGAACGCCTCGATCATGTAGTACGGCCAGCCCTTGAGGTTCTTGATGTACTTGGGCGCGTCTTCTTCGAGGATCGACGCCGCGAACGGCATCCAGAAATCGCGATACTTGATGGCGAAGTTGAGCTTGCGGATGTTCTTCAAATCGCGCGGGTCGGCCATGATCGTCCGATTGCCGAGCGCCCGCGGGCCGACTTCCTCGCGCCCGTTGAATCGGCCGACAATCTGTCGATCCGCCAGCAAGCCCGCGATGCGTTTGGCGGGATTCTCCATCCGCTCATAGGGCAGGCCAGATTCCTTGATCGCCGCTTCCATCTCGGCATCGGAAAACTCCAGGCCCAGGTACATGCTTTTCGGCGCTTCGTACTTGAATGGAACGTTTTTCTGCTTGCACAGATCGAGATAGCCAAGGATTGCGGCGCCAACCGGCGTGCCACCATCGTCGCTGGCGGGATAGGCGTAAAACGCTTCGCAATTCGGTAGCTCGCGAATCAGCTTGTTCGCCTTGACGTTCAAAAACGCCCCGCCGGCGCAGGCGATCTTCTTCGCGCCCGTCGCCGCCATGCAGTTGGTCACCCATTTGACCATGATCTCTTCGAACACTTCCTGACACGCGGCACAGATGTTGTCGAAGCGGTGATGATAGAGCTTGCGCGCCAAGTGCCGCTCCATCGCGAAGAGCACCTTGCCGCTGTAGTTGCGGAACTCCAGCCCCTCGACGCCCCACATCTTGCGCAGGATATCAACGCAGTATTCGGCCTGGCCGTACGGGGCCATGCCCATCACCTTGTACTCGTGCTCGAAGGCGCGCATGCCCAGATGCGTGGTGATCGAGCTGTACATCCAAGCGGCGGGGCTGTGATATTTAGTGGTCTGCGCGATCTTGCGCATCTCCGTGCCGCGCGCAACGCTGACGGTTGAGCAGATTCCATCGCCGGCGCCGTCGAGCGTCAGCACCAGCGTCTCACCCGTGTCGCCTTCCTGCCAAGGCCGATGAAAGTACGCCGTGGCGGCGTGGGTTTCGTGATGGTCGTAGGCGATCGCGGGTTTGTCCGCCAAACCAAGCCCGGCGAGATGGTCCATCAGCGCCTGCCGGCGCTTCATCTTCGGCAGCAGCCAGCGCGCGAAGTTCGTCGCCGTGTGTGAGCGCGCCAGCTTGTACATGAGCTGACTGACCGAATCGACCGGCTTGTAATCGCGCGTGACCGGCACCATCCGCAGCCGGCCAGACAGCGCGATCAGATCGATGTCCTTCGCCGAAACGCCTCCCGCCTTGAGCACAGCGCCGATCGATTCGCTGGGCGTGCCCGCGTAGTTCTTCGAGTTCCGCCGGCGCTCCTCCGAGCTGACGATCGGATCTTTCCCGTCCTTCAGCAGGCAGACGCCCGAATCGTGACCATCGTGTATCGCGAGAACAATCATTTCGAAAACCTACGACCCGTAGACGGCTCGGCTGACCTCGAAGAGCATCCGATAAAAATGTTCCAGCCGTGCGACCGTCGCCGAATCGCCAAGCTCCGATAACTGCCCGGTAGCGCCCAGGAACGCGACGGGATGGGAGATATCCGAGTCGCGATTAGTGAGCTTATCGACCACTTTTGCACCCGTCGCCCAGAAACTTCGCTTTGATTCCAGCTTGTAGAGCCCAAACCCGTCGCCCGCCATGTGCGGCACGAACGTGTCCGGGAAAAAGCCCAAACTCGTCGCGTAGTTCTGGAACGTGCACAAGATCCGCGCCTTGCGCGGCATAAAGCCCTGCCGCAACAGAAAATTGATCGTGTAATTCGGACACGCGAGCCGCCCTTCGATCAGGCTCGTCTGGCCCGCGGGGTTCAGCTCGTAGCGGATGTCCTTCACTTCCCACTTGCCCGGCCAGAACATGCAGGCGACGTCGAGGTAGTGCAGCGCGTACTCGATGAGCAGCGTTTGCGCCCCACGCTCGTCACGCCGCCACGCGGGGAAGTGAAAACTGACCGGCAGGCTTTGAAAGACGAGATCGACTTGGCGGATCTTGCCGGAGTTGTACAGCGCCAGATGCTCGAGCATCTTCAGGACGTTTTCCTTGAAGCGATAGTTGTGGCAGATCATCACCCGGCCCTTGCGGGTCTTGGTGAGCTCCAGCCACTCATCGAGCTCACGATCCGTGTAGCACAACGGCTTTTCGATCAGCACCGGCGCTTCGGTCTGTCGCAGCAGCGGAATGGCGGCGTTGTGATACTTGCCGGGCGAGGCGATGACGACCAGATCGGTCGGATCAAGCTTCGCATCGGCGACGGCCTTGATGGGCTGGTTGGTCTGTTCGTCGGTGCCAGCCTTCACATCGTAGGCGTCGATCCGGCCGTTGAAGTTGAGCCGCTTCAATGCGGGCAGGTGCTTCTGCCTCACGATCCCGCCGTAGCCGAGGATCGTGACGGCCTTGGCAGCAATGTTCCCGAGCGTGGCGCGCTGGTGGGCGAACTGATAGTTCTGCTCCTGCGCATCCATTGCGCCCGGCAGTTCCTTTCGCCAGTCGGTCGAGAAATCGATCCCCAGGCGACGCTGCGTTTGCGTCGAGTCGAACTTCTGCGTCCGCAGCGTGTTGCGGATGAGCCGATACGGCTTCATTTTCATGCGCAGGATCGTCGCGACCATGCCCGCGCCCATCGCCAGCGTCATCCACATGAACTTCGGCAGGCTGATGACGCGCGTCCCGGAGCCCAGGATCGTGCAGCAGCCGCGGAGCCATTCCTTGCGCGTGGGCGAGTTGGTGTCGAAGCACAGATAGACTTCGCCGTTCTTCGCCGACTCATCCTTCACGATCGCCGCCACGGCCTGGTTGAGCAGATCGCGGCGGATGACCGGAAGCGAGTTGTCCGCGGCACCCAGGACGAGCAACTGGTTCCAAGGCAGCTTCGCCGCCATGCCAACCATCGGGCTGATGAGCCCTGGCGCCAGGACGAACCCCGGGCGGACGAACTGCACCTTCAAGTCCGCCGGCGCGTGGTTGACGATGTACTGGTCCGCCGCCACCTTCAATCCGCCGTAGCTTCCCTTCTTGGCCGGGTTGGTTTCGACCGGCGAGCTTTCATTTACGTTGCGGACGTCGCCGCTGTAGACGCTGACGGAGGAGATGTGAATCAGCCGCTTGACGCCGGACTGCTTGATGAACTTGAGCAGCGAATCGATGAACTGCTCGTTGGGCGCGACGGTTTCATCCTTCAGCAGGATGTAATTGATGACGATATCGAACGGCTGGCGCAGGGCCGGGTTCTCGTGCATCGTGAAGACCGAGCCGGTGATCGAGTGATCGGCCTGCCCGTCCCGGCCGCGCGAGAAGGTGAAAACCTCGTGTCCCTGGCTCCGCAGCAGCTCGACCAGCCCGCTCGCCGCGTAGCTCTTATGACCACATAACAAAATGCGCTGCGCCGCGGCTGGATTGCTCATCGAATACCTACTCCAAAGGGGCGTCTAAAAATATCGGCGACCGCGCGCAACTGCAAACGTCGCCGCGAGCTAGGGCAAAATGGCCATGCGTGGCAAGAGCGATCAGGAGACACTAACATTCCCCGCCAACGCATGACCGCGACGTATCCGCAGATTTTCGCCTCCGCGCCTCAAACTCGTCCGCCTGTTTCGGTGATCATCCTCACGCAGGATGAGGAGCGAAACATCGGCGACTGCTTGCGCAGTTGCGCGTGGTGCGATGACGTTCACGTCGTCGATTCCGGCAGCCGGGATAAGACAATGGAGATCGCCCGCTCGATGGGCGCGACGGTTCACCAGAATCCGTTCGAAAGCTTCGGACAGCAGCGGAACTGGGCGATCGACAACATCAAAACGAAATACGAGTGGCAATTTCACCTCGACGCGGACGAACGATTCACGCAGCCGCTGGTCGAGGAGATGCTTCGCCTGCTCGGAACGGATGGCAGCAACTCCGCGGCCGCGGCATATCACTGCCCGAGCATGATGATCTTCCTGGGCAAGTGGCTGAAGCACGCGGGCGGATACCCGGCGTATCAAGTCCGCCTTTTTCATCGCGAGCGCTGCCGGTTCGTCGATTTCGGGCATGGACAGCGCGAGCGCGCCTTTGGTGAGGTTCGAAAACTCGCGCAGCCGTACTTACACTTCAACTTCGCCAATGGCCTGGCGGAGTGGTTTGGAAAACACAACCGCTACAGCGACCGCGAGAGTGCTGAAGCGGTGGCTGTGCGGCAAGGGGAGTTTCCGCTTAAGAAGGCGCTCATGAGCAAAGACGCGACGATCCGTCGTCGGGCAATGAAGGACCTGAGCTACTACTTTCGCTTCCGCTCGCTCTGGCGGTTTCTCTACATGTACATCTACCGCCGCGGGTGGGCGGATGGAAAAGAGGGATTTCACTATTGCGCGATGATCGCGATGTATGAGTACTGGATCGAGCTGAAGATCCGAGAGCGCGAGCGAAACTGGAAAGCGAAGACCGAGCGGATCGCCGATCGCATGACCGGCGACGACGCCGAGGCCGCCACGGTTAGCGACCCGCCGAAGATCGATGTGATGATCCCGACGCTCAACGAATCCGCCCACATCGCGCGGACGGTGAAGAACGCGGCGTCGATCGGCAATGTGATCGTGCTCGACTCGCTGAGCACGGACGGCACGCAGCAGCTCGCTCGCGATGCGGGGGCGACTGTTGTCGAGCACAAGTTCGTCAACTATTCCGACCAGAAAAACTGGGGGCTCGATAATCTTCCATTCAAGGGCGAATGGATTTTCATTCTCGACGCGGATGAGCATCTCACTCCGCTGCTGCGACGCGAGATCGGGCGGGCGATCGCGAGCCAGCCGAACATCGTCGGCTATTTCATCAACCGCGCCCTGGTCTTCATGGGTCGCAACTGCCGGCACAGCGGGCTTTATCCGTCGTGGAACTTGCGGCTATTCAGGCGCGGCAAAGCCCGGTACGAACAGCGGCAGGTTCACGAACACATGATCTGCGATGGACCCGTCGATTACATGCCCGGCGAGATGGTCCACATCCGCACCGAGACGATGCAGCAGTACATCGCCAAGCACATTCGCTACGCGGACCTCGAAAGCGACGAATGGGTGAAGTGGAAGCTCGGCCAGAGCCAGACCGCGCCGTCGCATCAACTTTTCACCAGGTTTCTCCGCTATCGCAGTTGGCTGCGGCGCGAGCTGTGGCCGCGGATGCCGATGCGGCCGCTGTGGCGATTTTTGCACATGTATTGTGCGCGGCTCGGGATTCTCGACGGACGCGCGGGGTGGCACCTGGCGCGGCTGATGTCCACCTATGAGTACATGATCGGCCTGCTCTACGAAGACAAACTGCTCCGGCACAAGTACGGGCGGACGCAGATGTCGCCGGAGGCGCGCGATCGCAAGCTGGCGCAAAAGATGGCGAGTCACGGCACAGTGAAATCACGATGAGCGAATCGATGCGCATCCTGCACCTGACCGCCGGCTCCGACGCGGGCGGATTGAGTCGATACATTTTCGATCTGTCGATGGCGATGATCGCGCAGGGGCATCGCGTGAGCGTCGCGGGCGAGCATGGGGCGTGGAAGTGGCTCTTCGATAACACGCCGATCGAATGGATCGAAGTGCCGTTCAAGGGCGGACCGGTTTCGCTGAGGTATGCGCGACGAAAGCTTGAGAATTGGCTGGAGAAAAACCCGGTTGATCTTATCCATTCACACTACCGCCGGCCGAACCTGGTGGCGCGGAAGCTTCAGAAGAAGTTCAACGCCCCACTGCTCTACACGATTCATCTGAGCGATCTGAAGCTGTCGTGGCCGTGGCGGATGTTCAGTGACTTTGGGGATCACACGCACGTCGCATCGGCTGAGGCGCGGCGATGGGTAATCGAAGATGGTCGCGTTCCGGGGAATCGAGTTTCGCTCATTCATCATGGGTTGGACGTGGCGAAGTTTCCGCTGGCGGATGCAGCGGCGCGACGCGCGGCGCGCGAGAAGTTGAAGCTGCCGCTCGACGCGAAAGTCGCCGGGTTCGTTGGCCGGTTTGATGATCCGAAGAACGAGCAATGGATGGTGGACCTCGCGGCGGCGATGCCGGCGCTTAACGTGCTGATGACCGGCGAAGGCCCGCGCGAGGCGGAGCTGAAGTATTGCATCGCGCGCGAAGGGGTCCACGAGCGCGTTCACCTGCTCGGCCCGCGCGATCCGTTGTCGCTGTACCAGGCGGCGGATGCGCTGCTGCTGCCTTCGTATCGCGAGGGGTTTTCGCTGGTGTGCGCCGAGGCGATGTGCGTGGGCACGCCGGTGCTGCGAACGCGCACGGCCGGCACGGCGGAGCTGGTGCTGGAGAATGTGACGGGGCGGTCGGTTGAGATTGACCACGATGATTTTTTGAAAGCGGCGAAGGAGTTTCTTTCCCTGCCGAAAGAGGAGCTGAAAAAAATGGGCTCGGCCGGATCGGCGCATGTGCGCGGGCACTACACGTTCGACCGGCAACTGGCGCAGACGCTGGAGCTGTATCGTCGGCTCATATCGAGCGGCGTGAATGATAGACCTCGCCGGCCGCAATAGGGCTGCATTCGCCGCATGATGTCCGCCGAGGTATCGGGGTAGCACCCCCTATCGAAAAACGCGGCGGCCGGGTTCCTGTGAGGTCGTTGCAAGTCGTTACCCGGCCTATAAATAGGCCGGGCTTTTGGTGGATGTGGCCGCTAAATAAGGACTTACAGCGATTTGTGAGGTCCGTTACGCATCGCCGTAAGTCCTTGGCGGGCGTTGGACGCCTCGGGGAAGTTAGTCCTCGCTACGAGGTCAACGCGCTTGAGTGGCCGGGGGCGTGGCGGGCGCGGGACTGGCGCCGGATGGGCGCCGGGTTGGTGCTTGCGCTTGGAAGTGGGGTCGATTGGTTTGGTGATGACTAACTTAAAGAACCGGGTGACTGTCCCTGGTTACTGAACTTTGATTGCCTCGGCAACGATTCTGATCGCCGTCACTTTTTCGCGCGCGACTCTATCGCCTTGAGCGCTTCGGTCGCCTTCATCTGCACCAGCCCGTTCTCGTCGTTTGACGCGGCCTTGAGCGCGTCGCTGCTCTGCGCGGTGCCGGTCACGGCCAGGATTTCGCACGCGCTCATGCGCACGGTCCATTCCTTGTCCTTCAGCAACGGCAGCACCGGCTTCTCCGCGATATCGCCCATCGCCTTCAGCGCTTTGCTGGCTTGCTGGCCGGCGCCTGGGTCGGTAAGGCACTTGGCCACCGCGTCGGCGACGGCGGCGCTCTTGCTGGTGGCCAGCGCGTCGATCGCGCCGTTGCGGATGAAGACGCTGCGGTCATCCAACAGCTTGATCAATGCCTCTGTGCTCTTGTCGTTGCCCCAGAGCTTGAGCGCCTTCTCGGCCGAGGTCACCGTCCAATTGTCCCGCGCGCTCAAAAGCCCCACCAGAATCGCCGCCACCTCATCCCGTCGCTTTTCGATGGGGGTGGAACGCGCAAGCTTGTCCAGGGCCTGGTGATGCTTTGTCTGATTCGATGACTTGATCGATCCCAGGAGCTGATCCAGTTCACTGTCGTCGATTGGCTTGGCTTTCTGGCTCTCCTCTGCCGCGAGACGCGCCTGCTGGGTGGCGGCTTTGCGGTCGGCCACGAACTTCTGGGCCTCGGCATCGCTCAGCAGGCGGGCCTCGATCGCGATCGGAATCCTCAGCGTCACGCCGGGGTCGTTCACGTGCAGCGTGTATTTTTCATCGATGCCTTGAACCATGCCGGCGCTGGAATCGAACGTGACTTTTCCTTCGCCCTTCTGTGAAAAGACCGCCTCGCCGTTCACTTGCTCTTCAGTCGTCAGGGAATAGGCGCGAGTGATGACCAGTGGCTGGGCAGCCGGGTCGGCGACCGAATAATCGATCACTTCCTTCGCCGACCGGTTGACGGCCTTGTTGGCCAGCGGATGCACCATCCAGAAGCTCGTTTCCTGCTCGACGATTTCAATATCGCGCTTTCTCTGCCAGGTTTTCTGCCCCGCGGCCGGCAGCGGCTCGATCGCCAGGGCCCAGGCATTGCCCAGAAGGTAAGGGAGCTGCGACTTGCGCTCGTAGCGGACGATCGTGCCATCGGGATCGATCACAATCTGACAGGGCGCATTGTAGTTGGTAAAGATGAACGGCGGCGGCACCGCCAATCGCATCGCGCGCGGGCCCAAATTCGCCTGCGGCGGCGCTTTCCACGATGTCGCCAGGTCCGCCGAATGCGTCAGCGTGATCCGTCCCGTGGCGGCATCGACGGATTTCACCTGGTATTTGGACAAACCGGAGATCGTCCGCTGACCATCGGGCAGATCGACCTGGATGCTCAAGTCATAGACGTAGGTCTGCCCATCCTTGAAGCCGTAGCGGAGCGCCGCACTCTCCGCCGCGGCAACCGTCGCCGCTTGAGACGCCCACACCAGAAAAACAATCGCGAAGATGACTCTGCACAAGCCGCGCGGCGACATGATGATCCTTTCCCCAGGGGAGGTTCATCATATATCTGCGGCGGCGTGCGCCACAATCATTGATCTGTGCATTCCAGCAATGCGTGAAGCGGATGATGCGACTGACTTTCAGTTGCAGTCACATGCCTGTTCTATCCGTCACTGGGCAGAGTGAGGCGGGAACCGCGGTGGGTCACTTGGTCTTTCCCAGGAGGCGCGCGCTGGGGGTGCTGTAGTCGATCAGGAGATCACCTCTTGCGAAGTCACCGATGGGGTTGCCGTCGCCGTCGAGGGGGGTGTCGAAGTCGTCGCGGACGCCGTCTTCGAGGAAGAGGAAGTCGATGTCCTGATCGCCTTTGAGGATGTCGGGGTCGCGGCTGCCTACGAGCTTGTCGAGGCCGCCGCCGCCTTGGAGGGTGTCGTGGCCGTCGCCGCCGGAGAGGAAGTTGGCGGAGGGGTTGCCGATGATGCGGTCGTTGGCGGTGCCGCCCAGGACGTTTTCGATGTCGGAGCCTACGTTGTCGCCTTCGCCGGCTGCGCCGTCATTTGCCAGGAGGCCGTCGGAGATGTCGATGAGGAGGTTGGCGGTGCGGTTGGAGTAGATGGCGTAGTCGCCGCCGCCGGCGCCGCCGATGAGGATGTCAGCGCCATCGCCGGTGGCGTAGAACTTGTTGGTGCCGCCGCTGAGTTTGTCGTTGCCGGCGTCGCCGTCGAGGAGGTCGTTGCCGTTGCCGCCGGTGATGCTGTCGTCGCCGTCCTGGCCGTTGATGCGGTCATTGCCGTCGGAGCCGTCGATGGTGTCGTCGCCTTTGCCGGCGAGGATTTTGTCGTTGCCGGTGCCGCCGCTGATGGCGTCATTGCCGGCTCCGCTGGTGATGGTGTCGTTGCCGGAGCCGGCGGCGATGGTGGTTGGGAGGGTGACGACGTTGGTGCCGTCGGATTTTTGCAGGGTGATGGTGTCGGTTCCGCCGCCGGTGTCGATGTTGATGCCCTTCACTTGCGCGAGCGTATAGTTTTTGTTGATGCCGTTTTGGGTGACATGGAGGGTGGTTCTGTCCTGGGTGATGAGAATGGCGTCGGCGGTGGTTTCACCGTTGAGGGTGAGAATGCCGGCGGTAAGTTGACCGCCTGGGGGAGCGATGCCCGCGAAGGGCAAGCTGCTTGCGGGCGCTGTTGGCGCCGAGGGGTCGTAGATGAATTCGATGGAGGTCGTTTTGTCCGTGACGGTGTCGCGCTGCGCGAAGTCGTCGCCATCGCCGCCATCAACGGTGTCTGCTGTGCCGTCGGCGTTAACGAAGATGTCGTCGCCTTTGCCGCCGGCGAGGTTGTCGGTTCCGGCGCCGCCGTCGAGGACGTCGTTGCCGTCCTGGCCCTGGATGACGTCGTTTCCAGCGCCGCCGGAGAGGATGTTGTCGGCGGCGTTGCCGATGAGGGTGTCGTGGCCGGAGCCGGTGATGGCGTTTTCTACGTTGGGCAGGACGTTGTCGCCTTCGTTGGTCTCGCCGTCGTCGGCGATGCCGTCGAGGGAGATGCGGACGTTGCCGACGATGGTTCCGGACTTGAGGCCGCGATAGTTGTAGCTGACGGTGTCGCTGCCGGCGCCGCCGTCGACGAGATCCTTGCCATAGCCGGCGCGCATGAGGTCATTTCCGTTGCCGCCGATGAGCTGCTGGTTGGCGTAGGAGAAGATGGCGTCGAGGTAGTCGTCGCCATCGCCGCCCATGAGCGTGTCGGGTGCGGCGTCGGTTTTGTGGGCGGTGAGATCTGCGGGGCCGAGGGAGCTGCGGAGGTAGTCACCGCCGCCGTTGCCGACGATGAGGTTGGCGACGTTTTCGCCGCCGCGGAGGTCGTCGCCGGTTTGGGAGCCGAAGATGGTTTCGACGTCGAGCTGGACGTTGTCGTGCTCGTCGGTGTTGGCGGTGCCGGGGATGAGGTTGCCGTCGTTGTTGATGCCATCGGTGTAGACGAGGACGCCGACGGTGCGGAGGGAGTAGTCGACGGTGTCGTGGCCTGTACCGCCGATGATCTTGTCGGCGCCGTCGCTGACGTTCAGGCAGGGGAAGAGGTCGTCGCCCGCGCCGCCGTCGAGGCTGTCGTTGTCGGCGGAGCCGTTGAGGGTGTCGTTGCCGTCGCCGCCGAGGAGGGTGTCGTTGCCGGAGTTGCCGAAGAGGGAATCGTTGCCGCCGCCGCCGACGAGGCGGTTGGTGTAGATGGAGCCGACGACTTTATCGTTGCCGCTGCCGGCGAGGAGGGTCTCGATGTCGGTCGCAAGGTAGTCGCGCTCGTTGGCGGCGCCGTCGTCGGCGGATTTGCCGAGTCCGATGCTGAGGTTTTCGGTGCGCGCGGAATAGTCGGCGGTGTCGAGCCCGTCGTCGCCATGGAAGCTGTCGGCGCCCGGGCCGCCGTCGAGTGTGTCGTTGCCTGTGCCGCCGTTGAGGGTGGAAGCGCCCCCGCCGCCGTAGAGGGAGTCGTTGCCTGCGCCGGCGTTGATGGTGGAGTCGAGGAGGACGGAGTTTTCGACGCGAAGGGAGTCGTTGCCGGCTTGACCGTCGATGAGAATACGGACGACCTTTTTGGAGATGGTGGTGGAGACGGAGTTGAGGACGACGAGATAACCCGTCGCGGTTTTGGAGACGGAGACGGTGTCGTTGGAGGCGGTCCCCGTGACGTTAAGCTGACCGTCGGCGTCCAATGACACCGCGAGGAGTCGGCGCGGTTCGAGTCCCTCCAGCATCGTTTCTCCCGACGATGACGTGGGTTATAGCAAGAGGTGGTATTTGCGCAAAATCTTTCGTGAATTGAAGTCAAAAGGTCAGCGAGTCGAGCAGGAAGTTCACAACCCGGCGTCGGCTCGGTCGTGCGCGTTTCGATGCTGCACCTCGCGAGGCGCAATTATGTTCACGATCAAACAAATGAGCCCGTGCGCGATGAAGCCATGGTACCACACTCCGCTAGAATGAATCCGTCCATGGCTGAAGCTCCCTCAAGCGCGATGAACTTGGCGCGCGAGACCGTCGAAGCGGTCTACCGCAGCGACGCGCGCCGCGTCTTCGCGACGCTCGTCCGCGTGCTGGGAGATTTCGATGTCGCGGAAGAAGCAGTCGGCGAAGCGTTCGCGGCAGCAGTGGAACGGTGGGCGGTCGAAGGAATTCCCAAGAATCCCAGGGCGTGGCTTGTCTCCGTCGGCAAATTCAAGGGAATCGACGCCATCCGCCGGCGCGGGCGGCGGGATGCGATTTTGGCGGAGGCGGCGGAGCAACTCAGCGGCGCGAGCGATGATCCGGCGGACCTGGCGGATGACGCGGAGGGGATCGAGGACGATCGGCTTCGCTTAATCTTCACCTGCTGTCACCCGGCGCTGGCGGCGGAGGCGCGCGTGCCGCTCACCCTGCGCGAGGTTTGCGGGCTTACCACCGAAGAGATCGCGCGGGCGTTTTTGAGCTCGCCGGCGACCATTGCGCAGCGCATCGTGCGGGCGAAGGCGAAGATCCGGGATGCAAAGATTCCGTACGTCGTGCCCTCTCGCGCGGATCTGCCCGAGCGCATCGACGGGGTGCTTCAGGTCATCTACCTGGTCTTCAATGAAGGGTATTCCGCCTCATCCGGCGACAGCGTGACCCGCGCGGACCTGTCCGGCGAAGCGATCCGGCTCGGGCGGTTAATGGTGGAATTGCTCGATGAATCGGAAGTCGTGGGATTGCTCGCGCTGATGCTGATCCAGGAATCACGACGAGCGGCGCGGACGAGTGCCGACGGGGATGTCGTTTTACTGGAGGATCAGGATCGGTCGCTTTGGGATCGAGCGATGATCGAGGAGGGATGGGCGCTGGTCCGGCGAGCGCTGGGCGCGCAGGGCGTCGGGCCTTACGCAATCCAGGCGGCGATCGCGGCTGTTCACGCTTCCGCGAAAGCGGCAAGCGAGACCGATTGGCGTGAGATCGTCGCTCTATATGGATTACTGATGCGGGCGACGCCTTCGCCGGTGGTGGAGCTGAATCGCGCCGTTGCGGTGGCGATGCGCGATGGGCCTGCGGCGGGGGTCGAATTGATTGATGCGATTTTGGGACGAGGCGAATTGTTGGACTATCACCTGGCATTTGCGGCGAGGGGGGAGCTTTGTCGGAGGATGGGACGGGTGCAAGAGGCACGGGCGGGGTATGAGAAGGCGCTTGGGTTGGCGAAGCAGGAGCCGGAGCGGCGGTTTTTGCGCAAGCGCTTAAACGCCTTGAGGAATTGAGTTTACGATCGGCGCATTTTGCTTCGAACCCTCACCCGGCCTCTCCCGGAGTACCGGGCGAGGTGAAAAGAGGAAAAAAACCTGGGGGCTGTCGATTTGCGACTGAGTCGCACGACTATCTGGTGTCGCAACTTATAAAGGAGACAACATGCGATTCATGGTGATGGTCAAAGCGACCAAAGAAAGCGAAGCGGGTCAGATGCCCAGCGAGCAGCTGCTGTCTGACATGACCAAGTACAACGAGCAGCTCGTCGCGGCCGGGATCATGCAGGCGGGAGAAGGGTTGCATCCCAGCTCCAAGGGAGCGCGGGTGCGGTTCTCGGGGACGAAGCGCACGGTCATCGATGGCCCGTTCGCGGAGACCAAGGAGCTGGTCGCGGGGTTCTGGCTGTGGAAATGCAAGTCGCTGGCGGAGACGATCGAATGGGTGAAGAAGTGCCCGAATCCGATGAACAGCGAAAGCGACATCGAGATCCGGCAGATCTTCTCGCCCGAAGACTTCGGCGAAGCGTTTACGCCGGAGCTGCGCGAGAAGGAAGAGAAGCTGCGCGAGGGGATTGAGAAGAACCAATGAATTGGAACCGCGGATGAACGCGGATGTAAGAAAGGAGACTGTGATGGTGGTGCAACCTTATCTGTTTTTCGACGGCAAGTGCGAGGAAGCGGTCAGGTTCTATCAATCGGCCGTGGGGGCGAAGGTCGAGATGATGATGAAGAACAAGGAGGCGCCTGACCAGAGCATGATGGCGCCGGGCACGGATGAGAAAATCCTGCACGCGCAGTTCCGCGTGGGCGATTCGGTGATCCTGGCCTCGGACGGGCACTGCGCTGGGAAGCCGAAGTTTGATGGGTTTTCGCTGTCGATGATCGTCAAGAGCGAAGCGGAGGCGGACAAGGCGTTCGCGGCGCTCAGTGCCGGCGGACAGGTGCGCATGCCGCTGAGCAAGACGTTCTTTTCGCCGCGGTTTGGGATGCTGGCGGATAAGTTCGGCGTGGGTTGGATGGTCTACACGGAGCGGCAATGAAATACATGCTCCTGATTTACATGGGCGAGAACGCCATCAACGAAGACGAGCGCCAGCACTGCTACCAGGAATCGACGCAGTTGGCGCATGACCTGGCGGCGAAGGGTCATTTCCTGTCGGCCAACCCGCTGCATCCGGTCTCGACCGCGACGACGGTTCGCTTGCGCGAGGGAAAGCGGATGGTGACCGATGGCCCATTCGCCGAGACGCGCGAGCAGCTTGGCGGATACTTTCTCGTTGAGGCGAAGGACCTGGATGAGGCGATCGGGATCGCCTCGCGCATCCCGGCGGCGAAATGGGGGACGGTCGAGGTTCGGCCGGTGGTGGAGATTCCGAATTTACCGGCGTGAGAAAAAGAGTTGCCAGTTGTTAGTTGCCAGTTGTCAGTGAAGATTGCGGCATTCGTGGCATTTTCTGGCAACTGGCAACTAACAACTGGCAACTCTTTCGATCGGAGAAAACTATGGCAAGCGTGCGCGTATTGATCGGAACGAAGAAAGGCGCGTTCATCGCGTCGGCGGATGGGACGCGGAAGAAGTGGACGATCTCCGGGCCGCTGTTTGGCGGGTGGGAGATTTATCACATGAAGGGTTCGCCCGCGGATCCGGACCGGATCTATGCGTCGCAGTCGAGCGGGTGGTTTGGGCAGATCATTCAGCGCTCGAGTGACGGCGGGAAGACCTGGGAAACGCCGGGCGGCGGCGTCGAAAAAGCGCCTGATGGCATGCCGAAGGGTGAGAGCAATAAGTTTGTGTATGAGGGCGATCCGGGAACGCACCAGTGGTATGACGGGACGCCGCATCCCTGGGAGTTCAAGCGCGTCTGGCATATCGAGCCGTCGTACACCGATCCGAACGTGGCGTTCGCGGGCGTCGAGGACGCGGCGATCTTCAAGACGAGCGACGGCGGCGTGACGTGGAAGGAATTACCGGGCTTGCGCGAGCAGCAGGCGTCGAAATGGATGCCCGGCGCGGGCGGGATGGGACTGCACACCATCCTGATCGATCCGAAGAACCCGAAGCGCATGTACATCGCGATCTCCGCGGCCGGTTGCTTCCGCAGCGACGATGGCGGGCAATCGTGGAAGTTGGCCACCAAGGGACTCAAATCGAACTACATTCCCGATTCCGAGGCGCCGATCGGGCACTGCGTGCATCGCATCGCATTTCATCCTTCCAACACCGATCGCGTGTTCATGCAGAAGCATTGGGATGTGATGCGCACCGACAACGCCGGCGAATTGTGGACGGAGGTGAGCGGGAATCTGCCGAGCGATTTCGGGTTTCCGATCGATGTGCATGCGCATGAGCCGGAAACGATTTTTGTGGTGCCGATCAAGAGCGACAGCGAGCACTATCCGCCGGAGGGGAAGCTGCGCGTATATCGCAGCAAGACGGGCGGGAATGAGTGGGAGGCGATGACGAAAGGGCTGCCGCAGAGCGATTGCTATGTGAACGTGCTGCGCGATGCGATGTGCGTGGATACGCTGGATTCGTGCGGGGTTTATTTCGGGACGACCGGCGGACAGGTGTACGTATCGCCGGACGGAGGAGAGAACTGGTCGGTGATCGCTCATGATCTGCCTAGCGTGATGTCGGTGGAAGTGCAGACGCTGAAGTGATTTTTTAGTGGCACGGGTTTTCAACCCGTGTTTTTCGGAAAGGAAGACACGGGTTGCAAACCCGTGCCACGGTGGAGTTGCACGTGGTTCGCGTGGTGTTGCCACAACATCTTCAGGTCCTTGCCAGCGCGCCGCGCGAGGTGAAGGTTGAGGTGCGCGGGCCGGTAACGCAGACGTCGATCCTCGACGCGCTGGAGGAGCGTTTTCCAATGCTGCGCGGGACGGTGAGGGATCACGTGACCAAAAAACGCCGGGCGCTGGTGCGGTTTTTTGTTTGTGAGGAGGATATTTCGCACGACGCGATTGACGTAGCGCTGCCGGAGAAAGTCGCGTTGGGGGTTGAGCCTTTTTACATCATTGGGGCTATCGCGGGGGGATCGTCTTGATCACTGCGCCTTGGCCGACACGCGGAAAAGATCGTGGCCGCGGATGGCGAGGAACTGGAGCGTGGTGTTATCGCTGAAGGCGGGGCCGCCTTTGATCACCTTGTTGTATTCGGGGCTTTGTTTGCCGTCGAGGATGATCCAGTAGCGCTCGCCGGTGCGGGCCTGGTAGGCGTAGTGTTTGCCGTCGTCGGTGAAGGTGAGATGGAAGATGGCGTCGAACTTCTGCTCCGGCTTTGAATCGACGACGGCGAAGGACTGTTTGGCTTCGCCGGCGATGTAGGCGAAGCGCTTGGAGTCGGGGCTGAAGGTCAATGAGCCATCGGCGATCAGGTCGTGCTGGCCGATGGGCTGGCCGTCGAGTTGAACCTGGGTCTTGGAGCCAAACTGGGCGGCGTAAGCGTATCTTGCGCCGGTGGGGCTGAAGACGACGCCGGGATGCCAGACCATGTCGTACGCCGGCCCGGGCTTGCCATCGAAGACGACGAAGTTCTTCTTGCCGCGGCCGGCGTGGTAGACGGCGTGCTGTGAGTCGGCGGTGAAGAAAGTGGTCGCGTTGCCGACGCCTTCGTACGGACCTTCGGCGCGGCCGTCGATGATGACACTTCGCTTACCGGGTCCGCCGGCGACGAAAGCCGTGCGCTTGGAGTCGGCGCTGAAATCGACGCCGTGGCCGGTGAAATCGTCGTATTCGCCGGCGATTTTCTCGTCGATGACGGCGACAAACTTTTGGCCGCGCTTGGCGAAATAGCCGAGGCGCTTTGAATCGCGGCTGAAGGCGATGAAGTTTCCGATGGCGTCGAATTCCTGGAGTCTCTTGCCGTCGAGCATGACGAACTGAGTCTTTCCTATGCCGGCGGCGTAGGCGAGGCGCTTTGAATCGGGGCTGAACGCGAAGGCGTCGCGCAGCAGGCTGTCATATTCAGCGGGCGGATCCTTGTCGATGATGATGGCCTGTTTTTTGCCGGCTTTGACGCAGTAGGCGAAGCGGTTGCCGTCGGGGCTGAAGTAGACCGAGTCGTGCGCGACGGCTTCGTAGTCGCCGAGGCGCTGGCCGTCGAACATGAGGGCCTGCTTGCCGCCGGTTGATTCTTTGGCGGTGTAGATGAAATGGCGGCTGTCGGGGCTGAAGCGCATCGAGGCGATGTCGATCAGATCGAACGGCGGGCCCTGCTGGCCATCGACGATGGCGTGGAATTTTCCGCCGGCGTAGGCGACGTAGGCGAGGCGCTTGCCGTCGGGGCTGAAGAGGATCGAGCCTTTGGCGATGGCGTCGAACTCGGGTTGCGGTTGGCCGTCGAGAACGATGCGGGACTTTTTGCCTGATGCGGATTCGAGGGCGATGTGGAGTCCGTCGGGGCTGGCGGCGCCCTCGGGCATTTTTTCGGGGAGGTCGCCGATCCTTTGCTCGGCGAATTCCTGGGCGCTGGCGCGAAGCGCGAGCAGAAGGCAGCAGGTCAGGATGAGCGTTCGCGTGGGGCCTCCCGGTTCTTTGGTGAAGTAAAACATGATCGGGATGATGAAGCAACGCTACTGCGGGCGATGGCGCTCGCGGATGCCGGCGGCTCCGACGCCGGCGAAGATCGCGGCGGCGATGTATCGCGACGTCGGCGATTCGCCCCGCTCCGACGCCTTGCGCCCTTCCCAGACGCAGACGGCGGCGAGGATGATGAAGGAAAACCCGAGGCGAACCAGCCATTTTCGCATGGCTTAACTCTGCAAGAGCGCATCGACCAGGCCCGCGACGTTGAAAGTTTTGGCTTCGACGGTGGGCATCAGGCCGAGCTCTTTGAGCGTTGTTGTCGTGATCGGGCCGATGCTGGCGAGCTTGAGGTTGGGTAGCTTGCTTTTGTAATCGGGCCCGAGGAGTTCGGTGAAGTTTTTGACGGTCGAGCTGCTGGTGAAGGTGATCCACGTGACCTGCCCGGCGTCGAGGGCTTCGATCAAGTGCGGCGGGAGTGTGGCGGCGCGCTTGGTCTCGTAGATGGCAACGTCGTGAACTTGCGCGGCGCCGTTTTGCTCGAGTCGCTCGCGCAGGATCGGTCGAGCGATGTCGGCGCGGAGCAGGAGGAACTTTCGGCCGCTCACTTCGCCGCGGCGGATGAGCTCATCGGCCAACGCCTCGGCGACGAAGCTTAGGGGGCAGAGGTCGACGTTGAGGCACAGCTCCCGGCGGACGGCGTCGGAGGTGGCATCGCCGATCGTCGCGATTTTCGCTTTGCCGAAGTCGCGCGCGTCCAGGCCGAAGCCAAGGAGCTTCTTTTTCGTCGCGGCCACGCCGTTGGCGCTGGTGAAGATGATCCAGTCGTATTCACGCAGCCGCGCCAGCGACTGATCGATCACACTTGAATCCGCCGGCGGCGTGATCTCGATCGTGGGGGCTTCGATGACATTCGCGCCCAGATCCTCCAATCGCTGCGTCAGGTCGCTTGCCTGCTGGCGCGTGCGGGTGACGACGATGGTTTGCCCGAAGAGCGGGCGGTTTTCGAACCAGTTCATGGTTTCGCGGAGCGTGACGACTTTGCCGATGATGGTCATCGCGGGGGCGGTGATCTTTTGCTCGACGACCGTTTGCGGGAGCGTTTGCACGGTTGCGATGACCGTGCGCTGGCGCGCGGTCGTTCCCCATTGAATCGTCGCAGCGGGCGTTTGGGGGTCGAGTCCGTGCTCGATCAGCTTCGTGCAGATTCTCCGGAGCGCTTTGACTCCCATATAGAAAGCCATGCAGGGGAGTTTCGCGAGGGATGACCAGTCCAAATCGGACGAATTCACCGCGGACTGGCGTCCCTGGCTACGAGGGTCTTGATATTGCTCTTCCTTTTCGTGTCCGGTGATGAGCGTGAAGCTGGAATTGAAGTCGCGATGCGTGACGGGGATTCCCGCGTAGCACGGCGCTGCGATCGCGGAGGTGATTCCAGGAACGACCTCGAAAGGAAGGTCCGCGCCGCGCAGCGCTTCGCACTCCTCTCCCCCACGTCCGAAAACAAACGGGTCTCCACCCTTGAGGCGGACGACGCGCTTCCCCTGCTTCCCGAGGTCAACCAGGAGCTGATTGATCTGATCCTGCGTCAGCGTATGCGCCGCGGCGCGCTTGCCCACGTAAATGTGCTCCGCGTCGGGCGCATGCGAAAGCAGTCGCGGCGAGGACAAAGCGTCGTAGACCACGACTTGCGCTTGTTCCAATAACTGCTTGCCGCGGAGGGTCAAAAGGCCGGGATCGCCCGGGCCGGCGCCGACGAGGTAGACGATTCCGGAATTTTTTGTCGCGTTCATGGTAACACAGGTAAACCGGGGGCTCTGTGCGTCCGATGCATCTGAAGTAGACGTCGCCAGATCATACGGGAGCGCAGCATGGTCGCGTTAATGCCACGGTCGGGACTTTCGATCACCAACGAATGGGCGGATCGCCGCATGTTTCCGCGGAAGGAGATCCAGGCCCGTGTCGAGGGCCGGCGGCTCGACCATACCATCGACGCCCGGCAGCAGCCGGCCATGAGCCTCATGCTGAAAGACGTCTCGTTTGGCGGGCTGGCGGCGATCACGGATGCGCCAATTCAGCGTGGCGAGCGGATCAGCGTGTTCTTTCCGCCTCAGGGCCCGGCGCGTGGGTGGGATGCTTATGGGCGGATCATCCGCTGCGATCCCAGCCCGGCTGGTTATCGGGTTGCAGTTGCTTTTGATCCGCTGCCTGCTGCATAGCGGCATCTAAACGAAATCTTCTAAATTGAGGGGTCGGGGCGAGCCTGTTCGGGTTCGCCCCGCTTTGTTTGCGCCACTACAATGGCGGCACGTATGCCGATTGCCGCGATTTGGCGCTCCATGACCGAGCCAAGCAAGCACTCTAACCCCGACGACTTCCGCATGACCGTTGGGGAGCACCTGGAAGACCTCAGGCGGCGGCTGATCCTCGCTTTGGTTGGGTTCGTGCTCGCGACGTGCGTCTGCCTCTTCTATGGCCGCACCGTCATCATCCCCGTCTTCACCCGCCCGCTGACAATGACGCTGGCGAAGTATGGCCTGAACACGCAGCTTCACAGCGACGAAATCCCGGACGTTTTCACGACCTATCTCCAGATCTGCTTCATCGTCGGCACGGCCATCGCGTCGCCCTGGATCGTTTACCAGTTCTGGCAGTTCATCGCGGCGGGGCTTTATCCGAAAGAACGTGCGTACATCACGCGGCATATCCCATTGAGCATTGGTTTGCTGCTCACGGGGATGCTGTTCGTCTATTTCCTGGTGCTGCCGTGGACGCTTGAGTTCTTCATCGCCTTCAGCATCGGCGTGCCAATGAGCGGGGAGCCACCCGCGCACACCGCAGCGGCGACGCCGACCACGCAAATCTCGCAGGCGCAGGTCCTCGACGGGACACCCGCCAATCCCGTGGAAGGTCAATTCTGGCTCGATCGACTGACCGGGCGTTTCGAGCTGTTTCACCAGGGCGAGATCAAAGTGCTTCAGTTCGGCTCGAACCAGCTCATCGCGACGGAATACAAGCTGCCGGAGTATATCGATCTCGTCGTCGGCATGCTGATCACCTTCGGCTTGAGTTTCCAATTGCCGCTGATCGTGCTGGCGCTGGTGCGCACGGGGATCGTTCCACGACAATCGCTCAAGGAAGCGAGGCGATATATCTACTTCGGCATCGCGGTGCTCTCCGCCGCGATCACGCCGGGCGACACGATCACGGCAACCGTTTTGCTCACGGGGCCGCTGATTTTGCTGTATGAGCTGGGCATCTGGCTCTCGCGCGAGCCTAAAACGGAAGTGCAATGATTCATCCATGGCATGATGTAACGCCCGGCGAGAAGATTCCGGCGGAGTTTAATGCGATTATCGAGATCCCATTCGGGTCCAGCGTGAAATATGAGCTGGACAAGACCAGCGGGCTCATCAAGCTGGATCGCGTGCTCTATTCAGCCGTCTATTACCCAGCGAATTATGGGTTCATTCCGCAGACCTTGGCGGAGGATGATGATCCGCTCGATGTGCTGGTGTTGTGTCAGGAGACCGTCGTGCCGCTGACGTTAATGCACGCGCGGACGATCGGGCTGATGACGATGATCGACGCGGGAAAGAAGGACCACAAGATCATCGCGGTGGCGACGGAGGATCCCGAGTTCAACAGCTACCACGAGGCCGCGGAGATGCCGCCGCACCGATTGACGATGCTTCGGCGGTTTTTCCAGGATTACAAACTACTGGAGGGGAAGGCGGTTGAGGTCGATCAGATCGAGCCGGCCAGGCAGGCGTTTCCGATCATCGAGGATGCTTTGGCGCGATACAGCCAGCAGCGGCGCAAGGGGTTTAAGTGACTTGAATCTTTCTGGATTCTTGTTGCGTCGGGGAACCCCTGATTCTAAATTCGGACTCATTCTGTCGGAGGGCTTTGCCCGGACGTGTCGGTTCTGTGTGGCCTGAGGTTGAGTGCGCGCTTCGGGGAGGAGTGAGTGATGTCCATTCGTCGCCCGCGCACCGCGACAGCGCTGCGCCTTCGTGCCGCCATCGAACAATTGGAAATCCGCCGGCTGCTTTCCGCCGTGGCTCAGTGGGATGGTGCGCCCGACGGTGGCGGCGTGAGTCCGGACGCGAACTGGACGACCGCCGTGAACTGGGAGGGCGACGTGGCGCCCTCGGCGGGCGCGGATGTGTTCTTCCCCGTCTCGGGGGTCAACCGGGGAACGGTCAACGATTTTCCCGACAACACGACGTTCAACAGCATCACCTTCCAGGCCCCCAACTACTTCGTCTTCGAGACCGCAACCGGCGACAACACGATTCAGCTTAGCGACGGGATCTTTTCGACGATCCCCACCGCCGTCATCGGCGACACCGCGCCGCAGTTTCATCCCGGCATCACGCTGCTCAATCCGCAGACCTTCCTCGCCAGCGGCGCGCGCAACCTCATTCTCAATGGGCCGATCGATCTGAACGGCTCGGATCTGGCGTTCGATATTTCCAACATCAACGTTTTCGCCAACGCCGCGATCAGCGGCACGGGCGGGATCAGCAAGTCCGGCGGGGGCACGTTGACGCTCGGCGTGGCGAACAGCTACACAGGCCTGACGACCATCTCGGCGGGATTCCTCCGCGCCGCGAACAATGGCTCTCTCGGGACGTCCGGCGCGGTCGGTGAAGTGCAGAGCCTCACCATCACCGGCGGATCGGCTGGGTCATATACGATCAGCTTCGGCGGCTTCACCACCAACGCACTGCCGGCGCTGAGCACCGATCAGGACGTGGAGAATGCGCTCAACGCGCTACCGTCCATCGGCGGCGCCGGCGCGTCGGTCGACGTCACCAAGCCTCTGAGCAATGTCCTCAACATCGCCTTCGGCGGATCGCTGAGCCAGGCGAATGTCGCGGAGATCACCGCGACAGGCTCCGGCGGGACAGTCGCGACGCCCGGCACGGTCACCCAGGGTAACCCCGCGGACTTCGCGCAAGGAACAGTCATTCAAAACGGCGGGACGCTCACGCTCTCGACGAACGTCAAGATCCCCGAGGCCATCTCGGCGATCGGCAACGGCGAACTCGGTTTAGGCGGCGCACTCGTGAACCAGGGCGATACGACAACCTACTCCGGCCCGCTCAAGCTCACCGGCGCGACCACCATCAAGACCAATATCGCCGGCGGCAACCTGGTCGTCGATGGGCCGATCACGCTGGATTTCGGGCTGACGGTCGACGGCCCGGGGAAGACGCGGCTTAACGGGAAAGCGACTGGCGTCGGCGGGATTACGAAGAACGGCGCGGGCACGCTGTTCATTGGGAATTCGACCAACGCGTTTAGCGGCTCAACCGGCGTCAACGCGGGCACGCTAGGCGGAACAGGAAAAGTGGCGGGGTTGAACGTGGCGAGCGGCGGAACACTGTCGCCGGGGTTCAGTCCCGGCAAGTTCACCACCAGCGGAAATGTCACATTGAATAGCAGCTCGACGTTCGCCGTCGAGATCAATGGGCCGACCGCCGGCAGCGAGTACGACCAGCTTGACGCGGGCGCGGCGACGGTGAGCCTGGGCAATGCGACGCTTAACGTGACGAAGGACAGCGGGTTTACGCCGGCAAGCGGTTCGACGTTCGTGATCGTCTTCGCCGACGGCGGCGTGAGCGGCGCGTTCAACGGGATCGCGAACCATGACACGATCACGGCCGGCGGAACGACGTTTACGGTCAATTATCTGAGCGACAAAGTTACGCTGACTGTTGGGCCGGCGGCGTTCACGTGGGATGGCGCACCCGACGGCGGCGGGAGCAGCCCGGATGCGAACTGGACGACGGCGGCGAACTGGGTCGGTGACCTGGCGCCGACGGCTGGATCGGACCTCGTCTTCGGCGCGGCCAACGCGGTGCAGCGGCACAACACCAATAACTTTCCCAGCGGAACCGTTTTCAACAGCATCGCGTTCAACGACATCGATTACATCGTCGGCGAGACCGCGCTCGGCGCAAATCCGATCCAACTCAACGCCGGCTTCAGCTCATCGGTCAGCGGGAATGTCATCAACGACAACGGCCCGTTGTTTCATCCGGGGATTACGCTTCTTGGGGCGCAGAGCTTCACTTCAACCGGAAATCTCAGCGCGATTCTGGACGGTGACATCAACCTCAACGGCAACACCCTGACTGTCGATGACGCCGCCGTCAACTTCTTCTTGACTGGTGATATCAGCGGGATCGGCGGCATCACAAAAACCAGCAGCGGCACGCTGGTCCTCAGCGGCCAAAATTCATACACCGGCCTCACACAGATCGTCGGGGGGCGGATTCAGGCGAACAGCGATACGGCGCTGGGCGCCAGCGGCGCGGTTGACGAGGTTCAATCGGTCAGTCTCGGTGGCAACGCCGGCGGCAGCTTTACGCTCACCTTCAACGGCAAAACGACGAACTCGCTCTCCGCCACTGCAACCGCGCAGACGGTTGAGGACGAGCTCAACGCGCTGGCGTCGATCGGCGGAGTTGACGGGTCGGTCGATGTCTCGTTGGCGAGCAATGTCTACAGCGTCACCTTCGGCGGGGCGCTCAGCCAGCACGATGTCCCGCAAATCACCGCCACGCCCGCCGGCGGCGCGACGGCGGTCACGGGGACGATCATCAACGGCGTCGCCGCCGACTCCCCGCACGCCACGCTCATCAATCCCGGCGCGGCTTTGGTTCTCGTCGGCGGGGTCAAGATTCCCGAGGCGATCTCAATCCAGGGGACCGGCGTCGCCGGCGCCGGCGCGATTGCCAGTGTCGTCGGCGACAACACCCTCCTGGGCCCGATCAAGCTGACCGCAGGCGCCACCGTCAGCAACATCGCATCAGGCAAAACCCTTGCCTTCACCAACGCGATCAATCTGCAAAACTTCACGCTGACGATCGGCGGCATCGCCAACATTATGATGCGCGGCCAGATCAGCGGCAGCGGCAACCTTTCCAAGGGCGGCACCGGGACGCTCTTCATCGCCAACGACGCCAACGATTTTACCGGCTCAACGGGCGTGGCCCAAGGCACGCTTGGCGGCATTGGCCGAGTTGCCGCGCTCAACGTCGGCGGTGGAACGCTTGCTCCGGGCTTCAGCCCGGGTGCGTTCGCCTCCGGGGATCTTGATCTGACCAATGGCTCTCTCAATGTCGAGCTCAATGGCACGTCGCCGGGCACGCAATATGACCAGGTCAACGTCACCGGCTCGCTGGACGTCTCCGGCGCAACGCTCAACGTTGATGTCGGCTTCACGCCCGCGCCGGCGACGGTCTTCACCATCCTGACCGCCAGCTTCGGCGTCGGCGGAGCGTTCATCGGCCTGCCGCAGGGCACATCCTTCGACGCGGACGGGACGACTTTCGTCATCCATTACAACTCGAACGATGTGACGCTGACGGCGCAAGGAGCGGCGGCGGCGCTCGATTTTGGTGATGCCCCCAACAGCTACGGCACGACGCTGGCCAGCAACGGCCCGCGGCACGGGGCCGTCGGCGTGTTCCTGGGCGCAACCCGCGACACTGAAGCCGATGGCCAGCCCAATGCCACCGCCACCGGCGACGACGCGTCGGGCGTAGATGACGAGGACGGCATCACCTTCCTCGACCCGATCATCCCGGGCAGCGACTTCCACGTGAAAGTGAATGTGAGCACCCCCGTCGTCGGTACCGCGGGTTTCCTCAATTCATTCTTCGACTGGAACGCCGACGGCGATTTCACCGACAGCGGCGAGTTGTCCGGCCAGAACACGGTCCTCTTTGTGGGCGATACCGAACTGACCTTCACGGCTCCGTCCAACGCGGTGGTCGGCAACAGCTTCGCGCGCTTCCGGCTCACGTCAACCGCCATCGACATCGCCGACAACACGCCTACCGGCGCGCGCGCCGATGGCGAGGTCGAGGATTACGCAATCACCGTCGAGTTGCAGAAATATGACTTCGGCGACGCGCCCAACACTTATCTCACCACTCTCGCCAGCGACGGCCCGCGTCATGCGATTAAGGGCGTGCTTCTTGGCACCACGCGAGACGATGAAGCAGACGGGCAGCCCAGCGCCGCCGCCACGGGAGACGATCTCGCCGGCAGCGACGACGAAGACGGCATTACCCTGCTCGATCCGATCGTCCCGGGCGCGGATTTCCGCATCCGCGTGAAAGTGACCAATCCTTCCGGAACCAGCGGCGGGTTCATCAACCCGTTCTTCGATTGGAACGCCGACGGCGATTTCTTCGACACCGGGGAACTGCTGCTCGCCAACACCGCGGTTTCGACCGGCGACACGGAACTGACCTTTACCGCTCCCTCGAACGCCGTCCCCGGGAACACGTTCGCGCGCTTCCGCCTGACCTCAACCAGCGTCTCTAACCCGCTGCCTATAGGTGAACAGGCGGATGGCGAGGTCGAAGACCACCAGATCACTATCGTGCCGCTGCTCGACTACGGCGATGCGCCCGATACCTATGGAACGAAGCTGGCCAGCAACGGAGCGCGGCACATCCTTAGCGGCGTTTTCCTCGGCTCTACGCGCGACGCTGATTCTGACGGCCAGCCGGGAATCGATGCGGACGGCGATGACAACAACGGGACCGACGATGAAGACGGCGTGACGATCCCAGCGCTGACGCGCGGAGGGTCGGCGCAGATCACCGTCGTCGCCAGCGCCGCCGGTTTCCTTAACGCCTATTTTGATTGGAACGCCGACGGCGATTTTGCCGACAGTGGCGAAACGGTCTTTTCCGGGACGGCGCTTTCCGCCGGAAGCAATTCGCTGACCGTCAATGTGCCCTCCAATGCGGTCATCGGCACTTATTACGCTCGTTTCCGCGTTACCGACGCCGCCAACACCGATGGCCCAACCGGGCAGGAACCGAGCGGCGAGGTCGAGGATTACAAGATCAACGTCGCCGCTCCCGCGCCCGGCTCGATCAGCGGCACGAAGTTCAACGATCTCGACGGCGACGGCGTGAAAGACGCCGGCGAGGGGGGCGTCGGCAGCGTGACCATCGAATTGCAGAACACCAGCGGCCAGGTGATCACCACGACCACGACCGCGAGCGACGGAGCATACACCTTCACAAGCGTGCCGGCCGGAACGTATCGCGTGCGCGAGCACGTCCCGACCGACTCCGTGCAGACCACGGCAAACCCGCCGGATACCGCCGTCGTGGCCGGACAGGGCGTCACGGGCGTCGACTTCGGCAACTTCAAGAAGTTCAGCATCAGCGGGCGGAAGTTCAACGACGCCGACAACAACGGCAACGACAACGGCGGCGCCGAAGCGGGCATCGGCGGCGTGACCATCTATCTCGACCTGGACGGCTCCGGCGGATTCAGCGGCGGCGATGTCAGCACGACCACCGCGCCGAGCACCGGTGCGTACAGCTTCACCGGCCTCGGCCCGCGGACCGCGGGATACATCGTCCGCGAGATCACGCCCCTGGGAACGAATCAAACCGCGCCGGCCGGCGGGTTCTACCTCGTTTCTGCCGCCAGCGGGACGAACGTCACGGGCAGGGACTTCGGCAACTTCACGCCCCCGTCTCCCCCGCCGGCGACCGGATCGATCTCCGGACAGAAGTGGAAGGACACCGACAAGGACGGCTACAAGGACGCCAACGAGTCGTGGCTCGGCGGCGTGACGATCAACCTCGACAAGGACGCCAACGGCTCGATCGAGGCGACGACGACCACCGATTCCAACGGCGCGTATACCTTCAGCGGCCTGATCGCGGGCAAGTATCGCGTGCGCGAGGTGGTCCCGCTCGGTTACAAGCAAACGAGTTCGAACCCCGCCGACATCACTCTCTCGGCTGGGCAGAATGTGACCGGCGTGAACTTCGGCAATGCGTACGATAAGCCGACGTTCACGATCGACGACGTCACGGCCTATGAAGGAAACAGCGGCTACACGTATTTCACGTTCACGATCACGCGCTGGGGCGACTTGAGTAAGTCGGCGTCGGTTTACTATTCAACTTCGTCCGGCACAGCCAGCTCGAGCAGCGATTACACGTCCGTCGCCAGCACCAAGCTCTCATTTAACGCCAACCAGGCGACCAAGACCATCACGATCAAGGTCAAGGGCGACACGAAGGTGGAGCCCGCCGAGACGTTCTTCGTCAAGCTCTCCAACGCCGCCAGCGGCAATACGATCACCGACAGTTCCGGCACCGGAACAATCCAAAACGACGACACGCCGACCTCACCGCCGCCCCCGCCACCTCCGGGCACGACCAACTCGGCGTTCACCGGCGTCGATCCGTGCGATTCATCCAAGACGGCGTTGTTCATCTATGGCACCGACAACAACGATTTGCTCAACGCCATCCGCAGCGGCTCAAACGTCGCGGTGCTGATCAACCAGCAGCTCAAGGGCACCTTCGCCGTCACCGGGCACATTTACGTCTATGCTCTAAAGGGCAATGACCTGATCAACATCGATCCCAACCTGCTCATCGAGGCCTACGTCTTCTGCGGCGACGGGAACGACACCGCGCAGGGCGGCGGCGGAAACGACGTGCTGCTCGGCGAAGCGGGGAACGACGCGCTCTTCGGCAACGGCGGGCGAGACATCCTGATCGCCGGCACCGGCTCGGACAACTTCAATGGCGGGCTCGATGACGACATCCTGATCACGGGCCGAACCGCATACGACTCCAACATCCCCGCCTTGTGCGCGATCCAGAAGGAATGGGTCCGCACCGACCAGAATTACAGCCAGCGGCAGGCCCACATCCGCAACGGCGGCGGCCTCAATGGCGCGTATGCTTTCAACTCCGCCAACGTCATCGACGACGGCGTGGCCGACACGGCCTACGGCTCCGGCGGGATCGACCTGTTCTTCGGCCGCTCGTCGCAGGATAAAGGCCCCGATTACTCATCGGGGTTGGGCGAAATCCTGTATGGAACCTAACAGAATTTCCGAAACCTCCGGGCTTACCTGGCAATTCCCGGGAATTTCGTTGCATCGGTAAATCTGCGCAGTTAGAGTCTCCGCCGCACATCGGAGGGACTCCGGGAGTGTGCGCTGAAACGGGCCAGATCGGGGCAAGTTGCGCTCATTCTTCCCTTCGTTTTTTACATCGCCGCGGGTCATCGGGGCTGTTTTTGATGCGCGCTGGCGGGAGGGTTTCGCAATGTCGGGCAAGCGTTCACGTCGGGCTCAATCTCGGTCTGTCTTCTCTGCACTGGAACAACTTGAAGTGCGGCTCGCCTTCACCGGCGATTGCACTATCGCCGGGCTGGCGTTTGTCGATCTGAATAAGAACGGCTCGCAAGGCTCGGGCGAGGGCGGCTTGGAGGGCGTGGTCATTAACCTCGACAAAGACGCCAACGGCTCGATCGACGCGACAACGACGACCGATTCGAACGGCGCGTACAGCTTCGATAGCCTCGACGCCGGCAACTACCGCGTTCGGCAGGTCACGCCGCTGGGATATTCGCAGACCAGCTCGAACCCTTCGACGATCCACGCGTCGAGCGGCCAGACCTTCGCCGACGTCAACTTCGCGGACGCCTACGGCTCGCCGGCGTTCACCATCAACGACGTTGCGCAGGCCGAAGGCGACGGCGGCACGACCGACTTCGTCTTCACCCTCACGCGCAACGGCAGCACCAGCAAGAGCCAGTCGGTCTACTTCGCGACCTCCTCCGGCTCGGCCAGCCCGAGCAGCGATTATACCTCGGTCTCAAGGACGAAGGTGACTTTCGGCGTGGGCGACGTGAGCAAAGATGTCGTCGTTCACGTGAAAGGCGATACGAAAATCGAGAGCAACGAGACGTTCTACGTCCGGCTCTCGAACAACAGCAGCGGCACGACCATCGCGGACAGCAGCGGCACCGGCACCATCCAAAACGATGACACGACGACGTCTCCGCCGCCTGCGTCACCGCCGCCCGCTTCACCGCCGCCCGCTTCACCGCCGCCGGCTTCCCCCCCACCGGCTTCTCCGCCGCCGGCGTCGCCGCCCCCTGCGTCCCCGCCGCCTCCGGGCACGAGCAATAGCGTCTACACCGACGTCGATCCGTGCGATTCATCTAAGACGGCGCTCTTCATCTATGGGACTGACAACGGCGATCAGATCCTCGCCGCGCGAAACGGAACCGGCGCGACCGTTCTGCTCAATCAACAGAGCAAAGGCACCTTCAACTTCGACGGCCACATTTATGTGTATGGCCTCAAGGGCAATGACCTGATCAACATCGATCCGACGATCGCCATCTCCGCCTACGTCTTCGCCGGCGACGGCAACGACCAGGTTCAGGGCGGTGGCGCATCCGACGTGCTGCTCGGCGAAGCCGGCAACGACTCGCTCTATGGCAACGGCGGCCGCGACATCCTCATCGGCGGCACCGGCGCCGACAACATGAACGGCGGACTCGAAGACGACATCCTCGTCACCGGCTCGACGGCCTTCGACTCCAACATCCCGGCGCTGTGCGACCTCCAGGCTGAATGGACGCGCACCGACCTGCTCTACGCCGACCGGGCCAACAACATCCGCAACGGCGGCGGGTTAAATGGGGCAACGGCGCTGTCTGCGTCGAACGTCACCGAAGACACTTCGTCGGACACGGCCTATGGCTCTGGCGGGCAGGACCTGTTCTTCGGCCGCGCCTCGCAGGACAAGGGGCCGGATTACAGCTCCGCCCTTGGTGAGATTCTGTACGGAACGTAAGAATTCTTGAAATTCTTCTAGCCGCCGGTGCCGCCTGATCGTTATGATCCGGCTGCACCGGCGGCGTCATTTCTTTTTCGCGCTGCGGGGGCGGCGTCTTTAGTGGGTTTAGTACAAATCTCAGTGGGTAAGGAGTGGAGCCATGTCGTCTCGTCGTGCGCGCAACCGTCGTCATCATTTTGAGTCCCTCGAAGTCCGCAGGCTGCTGGCGACGGTCACCGTCACCAACAACAACGACACCACCAACGCCGCCGACGGCGTGTCGCTTCGCGAGGCGATCAACGCCATCAACGCCGGCGCCGATGGCGGCGACGTCGTCGCCGTGGGGGCCTACGGCAGCAATGACACGATCAACTTCAACATCCCCGCCGCCGGCGTGCAGACCATCCAGGTGGTCGCCGGCGGCCTGCCCGTCATCACCAAGACAGTCCAGATTAATGGCTATACCCAGCCTCTGGCCACTGCGAACACCCTCGCCGTCGGCGACGACGCCAACCTCCTCATCGAGCTCGACGGCACCAACGCCGGCGCTGTCACGAATGGCCTGTCGTTCCGCGACAACTCCGACGGCAGCTCAGTTCGCGGGCTGATCATCAACCGCTTTGACGGGACTGGAATCTCTGCCGGGCGAACCAGCGACCACACCTTCGCCGGTAACTTCATCGGCACCGACAGCACCGGAACGCTCGCTCGCGCCAATGTCACCGGCATCGTTCTCTCCCAGGCCGGCAACTGCGTAGTCGGAGGAACCGCCCCCGCCGACCGCAACCTCATCTCCGGCAATTCCGGCGACGGCATCAACCCCCAGGCTACCGGCGCCAGCGGCAACCTGATCCAAGGTAACTACATCGGCACCACCCGCTCAGGCATAGCCGGGCTGGGAAACCTCGGCAGCGGCATACATGTTCAGTATCACCGCAACACCATAGGCGGAACCACCCCCGGCGCACGAAACGTCATTTGTTTCAATGGTGGCAGCGGCGTCCGCGTCGACAACGTCGATGAAAACATCATCTCCGGAAACTTCATCGGCGTCGGCGCCGATGGCACGACCGCTCTGGGCAACACCGAGGACGGCGTCCACATTGACACCGGCACCGGCACCATTATCGGCTCGCCGGGCGCAGGCAACGTAATCTCCGCCAACGGCGGTAACGGCATCGGGATCGCTAACATCGCGACCGGAACGCCGGCAACAAAGATTCAATCCAACCTGATCGGGCTGGACGCGACCGGCGCCGAGGACCGAGGCAACGGCGAACGCGGCATTTTTGCGGACGATTGCCAGACCAGCGGGATCATCGGGGGGCCCAACGCCGGCGAGGGCAACGTCATCAGCGGCAACGGTTCGGACGGGATTTTCTTCAACAGCTCCGACGTCAGCACCATTCAGGGAAACATCATCGGCCTCAACGCCGCCGGCAATGTCGCGCGTCCCAACGACGGCGATGGCGTCGCCGGACGCCGAGCGGATCAATTAGTCATCGGCGGGGTCATCCCCGGCGCCGGCAACATCATCTCCGGCAACAAAGGCAGCGGCATCGGCTTTGACGACTGCGCCTTCATCCTCATCCAGGGCAACCGCATTGGCGTCTTGGCCACCGGAGCCACTGGTCCCGGCAATGGCCTCTTCGGCGTTTTTGTGGGTAACCGCTGCGGCGTCATCAGCATCGGCGGCCCCATCCCCGCCGCCGGGAACATCATCGCCTTTAACATCAAGGATGGCGTCGCCGTCGTCGAGCAAGGCAGCGCGCTGATTCGGTTGAACTCCATTTTCTCCAACGGTGAGCTTGGGATCGATCTACAGGACGATGGCGTCACGTTCAACGATCCCGGCGACCCCGATGGCGCCACCGTTCTGGATCCCATTGGCAACGAGGCCCAGAACTTCCCCGTGCTCGCATTCGCCCAGAGCAGCGGCAGCGGAACAACGGTTCAGGGGGGCCTGAACAGCGAGTCGAACCAGGTCTACCTGATCGATTTCTACACGAACGATGCGTTTGATCCGACACTCTCGGGCGAAGGGCAGACGTATCTCGGCTCCGTCGCCGTCACGACCGACTTCGCCGGAAACGCGGTATTCAATCCGACGTTCCCGACCATCGTCCCCGCCGGCAAATACATCTCCGCGACCGCGACCACCACCGATCACGCGCCGGACGGGGAGACATCCGAATTTTCACAGGTGGTTCAAGTCGTCGGACCGCCCTTGCCGCCTCCCCCACCGCCGGCGCCAAGCGTCTCGATCAACGATGTCAGCAAGGCCGAGGGCAATGCCGGCACGACCGCTTTCACCTTCACCCTCACGCGCAGCGGCGATTTGACCAGCAGTTCGATCGTCTCAGTCTCGACGGGCGGCGGCTCCGCGCTGGCGCCGACCGATTACGCGTCGCAGTCGAACATCCTCGTCGCCTTCGCCCCCAATTCGCCGACCGCGACCTTCACCGTCAACGTCAACGGCGATCCCAACGTCGAACCGGATGAAAACTTCTTCGTCAACGTCACTTCCGTCACCAACGCCACCATCGGCGACGGCCAGGGCCAGGGCACGATCCAGAACGACGACCCGCCGCCGACCATCTCGATCGATGATGTCAGCAAATCCGAAGGAAACGGCGGGACGACGGCGTACGTCTTCACCTTGACGCGCACCGGCGATTTGAGCGTCCCGTCAACGATCTCCTGGAGCACCGCCGACGGCTCGGCTGCGGCGCCGACCGACTATGGCGCGGTCCCCTCGACGCAGGTCACCTTCATCGCCAACCAGGCCACCGCGCAGGTCACCGTTTACGTCAACGGCGACACCACCGTCGAAACCGATGAGTCCTTCTTCGTCAACCTCGCCTCCGTCTCCAACGCCACCTTCGGCAAGAGCCAGGGCGTCGGCACGATCAAGAACGACGACATCGACAAGCCCAAGTGCGAGTACGGCATCGATCCGTGCGATCCGAAGAAGACGTCGCTCTGCATCACCGGCACCGACGCCGGCGAACGCATCGAGGTCTACTACGGCGGGTCCCAGGGCAAGTGCACCGTCAAGATCAACGGCAGTAGCGTCGGCACGTTCAGCTTCACCGGCAACATCTGCGTCTATGGCAAAGGCGGCAACGATTTCGTCGGCATCGACTCCAAGATTACCCGCAACGCTTACATCTTCTGCGGCGACGGCAACGACACCTGCTACGGCGGCGGCGGCGGCAATGTCATCGTCGGCGGACGCGGAAACGACAACTGCTACGGCGGGTCCAACCGCGACCTCTGCATCGGCGGGGAAGGCTCGGACAACTGCGACGGCGGCAGCGGGGATGACTGCATCATCGCAGGCTGCTCGACCATCGACGACTCGCTCGCAAGCCTCTGTAACATCCAGAAGGAATGGTGCCGCACCGACAAAGACTACAAGACGCGTTACGGCAACGTGAAGGCCGGAGCTGGCTATTGCGCAGGCACGAAGTTCTGCGAAACCAGCATCGCCGACGACTCCGGCATCGACACCTGCAAAGGCGGCAGCGGCTCCGACGCGTTCTTCTGCAACACGACCGGCGGAACTTACAAGGACAAGCTCAGCGATAAGTCGTCATCAGAAAACTTGTGCGAACTGGTGTGAGCCAAAGCTTAGGTTTGCGCTTCGCTGAGCGCGACATAGAATAGCGCTCGTGCATCGGCCGAATGTACCGCTCGATCCCGAGACGCTCCTGTCGGCCTACGCGCAGGGCGCGTTCCCAATGGCGGGACGTGACGGCTCGATCCGCTGGTACACCGCCGACCCGCGCGGCGTATTTCCGCTCAATCACTTCCACATCCCCAGCTCGCTGGCGCAGATCGTCCGTCAGAACAGGTTCGAAATCCGCATCAATCATGATTTCGAGACGGTCATGCGCGCATGCGCAAGCGCGCGCGACGGTGGGACGTGGATCAACGACGATCTGGTGCACGCCTATGTGCGACTAAACCAACTCGGCTTCGCACACAGCGTCGAAGCGTGGCAGGAGAACGAGCTTGCCGGTGGGCTCTATGGTGTATCGATCGGCGCCGCGTTCTTCGGGGAGAGCATGTTCCACTACCGCCCCAACGCCTCGAAAGTCGCGCTTGTGCATCTCGTGGAACGCTTGCGCCTTCGCGGTTACGAGCTGCTCGACACGCAGGCAACGACGCCGCACCTCCGGCAATTCGGCTGCATCGACCTGCCCGCGGGGAAGTATCTGCAATTGCTGAAGAAAGCGCTGCTGAAGAAATGCAGCTTCGCTTGAAAGTTACGCCTTCTCGGCAGGTTCGATCGAAACCGTCAACCCCTTCGACTCAAACTGGTCTTTGTACAGCTCCGCCCGCTCCTTGTGGGTCGTGAGCAGCAGGGCCACGCCGGTTTCGTGGGCCTCGCGCGTGCGCAGCTTCGCGTCCTGTTCGTTGAGCGTGGTCAATTCGATGATGGTGGTGACGACGAATCCGATCTCGTTCTTATCATCGTTGTGCAGCAGCACCTTCCACGGCGGGAGCATCTGTGGCGGCGGCTTTTTGGGCGTGGGCTTGGCCGCACGCTTCGGCTTGGCGGTGGCCGTGCCGCTCCCCTCGGCCGCCTCCTCCTTCTTCGCCGGTTTCTTCTCCGCCATAGCTCCTCCAACCTCGCGCCGCCATGTACACCGGCGGCCCAGAACTTCATCGACGATTATAACCGACGCGTTTTAGTTTTGGCGACAGAGAAGGTTCCGATAAGCTCATTTGCGTGAGCGAAACTTTTCGATACATCGCCGGCGCGATGAGTGGCACAAGCGCCGACGGCGTGGACATCGCCATCACCAAAATCGCCGGCCGCGGACTCGATATGTCCGCGCAGCTCGTGCAGCATCACCACCGCCCGTATCCAACCGAACTGCGCAAGCAAATATTCGCCTTCCGCGGCGGTGAGGTGCGTGACAATGTCCTGGCGAAACTGGCGAAAATGGGCCGGGAAATTTCCCTGACGTATGCGACGGCCGTGAACGAAGCGCTCGCCACCGCGAACATGAACGCAAAGCAGCTCGCCGCGGTCGCCGCGCACGGCCAGACGCTTTTTCACGATCCGCCCGACACGATTCAGTGGCTCGACCCGAGCTTGATCGCCGCGGAAGTCGGCTGCGCGGTGGTGAGCGATTTTCGCCGAGCGGATCTTGCGGCTGGCGGACAGGGCGCGCCGCTCGTGCCGTTTGCGGATTACATTCTGTTCCGCCATCCGACGAAAAGTCGCGTGCTCCTGAACATTGGCGGGATTGCGAACATGACCTATCTCAAAGCCGGCGGGACGATTCATGAGGTGATCGCATTCGACACCGGGCCGGGGAATTGCATCAGCGATTACCTTTGTCGCAAATTCGATCCCACTGGCTGCGGCTATGACATTAATGGCGAACGCGCCCGGCGTGGCACAGCGAATCATCGACTCGGCTTTGCCGTCCTAACACATCCTTATTTCAATCGCAGTGGCCCGAAATCGACAGATGGGCCCGAGATGATCGCCGCCTTTCAGTCGGCGATCGACACAGTTGATTCATCCATCACCGTAGACGATCAACTTGCGACGGCCGCATGGATCACCGCGAGGACCATCGCGAGCGAGGTCGGCAAGCTGACTGTGGATGAGGTGTTCATGAGCGGTGGCGGCACACAAAACCTGGCGATCCGGGAGCAATTCGAGATGACCACGGTCTCGTGGAACCAGATCAGCGAGTCAGCGGCAAAGGAAGCGCTGGCGTTCGCTCTTCTTGCTGCGGCCACGCTCGACGGAGTGCCATCGAATGTGCCGAGCGTCACCGGCGCCCGGCGCGCGGTCGTACTCGGGTCAATCACACCTAGCCCGTGAGACTTTTCTCCGTGGCTTGGGCGTCTCGCCGGAGCGCTCGGGCGAGACGCCCAAGCCACGGAGATGCCGCGGACCAGACACCGACCGACTCGCGGCGTCGATGAACCGCAAAGGCGCATGCTGCCAGTGCTTTGAGTATTCCACCCCGATCCGCACAGTCTGCCGCACATGCTCAGGTTTGCGGCCGCGCGCCAGGAACATGACATCGCCCGTCAAATCCAGTCCGTTGTCTTTCTTGACCGTGATGCCAAGCGCTCGGCAAAGCTTCCCCGGGCCCGAGAGATCCGCGTCCCAATCGTCCAGTGCCTCGGCCGCGCGGATCAGGACGGCCTGCGCGACGCCGACCTTGCCGGTGACGATGTTCAGCATGTCGTACATCCCATAGATGAAGTAAACGTAAGCATGACCGGCTGGGCCGTACATAATTTCGGTGCGGTTGGTCCGGCCCTTGGAGGCGTGGCAGGCCAGGTCGTGCTCGCCGACGTACGCCTCGGTTTCGACGATTCTTGCTCGGCGTTTGCCGCGCACGAGAACCATTCCGACCAGGTCGCGAGCGACCTCGGCGGCCTCGCGGGAATAGAATGATCGCGGTAACTTCTTCATCGAACAATCGTTACGCCAGACGGTATGATGAGAGCGTGGCATGGGTTTTCAACCCATGTTTTCCTCCTAAAAACACGGGTTGAAAACCCGTGCCACGGGCACGCGTAACTCTTTATGAATAAGCGTTTTACGATCGCCTTGCTGGCCGCGTTCGCTTCGATTGCCGTCGCCGCGCCCGAGATTCCCCCGGCCGCCCAGCGCAAGGTCGATTTTGAGAAGGACGTCGCGCCGATTTTCGCGACCTCCTGCATGCAATGTCACGCCAACGGGAAGTATGAAGCGGATCTGTCGATCGAGTCGCGCGAAAAGTTGCTCGAAGGCGGCGCGAGCTCGCCGGCGATCGATGTTGGAAAGAGCAGCGAGAGTTTGCTGATCCAGCTCGTCAGCGGAACCGATCCCGATCGCATCATGCCGCAAAAGGGCAAGCGCCTCACGCCCGAGCAGATCGGCGTGCTCCGCGCATGGATCGATCAGGGCGCCGAATGGCCCAAGGGGTATGTGCTGCATGATGCGAACAAGCCGATCCCGGCGAAGGTCGAGCCGCGCAAAGTCGAGCTTCCGCCGGCGAGTGCGGACGTCACCAACCCAATCGATCGAATCCTTTCGCCGTACTTTGAGAAGCACAACGCTAAGTCCGGCGAGCTTGTCGATGATCGCGTTTTTGCGCGGCGCGTTTACCTCGACCTCACCGGAATGCTTCCGCCGAGCGGCGAGCTTGAGGAGTTTGTGAACGACACCGGACCGCAAAAGCGGTCAAGCCTTGTGAAGAAGCTGCTTGCCGATGATGATCGCTATGCGACGCACTGGCTCGCTTTCTGGAATGATCTGCTTCGCAACGACTACAAAGGCACAGGCTACATTGACGGCGGCCGCTTGCAGATCACGCGCTGGCTCTATGAATCGCTGAAGAACAACATGCCCTACGACGAGTTCGTCCGCCAGCTCGTCGTCGGCTCCAAAGGCGCGGAAGGCTTCACCAAGGGCATCGTCTGGCGCGGCGTGGTCAATTCCGCGCAAACCCCCCAAATGCAGGCGGCCCAGAACATCGGGCAGGTGTTCATGGGCGTGAACCTCAAGTGCGCCTCCTGTCACGACAGCTTTATCAGCCAGTGGAAGCTGACCGACAGCTACGGCCTGGCGGGCGTCTACGCGGACAAGCCGCTCGAGATGGAGCGTTGCACCAAGCCGCTGGGCAAGACCGCGAAGTTCAAATTCCTGTATCCGCAGCTCGGCGAAATCGATCAAAAGGCCCCGACCACGCAGCGCGTCCGACAGCTCGCGAAAATCATCACCAGCGAAACCAACGGCCGATTGTCGCGCACGATCGTCAATCGCATCTGGCAGCGCATGATGGGCCGGGGAATCATCGAGCCAGTCGATGAGATGGACAATCCGCCGTGGAATGCGGATTTGCTCGATGCGCTGGCGTGGGATTTCGCGCACGATCAGAAGTACGACATCCGAAAGGTCATCGAGACCATCGCGCTTTCGCGGGCGTATCAAATGCCGTGCGCGCCGGCGGGCGACGAGCATCAGAAGGACTTCGTCTTCCGCGGCCCAGGCGTGAAGCGCATGTCGGCCGAGCAGTACGTGGACGCGGTGTCGTCGCTCTGCAACGTGTGGGCGGGGCAGCTTCAGGCGAAGTTGACGGACACGATGGTGCGCTTTGGGCAGTCGCGCTGGATCTGGACGGATAAGGAATCGCGCGTCAGCGCCCCTGCGGGCACGCTTTACTTCCGTCGCGAGATCGAGATCGACAAGGAGTTCACGGCCGTGCCGGCGATTGTGACGGCGGATAATGAGTTCACGCTCTACCTCAACGGCAAAGAAGTCGCGCACGGCGAGGAGTGGGGTAAGCCAACCGTCGTCGATCTGAAGCCGCACCTCGTAAAAGGCAAGAACGTCTTCGGCGTAAAGGCCGTGAACACGACGACGCAGCCGTCGCCCGCCGGGTTCTGGATGCAGGCGAACGGCAAGCTCGCCAAGCCCGCGAAGAAGCGCGATGAGTTTGTGTTCAACTCCGACACGAACTGGAAATACGCCACGACTCAGCCGGCCAAGGGTTGGCTCACGGTCGGATTTGATGACTCGAACTGGAATAAGCCTAAGGTCGAAGGCGACATCTCGGCCGAGCCGTGGAAGCTGCAGACGCTGCTACCCGACGACAATCCGCTCGATCATCCCAATGAAATCCGCGCCGCCCTGTGTGCCGCCGACCCGCTAACGACGGCCCTCGGCCGGCCGAACCGCGATCAGGTGAATACCGTCCGCCCGAGTGCGGCGACAACGCTGATGGCGCTCGAACTCACCAACGGCGCGACCTTGTATGATGTGCTCAAGAAGGGAGCGGCCAAGATGGCGACCGAGAAGGACATCAACAGCGAAGATTTGATTAACCGCGTCTACTTGAAAGCCCTGAGTCGCTCGCCCTCGCCGAGCGAGTTAGCCGCCGGCAAGGAAATCGTCGGCGCCAACGTCTCGCCCGAAGGTGTCGAGGATTTTCTCTGGGCGGTGACGATGCTGCCGGAGTTTCAATTGATTCGTTGAAGGGCGCCATCGTGGCACGGGTTTTTAACCCGTGTCGATCGCACACGGGTTGAAAACCCGTGCCACGGGAAATGTACAATGAACTCAAACTGGTCACGTCGAGATTTTCTCAAAGGCGCGTCGGCCGCGACGATTGCGGCGCTGTCGGCGTCGTTTCCGCGGGCGCTTTTCGCCGATGAAGCCTCCGCCGCCAAGCTCGCGCCGACCGCCGACAGCGTCATCGTCCTCTGGATGGCCGGCGGAATGGCGCATACCGAGACGTTCGATCCCAAGAAGTACACAGCGTTTGAGAAGGGGCTTTCGCCGACGAAGGTGCTCTCGACGTTTCCGCAGATCGACACCGTCGTTGACAACATCAAGTTGAGCGAAGGCCTGGAGAACGTCGCCAAGGTCATGGATCGCGCGACGCTGATCCGCTCGTATCAGTCGGGCGACCTCGGCTTCATCCTTCACTCCCGGCACCAATATCACTGGCATACCGGCTACGCCCCGCCGCAGACCGTCGCGGCTCCCCACATCGGCGCGGTCATCAGCCGCACGCTCGGCCCGCGCGAGCCGGCAATGCCCGCGTTCATCGACATCGGCCAGCGACTGGACCTGGGCGAAGGCGAAGAGCTCAAAGCCTTCCACCAGGCCGGCTTCCTCGGCAGCGAGTACGGCCCATTCTTCATCCCCGAGCCGGCCGAGGCGGTCAGCTCGATCAGCCCGCCCAAGGGGATGACGATGAGCCGATTTGAAAATCGGTACAACGCGTACAAGCGGTTGCTGGCCGAGAGCCCCGTCGGCGAGTTTGGCAGCGATTATCAGAAGGAATCGCTGCTGCGCTCGATGGACAACGCGCATCGCCTGCTCACCTCCCCCGCCGCCAAGGCGTTCGATCTCACGCTCGAGCCCAAAGCGTCATACGACAAGTACAACACCGGCCGATTCGGGCTCGGGTGCTTGCTCGCGCGCCGGCTGGTCGAAAACGGCGCGCGCTTCATCGAAGTGACGACCGAATACATCCCCTTCAAATACTGGGACACGCACGACAGCGGCCACGAGCGGCTGATCGAGCTGAAGAAAACGATCGATCGCCCCGTCGCGCAGCTCGTGCTCGACCTCGAACAGCGCGGCCTGCTCGATCGCACGCTCATCGTGCTCGCGTCCGAATTCAGCCGCGACATGGTCATGGAAGGCCGGCCAGAGGCGGTGGTGAAGGACCAGGTCGTCGTGCCCGACGCGATGACCGAGCCGAAACATTACGGTATGCACCGCCACTTCACCGACGGTTGCAGCGTGTTGATGTTAGGCGGCGGGATGAAAAAGGGCTTCCTCTACGGCAAAACCGCCGACGAGCGGCCGTGCAAGACGATCGAGGGAAAGATCACGATCGAAGACCTGCACGCGACGATCTATCGCGCGCTGGGCATCTCGCCCAAGCTGTCCTATGAGATCGAGAAACGGCCGTTCTACGTGACGCGCGACGGCGTGGGCGTACCGCGGGCGGAACTGTTCGCTCACGCCGTCTAAACCCGCTTGCTCACGCGATCAGCTCATCATCCGACTTCAACAGGTCCATCGCGGGTGTAACCGCGGCTGAATCCGGCGGAGGCGAGGGAGACTCAACGACCTGTAACGGCGCCGCGGGGATCAGCCGCGCGTTGGCCCAATCCGCATGGTCGTGATCGATGCCGTCGGCGGCGTTCTCGACGTGTAAACGAAGCTGTTGCACACCGGCGGTTGGGACGCTGACCTGCTTCGTCGTTGAGGTTTGCGTCATCACGCCGCTGTCGTAGATCTTCACGCCGTCCGCGAAGACCTGGAACACGACCGAGCCGTCGCCCGTCTCGTCATCAACGCCGATGTCGCTCAAGAACGTGTCGTAAATCCCGCCGAGGTTGTAAGTGATGTCGGAGACCGCGTGCACCCCCAGGCCCTTGGCGTAGGTGACGCCGTTGAGCGTAATCGCCCGACCATCGCCGGCGCCGCTGGAGCCGACGCTCTTGTCCTTCTCGACCGGACCCCAGCCGTTGGTGGCGCTCGCCCAGACAAGATCGCTGAGGAACACCTCGCTCGTCGGCGGAGGTGGCGGTGGTGAAATCAGCGGCGGCGGTGGTGGTGGAGGCGGAGACGTCGGCGGCGGCGAAACTGGCGCCGACGCAGCTGCCGCATTCACCGTGCCCAGAAGCTGGAAATCGAAACTGATATCGCTGCTGGACAGGTCCGACTGGTGAATCTCGACCGCGATGACGTTGTTTCCATTCTGCAGCAGCGCGGGATTCACGGAAGTCGAGTAAATGGTATCACCCTCCACCGACGACAGCGCGAACGTGCTCGATGAGATCGAACCGGTGGGCATATTCGTGCGGTAAATCTCCTGTCCGTTCAGGTACACCACCGCCCCGTCATCGCGGACGAGTTGCATCGTCAACGATGTCACGGCCGCGGCATTGGGGATATTGACGCTCCGCCGGAAGTAGGTCGTCGTGAATTTATTGCTGGCGTTGGAGCCGTAGGAGACGACCGTCGATTCATCCCCGTCGCCGTAGCCAAGCTCGGCGTTGCCGGATTTCCAGGATGCGTCGTCAAACGCGAGCGCCCGCCACGCCGTCCCCTGATTGGAACCATTATCGAGATATTTCCACGCGGTCCCGTGGAGGATGAACGTCGCGGCGTCGCCGGTCGCGGGTGGAGGTGGTGGAGGTGGTGGCGGCGGAGGGGGCGACGGTGGCGGAGAAGTTGGCGTGCCGATCGTGTAGTTGTCGATCAGGGTGCCGTTGATGTTGTAGAAGCGGAAGTTGATCGACGTCGCACTCGCGTCGATGCGCATCGCGCCGTAGTTGTTGGAATAACGAATCTGACTCCCCGACTCCACCCGCTTGGGCGGAACGATGTCCGCCCCGCCAAGCCCATTCACGAAGTACGGAAACCCACTCTTGGAAATCCGCTCGTACATGTGATCGTGACCCGACATCACGGCCGTCGCCCCCCAATCCTTGAACGGCCACTGCATCGTCGAATGGTTCCCCTCCGTGCCCGACGTGTAGGCCGGATAATGGAACATCACCAGCTTCCAGACGGCTGTCGAAGCGGCGAGCGCGCTCTTGAGCCACTTCGCCTGCGTCGAACTGCTGCTCGTTCCATCCTTCTCAGCCGAGTTGGAGTTGATGAAGAAGAGCTCGACGTTGCTATCGACGCGCACGTTGTAATAGCGCTCATTGCCGGGAAACGCGAAGTACGAGAGGTAGTTGGAGACGTCGTGGTCGGAGTAATCGTGGTTGCCCAGCGCGCTCAAGAAGCGGTTGCCGCTGCTTGAGCCGGCGCCGAAGCTGCCCTTGTATGGCGAGACGTAGTCGTGGAAATATCGCCCCACCGTCTGGTCGATCGAGGAGTCACCGTGGGTCAAATCGCCGGTGCTGAAGATCAGGTCCGGGTTCCAGCTCTTGATCATGGCCGCGTCGGCGGACAGGCCGGAGTTGTTGTGCAGGTCGCCGATGTACGCCAGCCGCGTGAGCAACTGCCGGCCTTCCAGCGTTTCGAAAAACAACCGACGCATTGGCCCTCCAGGCGGGGGCGAATGTATCGGTGTACAGGCCGCGTGTGTCCAATAAAAACGCCGATTGCGAGACACAATCGCCGCTTCGCGCGCGGTCTGAACCACCGGTAGCGATCTTGCCGGCCATACCGTTTATCCCGGCAAGCCTTCCAGCGCGCTGCGCGCCAGCGCACAAAAAAGCGCACCACCCAAACCGTGCCATTTGAGATGTTTTTCTACGTTTCCGACTCAGCAAGGAGGCGCGCTGCGCGCCAGCGCACGAAAATCGGAAGCGCCACCGGATAGGTGGAAGGGCAAGCCCTTCGCCTCCAAACTTTCTTTCACAACCGCATACGTGACCCACCGTCAAAACGGGGTCGAAAAAGGGTCAAAAAAGGGTCGGTTTTATGTCGTTCGGGGGGCGCTTTTCGGTCGATTCGCCGACGTCGAAATAAGGCCTAAACCAAGCTGGCTAAACGACTTAGGCGAGAGGCGATCTGCCAACAACCGTCATAAACCTTTTTTGTTCACTCGCCGAGCAGATCGGTCAGATCACTCGTTGTGACGGCTTGGGGCTCGGGGCCGTAGAAGAAATTGGGGAAGACGTTGATCTCCGCCGCCGGCGCGGTGACCGGGGCATTCAGTGTTCCAGGCAGCGTCGCGCTGGTGGACGTGCTCGTCTGCACGCCGTCAAACGCGTAGTTGCCGTACGTGCCCGCAGACGTCGAGCAGCCGATCATGCCGACGTAGATTTGGCTTGCCATCGAGATGGTCACGGCACTGCCGACCTGCGTCCAGCTCGTGCCGTTGGCCGACCGATACGCGGAGATGCTGTTGCCGTTGCGAATGAGCTTGATCCAGTACGGCAAACTTGGAACGGATGTGTTGGTCGTGCTGCTGGATCCGCCCGTGCTCGTGCGGCGGACGAAACCGAGCAGACCGTTGTTGATCAGGATGCTCGCGTGCTTCGAGCCGGCCGTGAGCGTCTCGCGGAACATGATTCCTTCGAACGAGCCGGTCGGACCGGTGAACGCTTTGGCGCGGACGATGATCTGACCGTTTCCGGTCCAGGGTTGATAGACGTAATGGAAGCCGTCGGCCGTGCCCCAAACGTCGCTGCCGGACGCCTGCATGTTGAAGACGCCATTCGTGTAAGTCGTGTTCCCGGCCGCGCCGACCGAGCCGATGTCGGCCTTGGCCCACGGCGCGGGGATCGCGTTGTTGAGCGTGGTCGTGCTGGCGGGAGTGGAATTGTCCGACGCTCCGGCGGCGTTGACAGCGCGAACGCGATAGAACCACGTTTCGCCCGGGTTCAGATTCGTGTTCTGATACGTCGCCGCGTTCGCCAGGGGGGCTGCGATCTGAACCCAAGTTCCGTCAACGCCGGTGGGCGAACGCTCGAGTACGAAGTTGTCCTCGTTGCTCGATTTGTCCTGCCAGGACAGGTTGATCTGCGTATTCGAGACGGCCGTGGCTGAGAGATTCGTGGGCGCGTCCGGCGGGAGCAGATTGTCGGTCGTCGTGTCAGCGGGGACCGATGGATCGGACGTGCCGACGCTGTTGTGCGAACGGATCTGATACCAGTAGTGCGTGTTGAAGCTGAGGTTCGTGTCCTGATAGCTCGTCGCGTTGGCCGCGATGGTCACGCCGGGGATCGGCGCGAAATTTACGCCATCGGTCGAGCGCTCGAGGATGAAGTCATCTTCGTTGCCGGAAGTGTCGGTCCAGCTCAGGTTGATCTTGCTCGTGCCGGCGGACGTCGCACTCAGGCCGCTCGGCGCGGATGGCGCAGTCGGCACAGCCGTCGTGTCGGAGTCGATGTTGGATGGATCGGAATTCCCGCCGGAGTTGGCGGCGCGGACCTGGTACCAGTATTGGGTGCCCGACGCGAGGTTCTTGTCCTGATAGGACAGGACATTTGCCGCGACGGTGCCGCCGGGGATCGGCGCGAAGGTCGTGCCGTCGGTCGAGCGCTCGATGATGAAGCCGGTTTCGTTGCTCGAGCCGTCACTCCAGGAGAGATTGATCTGGCTCGTCCCCGCGGCCGTTGCATTCAAGCCCGTGGGCGGATTGGGCGGGAGCGCGGTCGTCGTCGCGGTGGCGATGTTGGAGTATCCGGAGTTGCCCGAGCCATTGATCGCGTAGACGCGATACCAGTACTGCGTGCCCGGCGTCAGGCCGCTGTCGACAAACGTCGTCCCATCGGCCGGGCCGGTGCCGGGGAGGAGGGTGAAGTTCGTTCCATTGGTCGATCGCTCGATCTTGTAGCCGGTTTCGCCGCTCGTGTCCTTCCACGTCAGGTTAACCTGCGTGGTGCCGGACGCAGTGGCATTGACTTCCGTCGGCGGCTGCAGCGTGTTGGCCGGCTGCGTCCCGGTCAGCTCAAAGTCGAAGCTGACGTCGCTGCTGGTGCGATCGGATTGGTGAACCTCAACGGCGATGACGTTGTTCCCGCTCGAAAGCAGCGATGGGCTGATCGCCGCCGTGTAGTACGTGTTGTCCTCGATGCCCGCCGAGGCGAGCGTGGTGTACGCGATCGTCCCGGTCGGCATGTTGCTGCGATAGACCTCAGTGCCGTTGAGATAGACGACGGCCCCGTCGTCTCGCTTGAGGCGAAGGTTCAACGCGCTGATCGCGCCGGCGCTGGCGACGGTGAAGCTCTTGCGGAAGTAACTGGTGACGAACTTGCTGTTAGCGCTGGTGCCGTAGGAGATGACCGTCGATTCATCGCCGTCGCCGTAGCCAAGCTCGGCGTTGCCGGTCTTCCACGACGTGTCCGTGAACGTTGTCGCGCGCCATGCAGTGCCCTGATTCGAGCCGTTGTCGAGATATCTCCAGCTCGACTTGGTCGCGATGAACGAGACCGAAGTGCCCGGCGGCGGTGGAGGTGGCGGCGGCGGTGGCGGCGGGGGCGGAGGAGGAGGCGGCGGGCTGGTCGAGTTGATCGTGTAGTTGTCGATCACCGAGCCGTTGCGGTTGACGAACTGGAGGTTCATCGTCGAGCCGCTGGTCGTCACCTTCATCGCGCCGTAGTTGCTGTCATAGCGCGCCTGGCTGTTCGGATCGATCGTGCTGAAGCCGTGAATCGATTCGCCGCCGAGGCCGGTGATGAACTCCGGCAAGCCGCCGACGTTGAGACGCTCGTAAACGTGATAGTGGCCGCTGATGATGGCGGTGGCCCCCCACTGCTGGAACGGCCAGCGCATCCACGTTGAATCGGCGCTGTCGGCGGAGGTGTACGGCGCGTGATGCATGATGACCAGCTTCCACTGCGCCGTTGACGCCGCCAGCGCGTTCTGAAGCCACTTGCCCTGCGTCGAGGTGGCGCTGGTGCCGTCCGGCTCGCGCTGATCGGAGTCGAGGATGAAGAACTCGGTGTCGTCGATCTTGACGCTGTAGTAGCGCTCGTTGCCGGGGAAATTGAAGAAGGATTTCCACTGCGAAAGGTTCGGCGTGTTATCCCAGTCGTGATTGCCCAGCGCCGACCAGAACCGGTTCCCGCTGGACGAGCCGGCGCCGAACGCGCCGCTGTAGGGGGAGAGAAAGTCGTGGTAATAGCGGCCGACGGTGGTGTCGAGGCTCGTGTCGTTTTCGTAGAAGTCGTCGCCGACGGAGATGATCGCCTGGGGGTTCCAGCCATGCACAAGAGTCGAGACATTTTGTGCGGCGGTGGTCTGTCCGAAGTCGCCGAGTACGGCGAACGTCGACAGAAGCCGGCGCTGCTCGAGCGGCTCGGCGACGGCGCGAGCGAGCGCGGATTTCCGCGACGCCGCCGAAAGGCGCAAATGCAACGGCCGCAGCGAAAACAGCGGGGAATCCACGACGCGCGCAGTGGCGCGCGCTCGGCGAGAAACAGACATCATCCACTCCTGCAACACTACACGCAGCGGGTCATGCTGCGGCTGCACCACCGACGGTCACGCCCGGGGTTTGGGCGCGGGCCGACTGGCACAACTGTCCATTGGTCATGCACTTTGCTTGCTTCGCGGCAACAAACTCACCCATCTGCCGCAGGACCATTTCCAGCTCGGCCCACTGAGACGCCTGCTCGATCTCCCACGAATGCCCCCACAAGTGGAAGACGCCTCCTGCCGCGACGGCCCGGTCCAGGAACCGCCGCGCCAAGGTCGGCCAGTGTCGCGAATGACCATGGACGGTGTAAAGCCAAAAATTTCGAAAGATCCGGCGTTTTGCGAGATTTCGTGCGTAAGCGGAGTAACTCTGAGGATACGCCTGAAGCGTCGTGGGCAGTTCCAGCAGCCCATCTCGTGTCCGCGGGCGATCCAGCGAGAAAAACTCGACCGAGCGGATGCCGCTGAACCCAGCCGATGTGAACATCGGCAAGTGTTGACGGTTGTAACGTCCCGCCGGCGGACAGAACATCGGGCACGCCTGCCCGGTCGTGTCTTGGACCCACTGCTTCGATCCAGCGATCTCCTGACGGGCCGTGGCGTCGTCGGTGTCGCTCAGAAAGACATGGTTGAGCGTATGGGCCCCAATCTCGAATCGACCGGCAAGCTCGCGGATCTGCGCGTGCGGCATGACGCCGGTCGAGATGCTGCGCGGGATGTAGAACGTGCCGGTGAGACCGAAACGATCGAGCATCTCAGCGATGCGCGCATCAAGCGGATGCCCGTCGTCCCAGCTGGTTGTGATGATCGTCTCTGGCATCGTTCACGCCCGCGGCGCAATCGCGGGGGCGACGGCCGGCTGGTCGTTGTGGCTTGGGCGTCTCGCCCGAGCAGAGTGGTAGACCGCCATCAGCATCTCGTAATTCCGCTGGCCGGTGTATTTCGCCTCGTACTCGCGCCGCCCTTCGTCGCGCATGCTTTGGCGCATCGAGGGGCTGGTCATCATCTGCCGCACCTTCGTCGCCAAGTCCGCGCTGTCGCTGGGCTTAAACAGCAGCCCCGTCCGCCCGTCCTCGACGACGTCGCCCGGCGCTCCATGCCCGGACGCGATGACTGGCGTCCCCTTGGCGAACGCCTCAACCGCAACGCGCCCAAACGTCTCGTAGCACTCGGACGGAAACACCAGCACCGCCGCCGCGCCGATCAGCTCCAGCACGCGATCCATCGGCTGCCGGCCGAGCCATTCGATCTTCTCATCGCGCGCCACCGCGGCCTTCACCTTGTCCGCCAGCGGCCCATCACCGACGATCTTCAGCGGCGGCATGTTCGCCTGCTGCCACGCGCCCAGCAGCGTGTCCAAGCCCTTCTCGTGCGACAGCCGACCCACGAAGATCGCGTAATCCCCCCCGCCGGCCGCAAGGCCCGGATCGGGATCGACAAAGTTCGGCTTCACAAAGATCCGATCGCCCGGCAGGCCGCCGGCGATGAACTTCTCGCGCGCGAAGTTCGTCGGCGTAATGTACGCATCGACGACGTTGCGGTACGTGCCCATCGCGCGATGCACCGTAAGCATCGCCGCCGTCACGGCCGACGCGCCGCGGTTGTCGCGATAGCACTTGTGCTGAATTCCCGCCAGCGGCAGCGTCTTGCCCAGGCACTTCTCGCAAACCTTCCCATCGCGAAAGAAATTCGCCCCGGCACAGAGGAACCGAAAATTATGCAGCGTTTGCACCACCGCCGCGCCGGCGGAATGGGCGGCGTAGTAGACCGACGGCGACATCAGCGGAAACGTGTTGTGAAAATGAACGACGTCGATCCGGTTGGCGCGAACGGCCTCGCTCAATCGCGCTGCGGACGAGCGGTTCCACACCGTCGCGCAAGCGAGCGCAAGCTTCCCCATGCCGCCGACGTCGTCGTTGTGCATTTCGAACGCGACGGGCTCATGCCCGCGCGATTCGAGCAGCGCCAGCTCCGACCGGAACACCTGGTCTTCCCCACCCGGCTGCTGATAGAAGTTGTGCGCGACGAGTACTCTCATCTACCACTGAAGAATCGGCCAAAAGCTCGGGGTAATTCCGCCAGACCCAGATTGCCCCCACGCCCGTCCCATAAATCGCCCAAAACCCTTTCCAGCACATTGGGATCCTAAGCTTAGAATTCCACGTGGACAAGTTGTCGCG
>JADMIO010972797.1_pt1 | contig 99515 bp, 85 predicted proteins | sample 8958161 | NCBI WGS metagenome assembly JADMIO01 (sample SAMN16585339, study PRJNA669376) | soil metagenome | isolation source: Crop rotation soil | place: USA: Cullars Rotation, Alabama | collected 2011
GTGAGCCAGTGTGATTACATTTGCGGCCTAACTGTGGCCAGTCCAGTTACGCTGGAGTCACTAGTATTTAGGTGACACTATAGAAGCGGCCGCGACAACTTGTCCACGTGGAATTCTAAGCTTAGGATCCCAATGTGCTGGAAAGAAATGCCGGAGTGCCGTCGAAGTTGCCGGCGTAATCACGCGGGGTGCCATCTGGTCCGATCAGTCCGCCGCTAAGCGTGCAGATTCCGCCGTAGCGCTTTGCGTTTCTCGCAGCGTATTCCAATGAGAGACACGCGCCCTGTGAAAATCCGAGGAGCATGATGCGCTCGATTGGAATTCCGGCTGCGACGATGGAGTCGACAACGTTTCCAATTGTGGCGAGGCCGGATGTGATTCCCGGTTCATTTGATGGAATCGGGGCCATGAATGAATTCGGATACCACGTTCCGCCTGGTGCGCTGGGAGCGAGATACGCGAAATCAGCGATGTCGATTGCAGGGATCAAAGTCATGATGCTCTCGGCGGTTGCGCCGCGGCCGTGCACCATGACCATTGCAGCGCGCGCTTTGTCGAGAGGAACTCCGGCGGTCTTGATCATTCCGGAAACTACGAAAGAACGTCTACTCAGCCAGTGCAAACTCCGACGGTGAGGGCACGGCTGCGACGTTGACGTCGATCGGAAGCTTCACGCCGTTGTGAGTCTGGACGACGTCGAGCACCCCCTGCCACACGCTCGCAAACGCATGACCGACGTCGACCGGCTCCTTGTCTTCCGAAAAATCGCGACCACTCGCAATCCAGAATGGAGGCTGCTCCATTTTTCCCGCGTTCACGAAGATCGACGCAACGTCTCGATAGATGAGCTTTGCGTTGTGATCGTGCACGTAGTATCCGGGACGATAGGTTCCGTCCGACAGGATACGCGCAGTCCACGCCTTGTAGTAGTCGCGCATCGCGGTTGGAACCTTGTCCATTCGCTCGATGTCGAGGAACAGGACGGTGCCGCGCTTGAATCCTTCCTTCTGTGCGCGTGCAATTGCGTCGTCAGCGTCCTTGAGTCCGCGCGCGCCGCTCACGAGATGAGTAGAGCACGACGAGCCAGGATTTGCGCGGGCGTACGTCGTGTAACGCACAGGGACTTTTTTCGTAACTGTGTGATAGCGTCGCTTTCCGTTGACAGTGTGATACTGTCTCACGCGCTTGGTGACCCACCTGGTTTTCACGATTCGCTGGCGCGGAACTCCTTCCCACACCTGCTGTCCGACGTAGACGACAGCAAGTCCCCATCCCATCTGGTTGAGGGTTTCGCGCTTGCCCTGCCAGCTCGTTCCCTTGTGGCACGGAGCAGACGGCAGGTAGTATCCCACCCATTCATATGGTGAGCCGTCTTCTTCGCGCCATGCCTTCATCGCTTCGTCGCCCGGATAGGCATACGTATCGAAGCCAAGGTGCTTCCCGGCACGGAGATCGCTTGTGATCTTGTCGGATGCGTCACTCACGGCTTCGCTGATGGCAGTCACCGGATCCGGCAGAGTGTTGCGCGGGTCGTAGGTTACCATGAGGGGAAGCATGAGCGCGAACATCGCGGCAGTTTTGAGTTTAGACATCCCAACCTCACAAATCTGCGTGATGCCAGGCACAAGCGTGGCGAAAGGCTACTGATGTCATACACCCGCCGCGGGGTTTGTTCCTATCTCGTTGTATTTACAGCATTTGCTGCATGTGCGCCGAAGCCAAAAACCGCGCCACCGCCGCCAAAAATCGCGTGTGATCCCGATAATGCAGGAATTACAGTCCCCGCTGGATTCTGCGCACTTGTGTTCGCTGAAGGACTCGCGCATGCGCGCTATCTGGACGTCGCAGAAAACGGCGACGTGTATGTGTCAATCGAGAACACTGCAGAGCGGGACACCGTCAAGCGACCAGCGGTCTATGCTCTTCGAGATACCACGCGCGACGGACGCGCGGATGTCATGCAACCGTTCGGGGAGCGTGGAAATACCGGAGTCGTTTTATACAACGACTGGTTGTACGTCGATCAGGGCGAAACGATCAAACGATACTTCCGTCCGCCGGGACAGCTGCTTCCAAATCCACAGGGCGAAACGATAGTAAGCGGACTGCCGCTTCTTCCCGGACATCGCGCGAGAAATTTTGCGATCGGACCCGACGGTTCGATGTACGTCAACGTCGGTGCGGCGAGCAATTCGTGCCAGGTGAAGGATCGCGCGAAGGAGTCTCCGGGAAAGAATCCGTGCGAAGAGCTCGATACGCGCGCGGGCATCTGGAAATTCGATGCGAACAGAGTGAATCAGCCATTCACGACGTTCGCGCGATATGCGACAGGTGCAAGAAATTCCACGGGCATTGCGTTCGCTCCAATCGAATTCAACGCGCAGACCAGGAATGCGCGCGGGCGACAACGCACGGCGCCTCAGGGAGCCCAGAGTCAGCAGCAAGGGCGCGATCGTCGGCAGGTGATGATGCCGCTGATGCGCGCCGGTCCGCTCTACGCGATGACGCATGGTCGCGATCAGCTCACGGAGAACTGGCCGAAGATTTTTCCCGACACGATGTACGGTACTGAGAATCCCGCTGAAGAATTGATTCAGGTAAATGCGGGCGATGATTTCGGGTGGCCGTACTGTTACTACTCATTCGAAGCCGGACATCTCGTCGACGCACCTGAGTACGGGGGCGATGGACGTCGAACAGTTTTGTGCGCTGGGAAGAAGCAACCGGCTGCAGTGTACCCTGCGCACTGGGCTCCGCTCGACCTGATTTTCTACACGGGCCTGAGCTTCCCGCAGCAGTATCGAGGTGGCGCGCTCATCTCCTTCCACGGTTCGTGGAATCGCATGAAGGGAATGCAGGCTGGTGGAAAGATTGTCTATCAGCCTTTCAAGGATGGAAAGCCGTCGGGCGAATATCAGATCTTCGCAGATGGATTCGCCGGAGTCCCGCCGACTGAAGTAAATCCCGCGAACGCGAAACATCGTCCGGTTGGAATGGCGATAGGTCCTGACGGATCGCTCTACGTTGCTGACGACAAGGGCGGCCGCATCTACCGAATCATCTACAACGGTCCGCCAGCTCCTTAAGCGCGATCTCTTCGATTGACGATCGCAAGCGTGCATCGTGAGACGCACACGAGCTTGTCGTTTTCGTCGACGATGCGAATCTCCCACACGTGAGTGGATCTTCCGCGGTGAATCGGCGTCGCTGTCGCGGTGACGACACCGTCGGTTTTTCCGCGCAGGTGATTTGCGTTGAGCTCGATTCCAACGGCCGCCTGCGTCTCCGGGTCACAGTTCAGATAGGCGCCGATGGACGCGACAGTTTCAGCAAGCGCCGCCGACGCACCGCCGTGTAATAATCCGAACGGCTGCTTCGTTCTATCGTCAACAGGCATCGTGGCGACGACTTTGTCTTTGTCGAGGTGAGTGATCTCGATTCCAATCGCCTTCGCCATGCCAGTGCGGAGATTTTTTTCCATTCGCAGAAAATAATACTTACTCTAGTGTCGTTTCGGTGGTGCGCCTGCGGCGGGCTTGACGAGTTGGGCGGGTTGCCGGGTTGGGCGGGTCGTTCCTCGTAAATGAAAGCGGCACTCGGTTCGACCCGTTTCTTATTTTCTGAAAAAAAAAGAGAATCAGAACTACGAACCGCGAATGGCATCTCGCATCTCGGGGAACGACCCGCCCAACCCGGCCACCCGCCCGACTTATTCAGCCCGCCGCAGGCGCACCACCGAAGCGACACTATAGATCCATTATGAGCCGGACATCCGGATCGATTGCCTCAGACGCGGATGAACGCGTCAGCCACGAGACGAAAAAGAAAACAAGAAGCGAAAGAACCAGAGCAATCGCCGAAGCTGTAACGCCCGCCGGAAACGTGAACATCTTGAAGTAATTCGCGGTCTCGAGACCAAGCGTTACTAGCAGCCCTGTTGCAATCGATGCGATCGCCGCGGCGGGAGTGGCACCATCCCAGTTAAGACCGACAGCAAGAGCCGGCACGAGCGAGGACGCAAACAGTCCCCAGCCGAATATTCCTAGAAATGCGACCGCAGCCCCGGAGAATTGGGCAGTTAGTGCAGCAGCAATCGCGAGGAGCAGCGTCACAACTCTCCCCCACCTGAGCTCGTTATCGACGCGCTTGCCCATGGCCACAGGCAAGTCATGCATCACCACCGCGGCGCCGATGTTGATGAAGGAATTCGCGGCGCTCATCGTCGCCGCTGCGACTCCGGAGAAAACGAGTGCCGCAACGACGAGTGGCGTCACTGTCAGAAGCAAAGCGGGAGTCGCCTGATCGGGGGCCGATGGAGCGGGCATCATGCCGTTAGTCACGAATGCCTTCACTCCCATTCCAACTCCGAAATACAACAAGAGCACGAGAATCAATCCGAGCGTCTTGAGCAGCGGATACCATTTCAACTGAAGTGGATCGCGGAGCATGTAGTACTTGTGCACACCCTGGGGCTGGCCGAGCGATCCCATTCCGAAAACGAAGAAGAATGAGAGCGCGGCGAGAGGACTCATCTTTCCCCACGGTCCAAGGAACTGGGGATCGCTCGCTGTTATCGTGTTCGACATCGTCCCCAGTCCCCCGCCCGCCTTCAAGACAAACGCAAACACAAGGAGCGACGCGATCGCCATCAGCAAACCCTGAAACACGTCGTTGTAAATGCCGGCGAGAATTCCACCCGACACCGAATACGCGAGTGTGATTCCCATTCCGAGCCAGATTCCCCAGCCGATTCCAACTCCGAAGATCGCGTTGATCACGACGCCCATCGCGAGCGCGTTCGTCGCCATGTAACCGATGACTCCGACGAGTATCGCGACGCCTGCCAGACCCTGCGCTGCGCGCGATCGATAGCGCGCGCCGATCGCGTCTGGGACAGTGATCAATCCTCGCGCTTCGCCAAGCAGTCTCATTCGCTTCGCGAGAACCCACGCACCCATCACGTTGGTGACCGAGGCAGACAAGACGATGAACATTGCGCCCAGTCCGACCTTGTACATCAATCCAGGGCCGCCGATGAATGCAAATCCGGACACCGATGTCGAGACAGAAGCGACGGTGAGCGCGATCAGGCCGATTCCGTTTCCAGCGACGAAGAAATCGCTCGACGTCCTCGTGCGACGCGCAGCCCAGACGCTGATGCCGATGATCACCGCGAAATACATGAGACCAACGGCAACGATGACAGGCTGCTTTACATGGGGCAGCGATGTTTGCAGGAGCGCGAACGAAATCACGTCTGGCCCCGCGAGCGCGCGACTTCACGCACACGCTCGATGTCAGCTTCGCTCAATGTCTGCGACTCGAACGTGAGCGCGTATGCAACGGGAAGCACCACGATCGGAAGCAGTCCTATACCATAGATGATGATCGCGGCGCGAAGAGGCAGGCCGAGATAAAGTCTCGCATGCGCTCCCTCGTTCGCCGGAAGTGCGAGAGCAAGACAGAATCCGCCGGCGAGAACGACGAACACAAAAAGAAGAGGCAATTTCAACGAACCGATTCCGGAATCGCCGCGCGCTGCGCCGAGCATCATGATGGCGCAGAGCGATGCCGGAATTCCGATCGCGACGAACCACGCACCCCACGTCGGCGCACCGCCCTTGGAAAATGCGGATGCATAACCCACGGCAATGGCAATCACCGACAGCACGAGCATTACTCGCGCTGCAGCTCGCGCTGAATCAGGCTTCACTTTTACTGGTAGAGAGCGACTGTCTCGTGCGCGACGTTCTGGAGAAAACGGACGACAGTCTCGGGAGTATTGCCGGCGCCGCCAACTAGCGCTCGCGGTGGTAATGATCTGCAATCATGTCCCGTAACTTTCTCGTATACCACGAGCGCTGCAAGGTACGTCCCGAGGGGACCTGGATGATACCCGTCGGGTCCATAGAGCTGCACGGTGGGATCGCGCTCGAGTGCGATGCGCCACGCGTCACCGGCGGGGATGAACACTCCGCCGCTCACCGATGCGGCCGCAGCCTGAGACGATGCCCTTATTGCCGGAAATGACGATGGAGAATTGGAGAAAGGCCACGTCATCAGCTGCGCCGTTCGTCCTCCTGACGCTTTGACGAGCGGATCGAGGATCTTCGTCGCAATGATGAGCGTGTCACGATTCACTGCTACTGTCGTTGGCCCCTGCTGAAGAATCACGAGCTCCCACTGCTGCGACTTGATCACACTGATTGCGCTGCTCATCCCGAGCGCGTGATCGATCACCGCGAAATTCGGAAGCGCGACCATCGATGCGTGAACAGTATCGCCGACTGATTCAGCCAGCGCCTCGACGGTGCCAGGCAAATCGTTCGTGTAGGTGAGGCTGTTGCCTATGAAGAGTACGTGATGACCGCCATCCGGCAGGTTCGGAATCTGATTCGGATCCTCGAGGCTGAGGCACGCACCAATTATCGGAAGCAGCAGCGCAAGGGCGATGGAATGCAAACCCGGGATGAATCGCCTCATCAGTTGGTGCGCCGCGCGCCGGCGAAATAGGCGCCCGGTGTCACTCCGAAGATCCGCTTGAACGTCCGAGTCAGGTGGCTTTGATCTACAAACCCACAGCGATAGGCAACCGTCGAAATGCCATCGCCGCCGATGAGCATGTCACGCGCGCGGTTCGCCCGTACCTGCATCAGGTATGCGTGCGGCGTCATGCCGATGGAATCGCGAAACGACCTGATGAGATGGAACGGACTAACACCACATTCGAGCGAGAGCTCGTCGAGCTTCACAGGAAGTGCAAAGTTGCTCTCGAGATACCATCGTGCTTTCGACACTGCGCTGGTAGAGCTTCGCGGAGACTCACTGCGCGCATGCGACGCATGACGATCAACCAGCGCGCGCAGTGTTACGAGAAGACGCTCTTCGATTCCGAGCGTCGCTATTCCATTGGAAAGAGCGACCTGAATTGCGAGCAGCTCGCATGCGATACGAGCATCATCGATGACAGGCAGCGCGAAGTGGGTGTCACTCGAGGATGATTCCAGAGCGACACTCATCAGCTCCCGCGACGGATAAAGCGACCTGTATGTCCACCCTCTGTCGCGCTTTGGCTCCGCCGAGTGGATCGCGTCGGGAGCTATTGCGAGTATGCCCCCGTGGGCAGCGCGTGCCGACGTACGCGCGAGCGAGATGACACCATTGTCGCCATCGAACACTCCGATGGTGAAGCAATCGTGAGCGTGGCGCGGAAATGCATGCATGTAGTTATCGAAGCGAAAAAGGTCGATCGATCCGATCGACAGATCTACGCGCGATACATGTACTCCCGGGTCAGTGCGCAACGTGCGTCCTCGTCATGGCACAAAGGTGAGTGTAGGGGTGGGACCAATCCATAGACGAATGTATGAAGCGTGTAAGGATTGGCACGAAGGGTAAGCGGCTGGTACGAACCGCAACTTTGTACAATCGAACGCCAATGGCGTCCCGGATATTTCGCGCAACCAAGAGGAAACAATGATTACGCGAATTGCCGCAGTGGTTGCCGCCGCTTTTGTTCTCGATGGAAGCTCCGCGCAGGATCCCGCAATGTTTCGCGGCGGGCAGTCGCACCCTGGCGTGTATGAATCCGGAACCGCTCCGTCGCTCAATGACGTCGCCTGGAAATTCAAGACGGGCGCAAAGATTCTTGGCTCTCCAACGCTGTACGACGGCGCGATCTACGTCGGAAGCGGAGACCATAATCTCTACTCAGTGGATGCTGCGTCGGGACAGCTCAAGTGGAAATTCGAAACGCGCGGGCCCGTGAATTCATCTCCTGCTGCGGCGGATGGGACGATCTACGTCGTGTCGGTAGACGGTCGCCTTTACGCGGTGGATGCGGCGACAGGAAAGGAGAAGTGGCACTACTCCACGAAAGGTGAGAGCCGCTTCACCGCTCCCGGGATTCACGGTGCGATTCCCCGAACCGAGATGATGGCTGATCCCTTCGACGTTTTTCTCTCGTCGCCCGCGATTGCGAATGGGGTCGTGTACTTCGGCAGCGGAGATCACAACGTTTATGCGATCGATGCTGCAAAGGGCACATTGCGCTGGTCGTTCAAGACGGGAGATGTCGTCCACGCATCACCCGCAGTCGTGAACGGGGTGGTGTTCATCGGAAGCTGGGACCGCAACATGTACGCGCTCGATGCGTCGTCGGGCAAAGAGATCTGGCGATATCAAACCGGCAACGACACCACGATCTACAATCAGATCGGAATCGCCAGCTCCGCCGCGGTCGCGGATGGAATTGTCTTCTTTGGCTGTCGCGATGGGCACTTTTACGCGCTCGACCAGAAGACCGGAAACCTCAAGTGGTCGCACGACAACCATAAGGGCTGGGTAATTTCTTCGCCGGCAGTACGTGATGGCGTCGTCTACTTCCCTACTTCTGATGGAACGCGTTTCAAGGCACTGGATGCTGCGACTGGCGCGTTGAAATACAACGTAGAGATAAGGGTCGTTTCGTTCTCGTCACCGGCACTCGTGAACAACACTGTCTACTTCGGGACGTCGGACGGGCTGCTTCATGCGGTCGATGCGACAACTGGCGCGACGATCAAGGAATTCCAGACGGACGGATACAAGGCGAACTCGTCGAAGTACATCGACAAGAATGGATTTACGCAGGGACTGTATCCGGACTTCACTCTCGAAGGAATGTTCATTGGAATGGACAGGATGTTCAGCCTTGGATCGGTGATCTCATCGCCGGTCGTCGCGAATGGCGTTCTGTACGTGGGAAGCACCGACGGAAACCTGTACGCGATTCGCTGATATATTTCGGCGCAATGACAATGCGCCGCTACAAAGTCGCGATCGGGTCGGACCACGCCGGGTTTCGATACAAGGGATTGATCGTCGAGATGCTTCGTGCAGAGGGGCACGAAGTGAATGACATGGGCACTTACTCTTCGGAGTCAGTGGATTACCCGCTGTTCATCCGGCCCGTTGCCGAAGCGGTCGCACGCGGAGAATACGAGCGCGGAATCGTACTCGGCGGATCAGGCAATGGAGAAGCGATCGTCGCGAACAGAGTTCGCGGCATTCGCTGCACGCTCTGCTGGAGCGTTGAATCAGCCCGGCTTGGCCGCGCTCATAACGACGCGAATGTTCTCTCGATTGGAGAGCGCATGGTGAGCGAAGACGAGATGCGGGCGATCGTGACGGCGTGGTTCGAGACCCCCTTCGACGGCGGACGCCACCAGAAACGCATCGAGGAGATCGACCAGCCTTAACCTTGCGCTGGTCGCTCTACCCTCAAGCGCGGAATCCATTCTCCACTGAGCGCATACCCGTACTTTCTCACCGTGATGATCGCTGAGGCCGCACCTGTTGCACCGAGTTTCTTGCGCAGCTCAGCGATATGCTGGTCGATCGAGCGCGAAGCCGAATCGATCCTGTTGAGCCAGACCTCTTCTCGCAGAATTTCCTTCGACACGGGCTCGCCGGCGCGCTGAGCAAGCGCGAGGAGCAATTCGTACTCGCGCAGTGCGAGCGGAATCGTGACGCCGCTGCGAAGAACTTTCCGGAATCGTGGATCGATTGTGTATTCGCCGAAAGTGAAAAGCAGATCCAGCTCCGTCATTGGCTCGCGATTCGGAAATGATGGCCGCGACGCAACGTTCGCATCGAGGAGTTGAGTGATTAGCTCGACCGCGAGCTTCCGTGTCTCGGATTCGCTGGCTCGAGCGGGGATCGGAGTGTTGGCGTATGTGATCATGCGCAACAAGGTCTAATCGTGCGCGTGGAGTGAGAAGAACCGCTCATCGTCAGCGGTAGAGAACCACTCTGCAAGGCGGTCGCAAAGCTCCACGCAAAGTGGTACCATACCAGTTGGATGAAGCGGTTCTGCCCCACTTTTGAGAGCGAGGCCATTGTGTGCGCAGCACGAAAACGGGGGAACACAATGAGCGGACCCGCCCTCAGGCAGCACCAGCCTGTCGCGACACTTGTACTGATAGATTCCGAAAGCGAAATCTCGCTGCACGAGCAAATCTACAGAGCGTTGCGAGATGCAATCGTCGGTGGAAGACTCCCGACTGGAGCGCGCATTCCTTCGTCGCGCATGCTTGCTGATGAGCTGCGCGTTTCACGCAACACTGTCCTCGCTGCATTTCAACAGCTGACGAGCGAGGGATATCTCGACTCGCGCATCGGAGGCGGAACGTACGTCGCGCCTGTGCTTCCAGATGAAGCATTATCGATCCGCTCGCATCTTCCGATAAACCGCACAAATGAGATCTCGATTCCGATGTCCAGGCGCGGACGCGTGCTGGCGTCTGCGGACGTCGAGTGGGCAACAACGCAGCGAAAGCCGCTGCCATTCCGCCTCGGATCTCCTGCAATCGATGTTTTTCCGATCGACCTGTGGACGCGCATCACAACAAGAGTGCTGCGCAAACGGTCGGCGCAGCTGTTCGGCTATGCCGAGCCGCTCGGATATGCGCGACTGAGACGCGAGGTTGCGTCGTACCTGATTTCCGCACGCGGTGTTAGATGCGAGCCCGAGCAGGTCTTCATCATCGAAGGCTCACAAGTAGCGCTCGATTTGAGCGTGAGACTTCTTCTCGATCCTGGAGATGTTGCATGGATCGAAGAGCCAGGCTTTGCCGGCGCGCGCGCTGTGCTTCAGGGAAATGGAGCGACGATCGTTCCAGTACCTGTAGACAATGAAGGGATTTCAGTTGCGCAGGGAAAAGATCTGGGTTCCCCACCGCGACTGATATACGTGACACCGTCCCATCAATTCCCCCTTGGAATGGCGATGAGTCCCGAGCGACGCAACGAGCTGGTGGCATATGCGTCCGAGGCAGGCGCGTGGATTCTCGAGGATGACTACTTGAGCGAATTCCGATATCGCGGACGTCCGCTGCAGGCGCTCCAGGGAATCGATCACGATGGACGTGTGATTTACATCGGGACGTTCAGCAAGATGTTGTTCCCCGCGATGCGCCTCGCATACATGGTGGTGCCGCGCGCGCTGCTTCCGTCATTCACTGCTGCGCGAGCTGCCGCAGGCCTGCATGCATCGACTCCATCGCAAGCGATTCTCGCAGAGTTCATGAGCGAAGGTCATTTCATTCGTCATCTGCGCCGCATGCGAAACATCTACTGGCAGAGACAGGAAGTGCTACTGAAGGCTGCAGCGGCCGAGCTGGACGGATTGTTAGAGCTGCATCCTGCGGATGCGGGAATGCATTTAACCGGTTATCTCGCCGATGGCATCGATGATCGTCGTGCATCGAGAGCGGCAAGTGCAGCAGGCATCGAGACGGTTCCGTTATCGTCTGCGTACCTCGGCGATTTTCCTCGGCAGGGATTGTTGCTTGGATATACGGGTGTAAGACCGCCGCTGATCTGGAGAGCGACGAGAGAACTTGGCGGAGTCCTGCGAAGTTTGTAGTTGGGCTGCCTGCTGCCTGCTGTTGCTGCCTGCTGAAGCTGGAAGCTGCAGCTCGATTCAGCGTCAGCATCTAGCACCAGCAGGCAGCGGCAGCAGGCAGCAGGCAGCCTAACTACTACTGCTCTGGGAAAATCGGATTCGGAGAATTTCCCCCGTATGTGTAGACCGCCATCCCCAGCGTCTCCAGCTCCTTTGCAGGAAGTGGCAGACTGCGCGGCGTACCTTTTTGAAGATTCGACCCTCCCTTACATCCGGTCGTCGTTGTCGTGTTGCATGTCGACCAGATGTTGCCAATGGGAAGATCGTTGTACGTCGCGTCGGCATCGATGCGGCGTCGATCGAACCAGCCCTGACCCGCGCCGGTGTCGAACAGCTCTACGTCACGCTCGTAAAAGATCGCGCCGAGGAGCTCTGACTTCGGCGTTGCTGCAGTGACCGCGGGCAATCCACCGCGACCGACTCTCGTCTTGTTGATGAGGGTCGCCGCGCGAGCGAGATCTCCACCGGTCCGAATCAACGCCTCGGCAATCAGCAGATCGTTCTCGGCTGCGAGAACCCATGGAACTGAAGTGAGAAACGGAGCATCGACTTCATAGCTGTGATCGACGTAACGCGCGTGCGACCACTGGCTGAAGAAGTACACACCGCGCGCAACTGCGAACGGGATGTTGTTGATGAACCAGAAATCTGCGCCCTTCTGACGAATGTCTCCTTTCGAATCTGGAGTGCCGCGAGAAAAACGCAGATCTGGAATATTCGCTCTCGGCGGCGCAGTCGCAGTCAGATACTCGATCGGCTGCGTCGGATCCGCTTCCTGAATGATGCGCTGATCGACACGCACCCAGCTCTCGAGCTCACCGTAACCCTTTGTGAGATCGTACCAGTTATTTCCCCCGTCGCCCTGCATGTTGATATCGAACGGATTGCTTCCGGTGGAAATTCCGGCGTTCGCATACTGAAGAACTTTTGCCCAGTTCGTTGCGGCGTTCTCCGTAGAGTTGCGTGCGTTGTATGCAATCGTACGCGCTGCGAGAGTGTTCGCCATCTTCACGAAGTTCGTGGCAGTCAGCGTGATGCCAGGCGTGAACTCGACCGGAATAGTCCAGCTCTTGCCGGTTGCCGCAGCAATGGCTTTGTCGAATGACGCAAGCGCACCATCTCTCACCGCCTTGTAATCGACGAGGGTTGCACTTCCCTCTGAATCCTCGGTGACGACAAAGCCCTTGTCCCACACTTCGGACTCGAAGCCAAGTGCGATTCCCTGCACCAGCCATGCAAATGCCTGGAACTGCGGCGTCTCATCTGGTGCTGATGCGGACGCTTTCACCGCAATGCCGCGCTTGATCGCCTTCAATCCATCGTTCGCGGCTCCCAGCGATCCATACATCGCATCGTATGGATCAGCAGACACGTGACCGTCGTCCGCGGCCGAGGAGTTGTTATAAGCGAGACGTGGCTCCTGTCCGTTGAAGCGCGCGCCGTAATTTCCGAACGCCATCGTGAAGACATCGGCCATTACACCTGTCGCGATTCCAGGATCAGGATAGCATGGCGCCGCATAGCATCCCTGCATTCCAGTGTACACGCCATTGTACGAGCTGCCGATGAGCTGGCGCACGTCGGACGGCGACGAGATTGCGCGCGCAACATCCGGCGCGTTTGGATTGGTGATCGTGAGGTCCGGCCTGCAGGCGGTGGAGAATCCCACCGCGACAGCCAGAGCAGCAAGTCTCTTATTGAAAGTCATTCTCTGGTTTCCCATGGTTAGAAGCCGATTTCGATCTGGCCAGTCACCTGGCGATAGCTCGGATAGCGGAACCCATCAATTCGGAAATTGAAGTCGCCGTTCGAGCTCGATTCAGGATCGAATCCGCTGTAGTTGGTCCACGTTTTCAAATTGCGTCCGATGACCGCGAGCTTCACCGAGCGGCCGGTGCCGAGGAAGCGAAGCGACTTGAGCAGGCGCTGATTGAGTGAGTAACTCAGCGACAGCTCGCGCAGCTTCACGTAGCTTCCGTCTTCGACGAAGTAGCTGTTCGGCTCGAGTGCGTCGTAGAATCCGACGTTGTAGTACTCGATCGTGTGCTTGTCCGCTTGAGCCTTGCCCGTTTGATCGAGGGCGGCGTGACGCTGATCCTGGAACATCCACTGCTTCGTGAAGTTGTAGATGTTGCCGCCGTGCGTTCCGTCGAGCAGTCCGTACAGAGTGAACCCGCCGAAGCGAATGGTGTTGGCGAGTCCGAAGGTATAATCCGGATTCACGTCAGCGATTTTGACGTTATTGCTTCCGTTCTTGTCGACGTATGCAATCGCGCGCTCGTCTACTGTGCCGCGCGTTCCCTTCTTCACCACGAAGCCGTCGGAGTTCACCTCGTAGAGTGAATCGAGATTCTTCCCGGCGTTCAGTGGATTGTCAGCGAGCTCAGCGATGGAGCGCGCCCATCGCTGTCCGTAAATGATTCCGAGCTGCTCGCCCTGCTTGTAGTAGAAGATCGTCTGGTTCTGCGAAGTGGACCCAACGCGGAACGGCGCACGATTGAGCTCGTCGATTTTCTGACGGCTTCTCTCCATGGTGAGGTTCGCATTCCAGGAAAGTCTCGAACCCTCGAGAATCCGCGCGCCGAGGGTGCCTTCGAATGTCCGTCCGCCGATACGCGCGGCGTTCTGCCACTGCGACGTGAATCCGCCGGACTGCGCGAGAGAAAGCGGTACCTGAAGGAATGCACCATCGGTGTGACGATCGGACTTCACGTATTCGATATCGAAACGGTCAAAGACCGTTGCATTGATGCCGACTTCATTCTCGGTCTGCTTCGCAGGAACGAGATCCTTGTTGCCAAGAGTGTTCTTGGAGATCACTCCAGATCCGACTGTGTAGGTCTCGTACTGATAGTCGAATCCGGGTCGGAGCCCTGCGGTTCCCCTTGCTGCCCGGATCTTCAATTCCTGAACACCAGGAATGTGGATGTCCTGCGTGATTCTCCACGCACCCGAGAGTCCGTAGTAATTCGCCCAGCGATTGTTGGATCCGAACAGTGATGATCCGTCGCGACGACCGACCACCTGAGCGAGGTAACGGTCTCCGTAGTTGAAGTTTTGAACTACGTTGCCGTTGATCGTGCGAATGTTCTGGATGACCGAGCTGGCGCTCAGCGTGGTTGGATCGCCGCCCTGAAGATCAGGCACCGAGGCAACCTTGAGAGTCGCTGCGCTCGTGTTGAATGAGTTGTTGCGCTCTTCCTCGTATTGATACGCGAGGCGTGTGGCCGAGTGCAGTTTTCCAAGCGTCCAGTTCGCGATAGCAGATGCCTGCGAGTTCGAGGCCTGATTGTTGTTCTGTGCGAGCGCGAGTGAGCCTGTAGTCTGCGACTCAACCGTGGTGTTCCCACCCACAAGCCCGCGATCGAGGAAGTTGCTCGAGCGCTGGTTAAGGCGATCCGTTCCGTAGCTTCCATCGAACGTCAGCCACGTGAATGGACGATACCGGGCCGTGAAGTTTCCAATGATTCGCTCGCGACGATCGTTGAAGCTGCGCTGCACGAGATCGAGCAGTGGATTGCCGCGCACATTTCCATTTGCGGTCGCAGGCGGCAGCACGGGAGAGTATTTCGTGCCACAAGCTTCCTGCGTTGGATTCGACCTGTCGCATGCTGCCGTTGCATTCGGATATGTAAGGTCCACATCCGGCGGGGACTGCAACAGCGAAAAAAACATCGCAGTAGGGGTGCTCACCGTTGGTGACTGATCGCTGTTCGATAGACCGTACGTCAACGCGGCAGAGACATCGGCCCTGGATCCAATTCCCTGGTCGAGATTGAGCCGCACGTTCTGGCGACGGAATCCCTTGAGGAACGGCACGATGCCGCGATCGGTGTCGCGACTGAACGACGTAGAGAAGTTTGTATTCTCGCGACGGAGCGCGATCTGCGCGTAGTTCGTCACGTTGCGATTCGACTGAAGATTCTCCTTCAGCTGGTTTCGCCAGGTGCCTGTCGGAAAATCATTGTCGACGTAATGATCGGCGGACAGGATGCGCAGGCCAGTGTTGTTGAGCACGAACTGTCCGTTGACGATCGAATCCGGATGATGCTGGAGCAGCGGGACGTAATGCTCCACCGAGCTCGTTCCGAATTCATTCCGCGAGAGGAAGCTGACCTTTCCTTCAGGTGAATCCTTGCCGCGCTTGGTCGTAACCGCGATTACGCCGGACGCTGCCGCGGAGCCGTAGGTGTTCGCGGACGCGGCGCCCTTGAGCACTTCGATGGACTCGATGTCATTTCCATTGAGATCTGCGAGTCCATTCTGCGAGATCACGCCGTCGATGATGACGAGTGGCGATTGTCCGCCAACCGCGAGGTTAGTGGAGCTTCTCACTCGAATTGCCGGGCTCGATCCGGGAAGTCCCTGCGTGAACGAAACACGCACGCCTGCCACTTTTCCTGCAAGCGCGGTCGCAGGTGAAACAGCGGGAACTTCCTTGAGCTGCGCTTCATCAACTTTTCCGACCGAGATGGTCAGGTTCTTCGATGAAGTCGCTTCGGCAACACCTGTGACTACGACGTCTTCGATCTTGGTCGCGTCCTGAGTGAGCTCGAAATTCTGTGTCTGAGATCCGCTCGCAAGTGTGATGTTGCGACTTACAGGAGCGAAGCCAATGCGTCGTGCGGTAATGACGACGTTGCGGCCAACGGTCGAACCCGGAAGCGTGACGGTGTAGCTTCCGTCCACTCTCGTGTTCGCACCGACACCGAGACCTAATGCGGGAATGACGACGTTCGCTCCCGGAACGCCATTTCCGCTGGCATCGGTGACTCTGCCGCTGATGACTGCCTGCGCCTGCGCGCTCGCGACTGGAAATGCGAGCGCAACACCAGCGAGCCTGAGGACACGTCCGGCCAGACTGACTGCTCTCTTATACATAGCAAAACCTCCGCTTGTGGTTAAGCGGAGGTTAGGCTTCGTCACATTCGCTGGTCAGCGCCGGTTTTCGTTTGTGGAATGGTGCCGGCTTTACAGTTGGCTTACGAACTACGGAGCTGCATGAAGTTCTCGTAGTCCTAGGGATTGAGCCAGTAAGAGACCTTCACGAGGAAAATGTTGTCCGGCCGCGACTGGAACACGTTGTTGAAATCCCTGCTGAAATCGAAAGTGCCGATCGGAGAGAAGTTGTCGCGAGTCTGCTGCCACGCAACGTACATCGTCGAGCCCGGTCTCCACTCCCAGCGAAGCACCGCGTTTCCGCGCAGTGATCCGACATTGAAGTTCGGCTGCGGAACAGCGAACGAAACGTTGCTCGTCGTTCCATTGGGATAGATGCGGCCACCCTGAATCACACCCACATCCTTTCCATACTCGAGGAACTTGTATGTGCGCGCCGCAGCGAGCTCCTTCGTGGCGCCGTAATCACCAGTCGCGACAAAGGGCTGCGCAAAAACCTGGAGCGACAAAGAGGGACTGAACGTGTAGTTGATTCGCGTATCGAGCGCGACGGTTGTCTGATCAACCGATGCAAAGATGTAGCGACTGCCATATGTGCTCGTCTTTGCCGGATCGGCTACGCGCCCGAGGAACTGCGCTTCGTTGTTATCAAAGCTGATCGACGGTCCAAGCGAGATCTCCAGATTGGGCCTCGGCTTGAGTGCAATGTCGCCGAAGAAATCAGCATTGGTGCCGGCTCTTCCATTCTGGAAGAATCCACCCATGTCGAACACCACTGACTTTCTCGGATCGGACTGAATGAACGGGCTCACCGACAGGAAGCCCGGGCGGTTCGCGGCTGGACCACCACGCGTGAGTCGATCGTCGACAGTTCCGTTCTCGCTCCACGTAATGTTGACCTGACCGCTCCAGTAATTGAGCAGCTGCGTAAAGCCGTTGATGAATACGCGCTCGGAGATTTTTTCCCAATCGTAGTTGTGCTCGATCAAGGGAGTCACTCCAACCTGCCAGCGGCGCAGCAGCTTGCCGGGCTTTGTCTCGCGATAGCTTCCGCCGAATTGAATGTCGGCGCGATCTGCGCGACGCTGGAATCCAAGGTCAGAGATCTCGTAGTTCGGGCTTATCGTGTTGAAGCCACCGTTGAAGTTCCAGTGACGTCCAAGCTGCTTTCCGATATTCACCGACCCTGCAAATCCGGTCAGCGCAGTTGCTGTCGTGTCGAGATCGAGATGTTCTGCATCGGGTCGCTGGAAGTAGTGATACGGAAGACGCTGCGTTCCAATGATCGCGTTCCTGGTTCCCGTGACATGACTCCCGGCCAGGAAGCCATTGAGCTGCCAGGTACGCTGGCTCCACTGATGAGTGAAGTCGAGTCCGCCAGTGTACGCGGATTTTCGAAGAATGTTCTCGAGGCCGTCCTCCATGTTTCCGCGATTCACCGCGCCGAGGAATGTGCCGATTGTCGATTGGCCTCCGCGGGCTTCGCGACGCAAGCGGCTCGCGAGATAATTCGTGAGCGGCTCAGCCATCGCTTTTCCGTCGACGCCTGCGGGCGTCCTGAATCGCGCGTCCTCCTGCTGCGTCACGGCATCGAGAATTCCCATTGCCCATCCACCCGAAGTGCGACCGGTTACCTTCGCCGCTCCGAGAATTCTCGTTACGTCGTCGACATCGGTTTCTGCATATGGAGGAGTGAGTGTTGGAGCGTGGCCGATGCGGCGCGAATAGAAAGCCAGGTTGGTACCATCGCCGCCGAACCTGAAGAGCTCTGAATTTTCGACGAAGAACGGTCGCTTTTCCTCGAACTGGGTCTCGAATGCGGTGAGGTTGATGACCGCAGGATCGACTTCCACCTGACCGAAGTCAGGATTGACGGTTGCGTTCAACGTCATGTTGCTGGCAATGCGATACTTGAGATCTACTCCGGCATCGCCATCGAACTCATGATCGTCGCGGAATGGATTGCCGGCTGTGTTCTGGTTGCGCGAGCGGGCGACAGCATAAGGAAGAACTTCGAGCTTTTTCCCGCTGATGATATTCTGAATTCCTGTCAGGTGTCCGTAGCGTGCAATTCCGCGGGCCTGTTCGCGCGGGGTGAATGACCACTCGGAAAGCTCCTGATTGCGAGCGATCTGTCTCTCCACCTGAAGTCCCCACACGAGATTCTGTCCGCTGAATCGCAGCTGGCTGAAAGGAATTCGCATTTCGGCGACCCAGCCTGAATCGACAACACTTGTCGAGATGTCCCACACCGGATCCCATGACTGATCTTCATTGTTGTCGGAAAAAGTTTCGTCGCGGCGAACGCCAAGCGGATTCACATCGAATTCGACAGCGGTGATATGATCGTGCTGAGTGTCGAGCTTGAGCGAGAACCAGTCTGACGCAGTGAACGTCATGTCCCGGCGGCCAAGACGGCCGCGCGGCTTTTGACTGTCGTACATCATCGCCCCGACATACAGGGCATCGTTGTCATAAAGAAAGCGAACGACAGTTCGCTCACTCGCTGGCTTTCCTTCCGCCGGATCGAGCTGAGTGAATTGCGTTACAGCCTGGGCCAATTGCCACTGCGGCTCATTCAGTGAACCGTCAACATGGATCGATCCCGTAAGACGCGCTGCGGCAGCCCGGGGGGCGTTGGTCTCGTGATCGGAGTTGGTCCTGTTGACAGGCTGCTGCGCGGCCAGAGCAGAAGCAGCCGCGATCGAGAGAATTGAGGAATAGACGAGTCTCATCGTATTGCTTGAGGAGTGTAGGGGAGAATTTGCACTCTGTTTCGGCAGTACGGTGTAAGACAGTTGTAAGTTGCAAACGGTTTTATGACCCGGCTCTAACTTTTCCTATTCCTTTTTCCTCACCACGAGCTCACCTGGCCGCGAGCCTGGAGCGGTCGTCCATCCGTCAGCGAGGGTCAATGTCCAACCCTTCCCTTTGACGGCGTTGCCCTCCACGACTGGAAAGGACGCTATCACACTATTTATGAGGCCCCTCCCATCGCGAGCCATCAGCACTTCCCCGCCGTCGACCTCGAGGATTCCCCAGTCATCGGAGACCCGTGCACCCTTGTATACGGTTCCCATACCCGGGAATGGCATGACTGCATTTGGATCGAACGAGTATCCGAACTTTTCGCCAACCGGGAGCCTCAAGACGGCTGAATCGGCAAAGGTGGCGCGAAGCCTTGCTTCGTTTGCAAGCCGTGTTGCTTCGCGCCGCTTTTCATTCGCAACCATTCTCGCGCCGCCATACTTGTTAACCAGTGCGTCGGCGTTGTGTGCGTCGATGTGCGTGATGTCATATGCTCGCTGCGCAAGCAACGATAAGTCGCGCGTTGAGGAAATGCTCTTTCGCCACGCCGATCCACTTTGGTCGAGAAGAATTCCGTACGCAGGACCCGACGAATATGCGAACGATCGCGCGAGGCTTTCCTGGTCTTCATTCTGAGCGAGCGCGACCGCTGCCCTGTCGGCAAGCACGCTTGTCGGCAGTCCGCTCAGCACAATGCCAGTGTACTCCGCCAATCCTTCATTAGTCTCAAGCTGATTCTCTTCGTCTTTCGCTGATGCGCTCGCCATGCGTCGACGCGCACGGAACGTAAGGGCATCTGTCAGCGCGGCGCGCCGCGCTTCTCCAGTGTGAAGCAGCGCCTCGGTAAGCGCGCGCCATTCGAGACGCATCCAGATCCGTCCATCAGCAGTTGCGAGATGATTGTTGGTGGGGTTCGACATTGGCAGTCCCACCTGATCCTGAATCCGGTGAAACGACTCGTGCATGAGCAGTCGTCCGCGTCCGTATTTCCCATCGGGAACCGGCCACATGATCATCGAGAATGTCTTTCCGCCAAAGTCCATCGCCGTATTCGCAGGATTCATTTCAGGGGGCAGCTTCCCGACCCACAGTCCATCGACCTGCTTGAGATTTCCCTGCGCGTCTGCTTCGTTGGCGACTATTTCATGCGAAGACGGCTCGACGAACATCATTGGCCCCGCGACCATTTTTCCCCACAACTTTCCGCCGTCGCGCGCACCGAGCTCCTTCAATTGCTCGAAGTAGCTTTTTGCGAGTGCGTGGTCGATTGTCTGCGCGCGCAAACTCGACGACAAAAGCGCGAGAGCGATCAATGCGCGTTTCATCGTCGCGCCTTCCATGAAATTTCCCCACGCGACGCATCGAACGCGACAGCGAGCGCGACGCCGCCATCGTCGCCGACGATGGAGATGTTCTCGCCCTTCTGAACGATTTTCGAAACCGCGACTGGAACGCGGTCCAGCGTCGCGGCGATTGCTTTTCCGTTTACCACGGTGATCGTGAACACACCGGCGGGATCACGCCCGTTGAAGTCGATACGCGCTGCGGGTACAGGACTCGCCTGGCGCATGGTGAGAGTCGTTGCAAGCATCGCGAGGACAACCGCAGCCTTCATCGCCTGCTGACGCGAATGTCCGGCGATCCGGAATCGCGCACCGGTAATTATCACGGAAACGATTTCGCTGAGCACAAACAATGGACGATGCAATGCCGGTCGCTCACCGCAACGCTCGGCGAACACGAGCGCCATCTCGTCAGCGAATCGCTCGCGGAATTCATGCGGAAAAATTCCTAGAGCAGCGCGAAAGATTGTCGAGTATGTCGTGATCATTGCGCGGTCCTCGGTATGAGCTTTCGAGCCGACGCGGCGCGAACGAGCTGCGCGAGTCGTCGTGCCTCCGACTTGGCAGCGCTTCGCCCCGCTTCGGTGAGCTTGTAGTAGCGACGACGATCATCGCCTGCGCTACTGTCAGTCTCGGCGATCAATCCATCTGACAAGAGGCGATGCAGCGCGAGATAAATGCTGCCCGTATTGAGCCGCATCTCGCCGTCGGTCATGCTCTCGATTTCCTTGATGATCGCGTAGCCGTGGCTGTCGCCGCCTGCCAGCGCGAAGAGGATTGCCGCGGAAAGCGGCGACAGGGCTTCAACGTTCCTGGTTGCCATAAGAACCGGAAATAGTTGTCTATGGCACTATATTGCTGAGCAATACATTGGCTGGCAATACATTTCCCGTAAAGACGGTGTAAGAAATGAAGAAAAAAAAAGAACGGGCACTACTATAGAAGTAGTGCCCGTTTTCAGTGGACTGGTTTTCCTGCGGCTGCTTCTACTGCACCGCGTTGATCATGTCGAAGATCGGGAGATACATCGCGACCACCATTCCGCCGACGACGATACCTAGGAACACTATCATGATCGGCTCGAGCAGTGACAGAAGGTTGCTTACTGCAGCATCGACTTCTTCATCATAGAAGTCAGCGATCTTGGACAGCATCTCGTCGAGTCCGCCCGTCTGCTCACCGACGGAGATCATGGAGATGACCATTGGCGGGAACACGCCCGATTTCTTGAGTGGCTGCGCAATCGTATCACCACCTGCGATCGATGCGCGCGATTCCATGATTGCGTCCTGCACGACGCGGTTGCCCGCTGTCTTCGCCGTGATCTCGAGACCATCGAGAATGCTTACGCCGGAGCTGATCAGCGTGCCGAGTGTGCGAGTGAAGCGTGAGACCGCCGACTTTCTCAGCACGTCGCCGAGCACGGGCAGACTGAGAAGCATCTTGTCGATCTTGAGGCGCCCGTCGGACGTCGCAGCGTAGCGCCTGTAAAGGAATGCAAGTCCACCGATCGCGCCGAGTACCATCCACCAGTAGCCTTTGAGGAAGCGTGATGCTCCCATGACGATTCGAGTGGGGAGCGGCAGCGCGAGTCCAGCGGATGTGAAAAGGTTTTCGAAAACCGGGATGACGAAAATGAGAAGGGTCGTCACCGCGATACCCGCAACCGCCATGATGACGCTCGGATAGATCATCGCGCCTTTCACCTTTCGGACGAGTGCGTCGTTCTTTTCCATGAACGTCGCGAGGCGCATCAGGATCGTATCGAGAATACCGCCGGCTTCACCGGCGGCGACCATGTTCACATACAGATTGCTGAATGCGTTGGGATGTTTTACGAGTGCGTCGGCGACCGTATTTCCAGATTCGACGTCGAACACGACTTTGCGCATGATGTCCGACAACGTCTTGTTCTGCGTCTGTTCAGCCAGGATGGTCATGGCCTGAACGAGAGGGAGACCGGCGTTGATCATCGTCGAGAACTGACGCGTGAGGATGACGATGTCGCGCATCTTGATGTGACTGCGCCGAGGTTTCTTGGGCGTAGCCTCATCGATCTTGACGACGTTGAGCCGCTGGCGCCGGAGCTGCGCGATTACATCATCGCGTGATGCTGCCTCGAGCGTCGCGGTTCGTATCTCGCCCGCGAACGAGCGAGCGGTGTAAGTAAAAGTTCCCATGCTACATCATCCTGAGTAAGAACAACTCGCCCCGGAGTGGCGCCCCCTCTCGAGCACCATCCGGAGCGATGCGAGTTACCTGCGTCCCCCGAGCACTCCCGTTGAGGAACGGGGCATGGGAGTGAGTGGCTTTTTGTCGTCTTCGGGATCTCTCCCGATCATGCGGCTGAATTCATCCTGCGAGTTCGTGACGCGCATTGCTTCTTCGAGCGTGATGTCGCGGCTCATGTAGAGCGCGTAAAGCGCATCGTTCAGCGTCTGCATTCCGAACTTCTTTCCTGCCTGCATCGACGAGTAGATCTGGTGGACCTTGTCGTCGCGAATGAGTGCGCGTATCGCGGGCGTGACAACGAGAACTTCCGCAGCCATTGCACGCCCACGACCTGATGCGCGCGGCACCAGTGTCTGTGTGACGATTCCCTCGAGCACGAACGCGAGCTGTGCACGCACCTGCGCCTGCTGGTGCGACGGGAATACGTCGATGATTCTGTTGATCGCCTCCGCTGCGCTGTTCGTGTGCAGCGTGGCAAATGCCAGGTGTCCGGTTTCAGCGATTGTGAGCGCAGCCTGGATCGTTTCCAGGTCGCGCATTTCGCCGACGAGAATGACGTCTGGATCTTCGCGAAGGGCGTACTTCAGCGCATTCGCGAAAGATTTCGTGTCGGTGCCGACCTCACGCTGGTTGATGAGGCAGCCCTGATGCTTGTGAATGAACTCGATCGGATCTTCGACGGTGATGATGTGTCCTTTGCGCTCGCGATTGATCTTGTCGATCATCGCCGCGAGGGTCGTCGACTTACCTGATCCGGTTGGTCCGGTAACGAGAACGAGACCGCGTGGCTTTTCCGCCATCTTTGCGATTGCAGCGGGAAGACCCAGGTCCTGGAATGTCTTGATGGAAAAGGGAATCTGACGGATGACCATCGATACGCATCCGCGCTGCCTGAAGCAGTTGCCGCGGAAGCGCGCGAGGCTCGCGATGCCGAACGAGAAATCGAGCTCGTCCTCCATCTCGAATCGCTTTTTCTGGTTTTCGGTGAGAACGGAATAGGCGAGCTGAAGAGTGTCCTTTGGTCCGAGCTGATGGCCTGCTCGTGCATCCTGGAGCTCGCCGTCGACGCGCAGCTTCGGGCATTCACCGGCGACGATGTGAAGATCTGAGGCGCCGAGCGTCACCATCTCTTCGAGAAGCGCGCGCAGATTCATCCCCATTGCCGCGGGCGCGCGCCCGATAACCGGGTGCGGAGGCGGAGGCTCTACCGGCGGTTTTGGCGGACCGACCGGCGAATCGTTGGTGTCAGGTTGAATGGCTGCGGTCACTCGGGCTTAACTCCAGACTTTAAGTGCTTCCTAAAAGACGACTGGTGTGCTGTCAGGTAATACGGTTTCGCTGTTTGCTGCCTTTCTTAGATGCTCGTCTCACGTACAACGTGATCCAGCGATGCAATGCCCTTTATCACTTTCAGCCAGCCATCCATTCTGAGCGTAAGCATTCCTTCTGCGACTGCTGCTGCACCGATCTCCGCGGCGCCGACCTGTTTCATGATCAGCTTTCTGAGGCTGGCTGTGAGCGCCATCGTCTCGTAAAGACCCTGGCGTCCTTTGAGGCCCGCTCCCTGACACGACTCGCATCCACGACCGCGAAAGAAAGGGAGCTCTCCGATGGGGGTGTCGAGAGTCACCTTTGACGTGTAGGGAGCGGCAAACTTTGTAGCGCGCGGCTTTGCGTCGCTGAGCGCCTGCTCGGTGAACTTGAGATCGCGAAGGGTCATCTTCGGAGTCACTTTCGCGATCGCGAGCTCAGCTTCTTCCGGCTGGTATTTTTCCGCGCAGTGAACGCAGATTTTCGGAACGAGTCGCTGCGCAACGATGAGGTTGATTGCAGACGCAACGTTGAATGACTCGATGCCCATGTCGAGAAGTCGAGTGATCGTCTCCGCTGCTGAGTTCGTGTGCAGCGTCGAGAGAACGAGGTGACCGGTGAGTGCGGCCTTTGTCGCGATGCTCGCCGTTTCGAGGTCGCGAATTTCACCGACCATGATGATGTTCGGGTCCTGGCGCAGGAATGCGCGCAGACCGGCGGCGAAGGTCATGCCGATTTCCGACCGCACGAGAACCTGGTTGATTCCGAACAGGTTGTACTCGACCGGATCTTCGGCGGTCATGATGTTGACGCCGACGTTGTTGACTCTGCTCAATGCAGAGTAGAGCGTCGTTGTTTTTCCTGAGCCCGTAGGTCCGGTGACAAGCACCATGCCATAGGGGTTGCCGATTGCCTCGAAGATCTGCTGCTCTGCGCGAGGCTCGATTCCGAATGAGCCCAGGTCGAGGTTGAGGTTTCCCTTATCGAGAATTCGGAGCACGACCTTCTCGCCGAACAGAGTCGGGAGCGTGGATACGCGGTAGTCGATGACGCGATTCAGGATCTTGAGCTTGATGCGCCCGTCCTGCGGAACGCGGCGCTCTGAGATGTTCAGGTTCGCCATGATCTTGAAGCGCGAGATGAGAGCTGATCTCATCTTCAGCGGCGGCTTCATGATTTCGTGGAGAACACCGTCTACGCGATAACGAACGCGCAGCTCGTGCTCGAAGCACTCGAAGTGAATATCCGACGCGCCGCGCGCGACTGCGTCGGTGAGAATTGCATTGATGAGCTTGACGACCGGCGCGTCCTGCACCGCGATGCTGAGTGCGGCAACGGATATGTCTTCTTCGATCTGCTCGACCAGCTCGACGTCGGAATCGCCGAACTGCGCGATGTCCTTGAGCAGATTTTCCATCTGCACTTCATTCGACTCGTAGTACCGTTCGATCGCGTTGCGAAGGGTGAACTCACCAGCGATGACCGGGAAGATGTCGCAGCGCGTGATGAACTTGAGGTCTTCGAGGACGCTGGTCCCGGTGGGATCGGCCATCGCCACCGTGAGAGTGCGACCGTCGCGCTTAAGGGGAAGCACGAGGTGCTTCGTCGCCATCTCCGAGGGGATGAGACGCGCGATTTTCGGATCGACCTCGAACGACGAGAGATCCACTGCCGGCATGCGATACTGCCGCGCCAGCATCCTGGTCATCTCGGTTTCCTTGACGTAACCGAGCTTGACGAGGTTGTAGCCTACACGTGTACCGTTTTCGGCTTGTTCCTGGAGTGCGTGATTAAGCTGCTCGCGCGTGATGAGTCCTTCGCGGACGAGCATGTCCCCGATGCGCTCGGAGATTACCGCTGGTGCTGCCGTCAATTTTCTGATTCCCCCCGTCGCGGCTTTTTCTTCCGTCTCTTTGTAGACGGAGGAGGCCGCGAAGAATCGTTACTGTGAGGACGCGGGAGTAGGGAAAAGGTTACCGAGGAGTCGATTCTGGCGGCGAGCTTTGGGCCGACGCCCTTCACTCTCTGAAGCTCAGTGAGACTCCCGAATGGCCCCAGCGAATCGCGGTCGGCGACGATCCTCTTTGCGAGTCCGGGTCCGATTCCTCTCAGGGTTTCGATCTGTTCAGCAGTGGCGACATCGAGGTCGATGATCGCCGGCGCGATGACGGAGTCTTTCGGTTTTGTTTTTCTCGTTCGTTTTGTCTTGCCGTGCTTTCTAACTGAATCGACAGCTTCTATCTGACGCTCGATGGCGGCTTTCGATTCTTTTGTGGAGTTGTCGTGGCCTTTGAGGGCGCTTGCGACTCTAACCGTCGCACCCGTGAGAAATATTCCGCTAAGGAACAGGAGCGCTTTCTTTTCGGCTGGGGTCGGCATGCGCGCATCGTATCGCTCTTGCTTCTCGAGTGGCGCATCAAATCACTTTGCGTGTCAGCTTTAACTTCGGCGCCTGCGGCGGGCTGAATAAGTTGGGCGGGTTGCCGGGTTGGGCGGGTCGCTCCTCTCAAATATTAAGAGTCACTCGGTTTGAACTGTTTTCGTGTTTTTCAAAAAAACAGAAAATCAGAACGACCAATTGAGAGTGGCATTTCGCATGTCAGCGAGCGACCCGCCCAAACCCGTACACCCGCCCAACTTATCAGCGCGCCGCAGGCGCCGAAGGTTCCGCAGTTACTGCCGCAGCAAAGCCTCTGCAACAGTCCCTACTATAGATAGAGACTTCGCCGAGATCTTATCCATCGTATCGGTGGGCTGATGATGATACGGATAGTCCAGGTCGATCACGTCGATCACTCTCATACCGCCCTGGAGGAGAGGAACATGGTCGTCGGTAATTGCCCCCTGCTCTACCGGAAGGAAAACGCGGTCGAATCCGAGCTCCGCTGCAGTCCGCCAGACGCGATCGACAACCTCAGGAGCCTGCGCAACGGAATAACCTTCCTTTTTTATTCCGAGATCAGAATCCCCGATCATGTCCCACAGAATGCCGAATATCGGCTTGTACCCCGAATCCGGCGGATTCTTCGCGAAGTACGCGCTGCCGATGAGAACGTCAGCGAGCTTTTCATCGAATTGCCCGTAGTCTTCACCGTCAACGAACAGGAGATCCACACCCACCGTCGGGCGATTCTTCTTCAACGCATCGCCCAGCGCAACGAACAGCCCGACTCCCGAAGCGCCGTCGTTCGCACCGGGCACCGGGAGCTGTCGCTGCGCCGGATCCGTGGCCTGATCGCTTACCGGGCGAGTGTCCCAATGAGTGACATATAGTATCCGGTCGGTCGCCTTCGGATTCCAACGCGCCAGAATATTTCGAATCGGAAGCGACTTGCCGTCCTGTGTCACGTGCGTGAACGATTGCACGACGACAGTATCCGCGCGCTGTTTCATCTGCTCGACGATCCAGTCACCCGCCCTCTGCGCAGTGGTCGTCCCGGGAATCCGCGGACCGAAATCGACCTGCGTCTTCGCATAAGCCAGCGCTGCCTCGCCATCAAAAGTCCCGCCCGGCGTCTCCTTCCCTTTGCAGGACGCAGCAAGAACGCACGCCACAGCAGCCAGCACAACTCGAGTTGTCTTTCTCATTTCAGGTCGCCGCCATAGAACGTAAGATGCAGAACTGCGCTCAATACCGTCTGGGTAAACCGCCGGTTCAGGTTTCTATCAAAGCTCTCCACGCGCGAGAAAACAAAACTCGACGACAGGTTCTCGGCAACATCGGTATCCGCACTGAAGCTGAACGCGTGACGACCATTGTCGGTCAAGCGCGATTCGCGTGATACGGCAAGCGGATTCAGCACGAAGTTATTGCCGTGTGTGTTCTCGTAGCTCACTCGCGTGCGAATGTCGCTCTTGAGCTTCCAGTCCGGTGGAACCGCCCACGGCTTCGCGATCTCGAATGACACATCCGCATTTCCGTTCTTTGCCTTGAGTCCGGGACGAGTTTCCTTACGCTGCGAGAGCGTATACCCCATGTTCGCCGACAAAGGTCTCGCACCTGCAAACACTACGGACAAATTCGCGGGGAAACTCCGCAGCACCATCGTCGCGCGATCTTCAGCGAACGTTGCGTCAGGCTCGGTGTCGTCATTCGCATTGGGGGGAGTGGTGATGACGAAATCGGGTTGACGCGCGTTGATCTGACGAGTCTGCACCGCACGCGCAGTCCCGCCGATGCTCGAGATAACGCGACGCAGGCGATCGGGCTTGAACGACCATCTCAGCGACAAATCCGGGAATACGACCTGAGTTCCATCGGTTATCGCTTGAGTATCGTCGGGTCGCCGCGTCCAGTTTCGCGCACTGATCAGCTGATACCGGTTCGCCAGGCTCATCCCCAGTGGAAGAGCGATGGTGTGATTCGCGCTCAGCTGATTGATCAATCCCGCGCTCGTTGCAGGCGTATCACCAATCTCACGGAAGTTTCGCGCGCTTCCGAACGCGAATTGATATGAGAGCGGAGCACCCGCAGCGCTTTGATCGTACACGGATATGAGACTGCGATTGAAGTTCACGTCGACAGGCTGAAGCGCGTTGAGCAATCGATAAAAAACGCGAGTGCTGTCGAGATGCAGTTTCGCGAGCTTGGGAAGATCGAGAGTAACGCCCGCGGTTGCCGTCTGCGAATTCCCCAGTCTCCTCGGCAACTTCACCGCGCCGGTTGAATCTTCGATGCGCAGGAAATTCAGTGTATTCGGATCACGCAGCATATTGTACGAGCTGCCGTAGTCGAAGCGCGGCTTGAACCATTGCGAGAATGTCGGCGTGAAGTTGAGGCCCGCCTGCATTTCGCGCTGTCGCTCGAGACCCGCATCTGCGCCAAAGAATTTCACCCTGTCAGATCCGGTCACGATGCCGAGCTCGGTGTCGTTCCCATATCCGCGAAGATCGCGAACGGAGTTCACATCGAAGCGACCGGAGAGCGAGCTCGTCGGGCGAAGTTGCAGCGACGTGCCGTTCTTCCAGGTGCTTGTCAATCCAGCAATCCGGCGCGGAATGTCGTCCAGCGCCTCGGCGGGCTTGAGATAAGTCAACCTGTCATCACTCCCGCGACTGTACACGCTCGTCAAATGCAGCTCGGCCGGAGCCCACCGCGACAGCTCGGGCATCAACGCTCGGGAAATGTTGTAATCGAGTCCGACGGTAAAGTTGCTGGCGCGCCCATCTTCGTATTCAGATCGCGCAGCGCCAGACGTATACGTTCCGGCCAGCGACAGATTGTTTAGAATCGGAGCGAGACGTGAATCAGCCATCGGCGTTGCACGAGAAACTGCAAAAGTCACCGACGTCGCGGAGCTGTGGGGCTTGCGCAAGCCGTCGATGATGTCTCCCTCGACATCCGAGCGGCTGACGAACAACGGATCACTCGACGACGACGAATAATTCACGCTGACGGGCACCGACCATCCGAACGCTTTCGGCAACAGCTTCTCGAGATGAAACGCCGAGCTCATGTTGAAGCTGTTGTCGGTGAGGAATGTCGGCTGCTCCGCGAGCTGACGGAAATTCGGATCACGACGCGTCATGTTCATTCGAATATCCGCGAAGTCACTGGCCAGAACCGACACCGATAGCTGGCCCGCGAATCCTGCCGTGTTCACCACTCCGCCAAGACGAATGTCATCGACCCACACTTCGATCGTATCGGACGGAGTGAACGTCCCGTTGTTTCCAACGCGAATGATTCCCACCGCGAGCTCCTGCACCCCTGCGAGATTGGGGGGAGTGACACCAGGATCAGCGCTGTAAGCGATGTAACCGTCGGAGCAGGCGTAATATCGCGGGCCGCTCGGGGGCAACGGAGTGCGACTGATGAGAACCGAATCGATTCCCGTGCACGACTTGTTGCCTCCGCCCTGCAGATATTCGTTCTGAATATCTCCGCGCAGCTCGAAGAGCTTCTGGAAATCAACTTTCACTTCAGGCAGCCACGCAGTTCTGTCAGACCCGCTGTTGAGCGCCGTGCGATACATGTAGAAGTTGTTCGGGTCGCGACCAATCTTCACGAAGAACTGAAGATCTCCCTGCGCGCCCCAGCCATTGCGCACACCTCTCGCCCACAGGCGGAGCTCCTTGTACGCCATGAAATTCTTTTCCCCTTCGGGGAACCTGAAGTACGCTTCGGCGCGATCGTACTGTTGAAGATTGCCGGCCGTCAGGCGAAGTGAGCGCTCGTTGATCTGAATGCGATTTGTTTCGAACTGACTTCGCTTCGCGTCGGGCTCGTCGACAACACCGGGCGGCGACTCGTAGCTCAATCCGTTTGGGAGATTGCGATCCTGCGTTCCGATCACCCCGGCATTCACGAAACCCGACGAGCTGCTTTCCGCACCGATACCGCGAAGCGTGGCATCGTTGCGCTTGAGCCACGGCGCACCCGTGAGACGAAGCCGTGCGATCGGAACCTGCGTGAATTCATTATCGGCGGTCGACGCTCCCGAGATCATCGTGATGCGAAGCGCACGCATTCGCCTGAGGAGAGGAGTTCCGATCGAATCGCTCGCGGTTCTGAATGGTATGCGGATGAGAACCCAGCATCGCTCTTCAGGTGGAGGACCGACGACGGTGCGCGGGCTCGTCGAGCATTTACCCACTCTCGTGTACGCCGCCGTGTCCGCGAGATTCACGATGTAGCGGCGAACCTGTTCGGCATCGCGCTCTGCACTCGTGAGATTGAGGACGTTATCGCCGTCGATGTCTTCTTCGTCGAGGCGGTTGTTGCCGACGGTGCAATCGGTTCCTGCGTCGCCAAGGAGGCGGACGAGCGAATAGCCGCCGTGACACGTCTGATAATTTCCAAGCACTGACAGGGTCGGCGTGCCGCCAGGAATCGTGTCGGTGACGACATTGATCGCACCCGCAACATCTCCGGCGAGTCCGTTGTCGTTCACGCCGACATTGAATGCGCGCGAGAATGGGTCGCGCTCGCTGTCGAGACGGTCGAAACCCTGGATCTGCTTGCCGCTGTATGCGGTGTCGCGCGCCGCATCCTGACCAACCAATCGCACTTTCAAAGTGTCTGGTGAAAATGCGACGGTATTCTCGGAGATATCACCGAAGTCGAGAACGAGAGTTGGATTACGAGAGCGGCGCGCCGCGGTCACGGGAACCTGCGCCCAGAATTCGATGCTCTCGATATGCGAAAGATCCGATCCGCTCGGCCCAAGTGCCGTGCGGATGGAGCGCCAGCGTCGTCCTTGAGGAGTGTTCGCAATCGTCCAGCGAAAACTTGCTCCCTGGTCGCGCAATCCACCGACGGAGAGCGGATACAGTGTCATCCACAACAGCGGCTCGGGCGCGGACAATCCTGTTCCGATGACATTGGTAAGCGGATCGATATCTTCGATTCGCACTCGCACCGCAGACCCGCGTGCATCGATACCATCCGACTGCCAAGCCATCGTTGATGCGCGTGAAAGATCGAGCACGCTCGATCCGAACTGCGATGGAATCTTTCTTCCGAGGACCGGCTGGCTGCTGTAGTACCAGCTCGTCTCATCGAGTGAAACCTGAAGGCCGCCTTCTCCCTCGAACGACTCGATGAAAGCCTGTCCGGCGGAATTTGGCTTCGGTCGGCTCGCCGCAAACTCACCGGAGATGTTCACCCGCGACGGTGCAGTCGTTTGACCGAACGGCAGCTTCGACACCAGTGATGTAAGTGGCGACGCATCGAAGCTCATCTGCGCGGTGACTCCAGCCATCAGCGACGCCGCCGGCTCAAATCCCAGCGGCGGCCGATTGTACGTGCTGTTCTGTCGCTGCGATATCGCAGTGAACGCAACGCTTCCGTTGTCGAGTGGAAATTCCGCCGTCGCGCCAAGTATCGACGTGGGAGTTTCGGCGAAGACAGGATTCTCCTCGAACTGCACGCTTACCTGTCGCGGATGCGGAAAGAGGGTATCGGGTCGCGCGAACGTCACCTGGCCGAGATCGTAATCGACGGTGTAGTCAGTGCCGCGCACGAGAGGAATTCCATCGACCAGCAGTCTCTCCGAGTTCGGTCTCAGCTGAACTGCACCAAGCATCAGTGATCCCGTCTCGCCGCTTCCCTGCGCCTGGTAGCGAACGCGGATGTGATAGACCGACTGCGGACGCTGCGCCGATCTCACATACTCGGATGGTGTCGTGTAGATGGTATCGTTCGACGGATTCCGTCCACGCGCGAGGCCATTCCTGGCGAATGGCCGTAACGATGGGAAGACAAGGAACTGGTCGCGAATGACGTGGGCAGCCGATGTGCCGAGGCTGAGCTCAAAGTTCGGATCCGCGGGGCGCGGCCACATTCGATTCTCGATATCGAACGTCGAGCTGTTGGTCCTCTGCGACAGGCCAAATACCTGCAGATACGTGTTCGCGGTATCGCCGCCTGCCTCGACTGCCTTTTCCTGATCGTCGCTCGTTCCCGTGACGACCTTCACACTCACGCTCGATCGCTCTACCTCAGGTCCGCCGATTCGATAGACGCTTCTTATCTCGCGATCGAACGCAGGATCCTGCGGAGTGACCTGAGGATCCCACAGCAGGTTCGCGAACTGCTCGGTTTGCGATCGATACTCGATATCCGGCGTACCGCCAGTAGTGACGTGAACTGTATCGCGTCCATTCACGCGAACGCGATACGCAACCACGAGTCTCTCGTTATTGAGGGACAAAGGCCGGACGAGCGCGATCCACAGTTGCGAAGGGTCGACGTAGTAGTCGATGCCCTCGCGGAGTCGCTCGTAAACGGGTCCGCGACGCGATCTCGGATCGCCGAGGATCCTGAACTGCGGTCCGCTTGGATTGGCCGGCTGACCCCCGATCAGCAGTCGATAGATGAAGACACGGGTTGGTCGCAGCGTGTCGGGAAGCTCTGATGCGAGCAGCTCCATCTTGCGACGATCGAGTATGTCGATGTTGGGATACCCGATAAGGTACCGCGGATCAACAGTGAAGAAAAATCTCCGCGGCTCGAATTGATGATCCTCGATTCTGCGATCGACAGCGGACAGTGTTCGATCTCCGACGGTGAAAACGCGATCGCTTATCACGTTGCCCTTTTGCTGCGCAACGATTCCGCGGAGTCGCGCTGAGCCAACTTTCGCGATTGCCTGCAGCCCGTAGTTCCCGCTTGGAATTCCGGCAGTGATAAAACGCGACACCGGCGGAGTGAAGGTCACGTTGCCGAGCTCGACGCGCTGGATCAGCTCGTTCGATTTTCCCTCGTAGTTGACCGAAATGTTGTTCGATCCGTCGAACTCGCGCTGTGTATCGTAGTCGACGTCGACGTGGATGCGATCCGCAACAACTCCGCCCGACTTCGCATTGAACTGAAAGTCAGTGAGTGGCACAAAAGCACTCTGACATGCGAGTGCGGGCTGCGCGAACCCGTTTGCGCAGCGCTCGTTGAGATTTCTTTCCGCGCGCAATTCCATGCGCGCGTTGAGCTGCAGCGTGAGATCCGAATGCTCGGCGATAATGTCGCCGGCTCGCGCCGCGACTTTTCGCTGTGTTTTGTCTTCGGGCTCAGTTGCGTACGATGGCGGTTTTTCCGTGGTTGCAAACGACGAGGCTGCGACCTGGCCCCACACGGCCTGCACGATCGATCGCATGTTCTGCTGAAAGGCAGTCGCGCGCGCGGCTTCGATCTGCTGAAGAGCCTTCCGATAGCTGTCACGCTGCGCGCTGGAGAAGACGGTAGGCAGCGTGACCGCGAGGGTATCGTGCGGAAGGCGAATGGGGATTCGAGCGGTGTCCACGGGGACCTGCGCGCGAGCGGGAACGGAAGCGCACACGATCACCAGGAGCGAAGAAAAAATCGCCCGGAAGTGTATGACTCCTGACCGTGGCGCGCGCGCGTCCTGCGCGGGGTCACAGCCCAGTCGGCCCCCCGTATATTTCACCCCGTGAAGATACTCCACAAATACGTCCTCAAGGAGCACTTCGGACCCCTGGTTTTCGCCATGACAGCGCTTACTTCGCTGCTGTTGCTGCAATACATAGCGAAGCGCTTTGGCGAGCTCGTGGGAAAGGGTCTGCCGTGGAGTGTCATCGGCGAATTTCTGGTGCTTTCGCTGCCCCTGACAATCGCGCTTTCGCTGCCGATGGCCGTGCTGGTCGCGACTTTGTATGCGTTCAGCCGTCTGGCCTCGGAGAACGAGATCACTGCGATGAAGGCCAGCGGAGTAAGCCTCCGCAACGTTCTCACACCGGTTCTCTGGGCAGCACTCGGGATCACCGTCTTCATGGTCGCGTTCAACGACCAGATTCTTCCTCGCGCGAATCACAAGCTTAGAACACTTCAGGGCGACATTGCCCAAAAGAAACCGACATTTGCTTTGCGCGAGCAGGTCATCAACGAGGTCACGCCGGGACGGCTTTATCTGAAGGCGGGGCGCGTTTCCCAGACGTCGAATGTCATGCGCGACATCACCATCTACGACGTGGGTGATTATACGCGGAGGCGAACGATCTACGCGGACAGCGGGAACATGGCGATATCGCCCAATCAGGCGGACCTCATGCTTACGCTATACTCGGGCGCAGTGCTCGATGTTCCAATGCAGAATCCGCAGCAGCTCGAGCGGCTTTACTTCGACACGCAGGTGATTCGCGTCCGCGGTGTGGGCAACGAGTTCGAGAAAACCACCAACGACCAGTTCAAGGGCGAGCGTGAGATGTCGGTGTGCGAGATGGAGCGCAACGCCGCCATGGCGCGCAATGAGTTCAAGCTCGCAAGAAAGGATTTCCAGAAGACGATCGCGCTCGCAAAAAGCCGGAAGGTGAAGCTGAGCAAGGATATTCTGACGACAAAAACTGCGCTTCCACTCGACGTCGGAATCGGGCGCGCGTATTGCGCGCTCCTCGAGAAGACGAAGGTGAAAGCGTTGGTAGCTCAGACTCCAGCTCCCGCTCAGCCGATTCAGCAGCAGCATGATTCGGTGAAGGCGAGGACGGATTCCATACGTGTCCATATCGATGCGGAATCCAGACAATCGACAGTCGACAGTGCTGCGGCGGCGCTTTCGACCGGAAAGACGACTGGACTTCCGTCCGCCCTCAACAGCATGCCCGGGCGGATGGGCGTTCCGCGTGCGCCCGTGCTTCCCGACGCCGGCACGACCAACGTTACCGTCAACGGATCGGCGGACACGCTTCCCGCGCCGATATCGGGTTTTGCCGCTCCCTCAATAGGAGCTGTTGCAGGGGGTCCCGTTCTGACTGCAGCGATTCCTGGTCAGGCCGAAGCGGCGCGGATCAGGGTGAACGACGTCCTCAAGTCGCTCAATCGCTACGACGTCGAGATTCAGAAAAAATTCGCCCTCGCTGCAGCGTGCTTCATCTTCGTCCTGCTCGGCGCGCCGATCGCGCTGCGCTTCCCGCGCGCCGGAGTGGGACTGACGATCGGTGTGAGTCTTGTCGTGTTCGGCCTGTACTATGTCGGACTGATCGCCGGTGAATCGCTCGCGCGCCGCGGAATGGTGCCTCCGGTTGTGTCGATGTGGATCGCGAACGTCGTCTTTGGATTGATAGCGTTGATTCTTCTCGCGCGCATGGGCAAGGAAGCGGGATCAAATCGCGGTGGCGATCTCCGGGAGGTCATCGACAACTTCAAGTATCGATTCCGTCGCAAGACATCACGGTCGAGCGGATCCGTGAGAATCCCCGGCACGACTTCATCGTGAGAATAGTCCGCCCGCTCGACAAATACGTTTTCACGGAATGGCTGAAGATTTTCCTGGCGACGACGCTCGGGTTCCCGCTGCTGCTCATTCTCTTCGACGCCACGGACAATCTCGACAAGTACCTGGCGAAAAAGCTTCCGCCGGCAAATATCGCGCTTTCCTATGTCTACTGGCTTCCCGACTCGATCTTCCTGATCCTCCCCGCCGCTGTTCTCTTCGCGACGGTTTTTTCCATTGGCGCATTCACGAGACATTCAGAGATCACCGCAGCGAAAGCATCGGGTGTGAGCTTCTATCGCTTCATCGCGCCGATTTTCATCGGTGCATTGTTCGCCGCGGGGCTGGGCCTCGTCCTCGGCGAATACGCGCCAATTGCAACGAAGAAAAAGCTTGAGCTCCTCGATCGTCAAACCGTGAATCCAGCGAGTCAGCGATACAACTTCGCGTACGCTGCCGAGGCGGGACGCGTTTACAAAGTGCAGACTCTGTTCGTGGGAAGAAACGCGATCGATGGCATCACGATCGAGAGACGAGGAAAAGGTCCTAGTTACCCGTCGTACATTCTCACGTCGCAGAACGCAGTTTATGCGAAAGGAAAAGGCTGGAACATCATGAGGGGGAACATGCACCTCCTTCTCGACTCGACGGACAACATGACGTTCGCGTTCGATTCCGCGCGCGACAACAATTTCAAGGAACGACCGCAAGACCTGATGCTCGCACCGAAAGCACCTGAGGACATGAACTTTGGAGATCTGGGCCGATTCATCCGCGCGATGGAGCGATCGGGTGCGGACGTCGATCGTCTCAAGGTCGAGCGCATGCTCAAGATCGTCATACCGATCACGAGCGTCATCATCCTCCTGTTCGCGGCATCCCTCGCTACGAGCACTCAACGAGGCGGAGCAGCGTACGGCGTTGGACTTGCTCTAGGGACAACGATCATTTTCATCTTCCTCGTGCAATTGACCAAGGGACTTGGAAGCAACGGGCTGATACCACCCGAAATTGCTGCATGGACGCCGAGTATTGTGTTCGGTGTCCTGGGAGCGGTGTTGTTTGCGAGGGTGCGGACTTGATAAAACAGGTCCGCGGTTTGTTTGCGCGCATTGGTGAGCGCGGATATTTCCTTCGCGACATCGGTCGTGCGACGGGCGATGTAAAAACGTACGGGCGCGAGACGATTCGGCAGATGCGCAACATCGGGGTCGACTCCCTTCCCCTTGCTGCGATCGTCGCTGCGTTCATCGGAGCGGTAACAGCGTTTCAGACGCGATATCAGCTGTTCGGTGGAGTGCAGCTCTCCGTTGTCGGACTGATCTCACGACAATCGATCATTCTCGAGCTGGGTCCTCTTCTCACGGGACTCGTTCTTACGGGAAGAGTTGGCGCGCGAATCACGGCGGAAATCGGAACGATGCGAGTGACGGAGCAGATCGATGCGCTCGAGACGCTCGCGTATGACCCGATTGCGTTTCTCATTGTGCCGAGGGTTTTTGCAGCGCTCATCATGCTGCCGGTGCTGGTGATTCTCTCCAATGCGATTGGAGTGGGAACCGCATTTCTTACGGCAATCCTCGCGACGGACGTATCGGCCGCGGCATTTTCCGAAGGCTTGAGACTCGCGTTCGCTCCGTTCCAGATAATTTACAGTATCATCAAGGCCACGCTGTTTGGCGGGGCGATTGCGTTTTTCTGCTCGTACGAAGGTTACACGACTACTGCCGGCGCTGAGGGTGTTGGACGAAGCACGGCGCAGGCTGTGGTCATCACATCGGTGGCGATCCTGATCCTGGACGCACTCACCGCACTATTGCTCGCACCTTACCTCCAAGGATGAAGAAACGCGACGACGTTCTCGTTGGAATCGTGATGGCCGCTGCGCTTGTCGTGCTCATCATGGGCTCACTGTGGCTTGCACGCGGCGGACTATCGAAGGGATATCCGCTATATGCGAAGTTCCCGTGGAACTCCGGACTCAAGCAGGGTCAGCCCGTTCTTCTTGCCGGCGTAAATGTCGGCTATGTGGATGAAGTCGACCTGCGCGATGACGGAACGGTGCTGACCACCTTCCGCGTTGGCAACAAGTACAAGGTTCCTCAGGGAACGACGGCGACTGTAGTCGCGAATGGAATCTTCGGAGATATGGCGATCGCGCTCAATCCGAAGCGTCCCAACCCGAACTCGATTCCGCCGGGCGACACAGTTCCGGTTGGGCCGTCGGGACCCGGCATCGCTCAGCTCACATCGAAGGCGGATTCGATCGCAACTTCTGTAAACGCCATAACGACTGCATTTCAGAAAGAATTGATCGCTGCAGGTGGCGTGACTGATTTGCGCCGCACGCTCGCGTCGTCTAACGCACTCATGCTGAACATGAACCGGCTGGTGTCGGAGATCGGAACGATTGCCGCCGAGCAGAATCGTCAGCTTGCGATGACTCAGGCATCGCTGCGCCGCGCGACATCGGCGATCGATTCGGCGAAGATCGATTCGACGCTCGTGAATCTTCGCTCGACGACAGCAAACCTCAACACGCTCGTTGCTGATTTCAAGGGCACGTCGGCGCGTGTCGATTCAGTCGTGCAGAAAGCGAATTCTGGAACAGGATCTATTGGTCTCGCGCTGAATGATCCGGGGGCGTACAACGATCTTCGTGCGATGATTCAGCACATGGATTCGATCATGGTCGATCTGAAGAAGAATCCACGGCGGTATATCAATCTGCGGGTATTCTAGAACGACGGGGCGCGAGAGCGCCCCGTCTTTATTATCCGCCGCCGGAACCCTTTCCATGCCATCGCGTCCACACGACGATGGCAGCGCAATCATTGGGACGAGGACTGAACTCGGGGGGAACTTCGGAGATTCCCTTGTAGATCTCCATCGCCTCGATCTCGAGCGGACTCAACGCATTGAAATCGCGGAACCCGTCGTGACTGCGAATGCCGTCGATGAAGACGTTCACCTGATCGCATCGCGCAAAGTTCACGAGAGGGGTCGATCCGCGATAAGTGATGCGAATTCCCGTCGCCATTTTGAGAAGATCTTCTGATTTCTCTGCATGACGGTCATCGATCATCTCGCGAGTGAAGAAAGTCCCGTTGCCCGCGGCGCGTCTCCGATAAAAACCATCGAAGCGTGTGGTTCCCGCATATCGCGCAGGCACAATCGCACTTTCCCGCACGATGACCTTGTTAAGGTCGGTTGCAACCGGAACGAGCTTGTAAGTCGTCTGGGACATCTGACCCGGCGTAACCGAGAGCGGAATCTTGAGCTCATTGTAGCCAAGGCGTCGGACGCGTAGCACCGCTTTGCCAACAGGGACAGCAAGAAGGGCAACACGTCCGGTATTATCGGTGTTGCCCTTGAGAGAAGTGCCAACGATGTCGACTTCCGCGCCTTCGAGCGGCTTGCCTGTGGTGTCGGTGACGAAGGCGACCATGATCGCAGGATCTTCCTGCGCACTTGTCTTTGCTGATATACAGACAGGGGCGATGAGCGCGAACGCCAGGAAAACGCGCGCGCTGAAAGAGCCAGGTTTGAAACCGCTGCGCAGGACTCTCATGATGCGGCTCCCTCTACCCTGAAATCATAGAGTAGGGACCATATACCCGCAACAGGCATCGCAGGTGCCAGACGTCAGGAAAGGGCAAAGAAAAACGGGTACGAGCTTTCGCCCGTACCCGCCGCTCTCATCCAATGCTTCGCGAGCTTAGAAGCTGTAACGCATCGTGAGCTGCATCTGGTAGAAGTTACCAGCTGCGGTCTGGCTCGCTCTGAACGGACCGTTCTGCATGATGTTCGCGTTGAACTGGAACGTCTGCTGCGCGGTGTTGAGCGGGCCCGCCGTGTTGCCACGGTAGGTCAGAACCTGCTGCTGCGGGAAGCCCGTGCTCAGGACCGGGACAGCGCTCTGGCCCCATGAACGCTCGCCCATATAACGGCCGAGGAGGTTCATGAAGTTGAAGATGTCGAGCTGAGCGGTGAGGCGCTGACCGCGAATCTCCGGGATCGACTGACGGAACGACAAGTCGACTCGATTGGTCCACGGTGTTCTGCAGCTATCGCGCTCCATGATCTTACCACGCTGATCCTGGAGGCACTTGTTGTTCGTGATGAAGTTGTCGAACGCCGTTGCCTGATCGGCTGCGGTGGTGGTTCCGTTCGCAACGAACATCGCCTGAGCTTCAGTGAGATTCTTCGGAATGTAGATCGGATCGTTTCCGTTGAATCCATCACCATTCAGGTCACCGTTTGCCGTGTAGACAATCGGGAATCCAGACGAGCCGGTGTAGTAGAACGAGAAGTCAGTGGACTTCCACGGGAACGTATAGGAACCGCTGCCGAAGAAGCGATGGCGACGCTCGAATGCAGAGGTCGTCAGCGGAAGATCGCTCTCGAGCCCGGCGTACTGTGCTCCGTTGCGCCAGTTCGAAATTGCGCGGTCGGAGGTGAGGCTCTGGAGGTCCTTCGATCTCATGTAGGTATAGCCAGCGGACAGCGTGAGCGCGCTGAAGTCCTTGCGGATCTGCGGCGAAACCGTCCAGCTGTAATCACGCGACTGGTTGGTCAGATAAATCACGCCTTCGCTGAACGTCACCGCCGGGCTACCGATCGACGTGATCACGCGCTGGTTCGCGTTCGTGACCGTACCTGTGCCGGTAACCGTGTCTGCATAGAGAATGCGGCCGTTCTTGTCCGTGTAGTACGCATCGTTCGGGCAGGTGCCATTCGTGTTACGTGTTACGCCCGGAGCACAGCGTGCGCCGATGATGTTCAGGTCACGAACCAGCACGCCGTTGATTGCCTTTCTGTACAGTCCTTCGAGCGTGAAGATCATTCCGCCGAAGATCTCACGATCGAAGCCAAGCGACGTCGTGAAGTTCTGCGGATACTTGAAGTTCGGGTCTGTGACGTTCACACCCAGCGTGCCAGCCTGACCAGGAGCAGGTGCGGGCTGTCCGAGGCAGGACTTCGGGAGTGCATTGACGTCAGTCGTGAACGCCGGAACTGCGGTACCCGAGCACTCGAGTCGCACGAGTCCAAGTCCCGTGTTCGCATACGCGTTACCGATCATGATCGACGGTGGCGCACCGGTGAAGACACCGATGGTGCCGCGTACCTGATTCTTGTGAGTTCCGCTCGGATCCCAGTTAAATCCAAGACGCGGCGACCACATGATCTGCGCCTTCGGCTTGGAGCTTGTGTTGACTGCCGGCAATCCTTTGGCAACGAATGCCTGCGCGATCTTGTCGTTCTGAACCGGCGTGTCAGGGAAACTCGGCCGATCTGCACGGACACCGTAAGTGATTGTCACGTTGCCACCGAGATTCCAGATATCCTGCGCGTAAAGGCTTGCCTGATTGACGCGGTAATCGGCGGCGATCGGGCCACCGCTGCTGAACGCGAGCACGTAGTTCAACGGCTTTTTCGCTTCGAGATCGGCGAGACTGTTGAACTTCCAGACACCGTCGCACGCCTGGCAGAAGTTGTTGTAGATGCTCGTGTGCTCATAGCGTCCACCGACAGTCACAGTGTGCGGTCCAAATGGGCGCGAATAGTTATCCTGCAGCTCGAGAATCTTCTGAGTGAGGAGATTGCCCGGCGAGAACTGCTCCGTCCCGAAGGTGATTACACCGTTGGTCGTGCCCTGGACGTTTGGCGCCTGCACGCTGATTTCGGGAACGTTGACGGGAGTGAATCGCTCGTCGTTGATATAGTTGTATCCCGCCAGGAACTCGTTCGATGCGCCGCCGGAGAAGTAGCTGAACAGCTGCGCAGCCGTCGAAGTGTTCTTGTCCTGGAAGAGATACGCATTCGAGCTCAGCCTGAATCCGCTGTTCTGCGAAGTGGTGTTGTTGTTGAAGGTATTCGCGTTGCGCGAGAAGTTGTCCTGATTCGCCTTGTTATAGAGCTGTCGGAAGACAAGGCGGTGCGCCGGAGAAATTCGCCAGTCGAGTCGTCCGGAAAGGTTCGTCAGCGGGTTGCCATTCTTGACGATGTCACCTGATCCGATGTCGAACGCCGAACCGATTGCGTTCTGGATTCGCGTGATTGTCGCGGGATCCATCTGCCCGGGCTCTGCCGGAGACTTGTTTATATAGGGTCCGCTGGCCGGCGAGGTTCTGCTCTGCCACTCGGGAGCGATGAAGAAATGAAGCTTATCCTTGATGATCGGGCCGCCCAAGTTGAATCCATACTGCTTGATCCGAAGGTCGCCGTTCTTGAGGAACGCCTCGTTGGCGCCGAGATCAGGATTGCGGAAAGCGTAGATGGCGCCGCCGTGGAAATCATTGGTGCCGCTCTTGGTGACGGCGTTCACCAGCATTCCGGCGAAGTTTCCGTAGCGAACGTCGGCGGGCGTAAGGAGAACCTGGAATTCCTTCACCGCGTCAACCGAGATCACGCGACCGTTCATTCCGCCGCCGGGAGTTCCACCCGAGGAACCGAGACCGAACTTGTCGTTCTGGTTCGCACCGTCGATCGTAAAGTTGTTGAAGCGGTTATATCCGCCTGCCGCGCTGGGTCCGCCGCTCGTCTGAGTTGCGACCATCGGCGAAAGCTTCACGAGATCCATCACGTCGCGATTCAAAGTCGGAATGCGACGAATGGTCGAATCGCTTACGCGCGTTCCGACACCCGTCTTGCTCTGCGAGAACTCCGCAGTGGCAACGACCTGGACCCCGGAAAGCTCCACAGCTTTTGCGGAGAGATTGAAGTCGACCGGAGTGGTCTGACCGAGTGAGACGTAAACGTTGTCGCGCGTGATGGGCTCAAAGCCGATTCGCGTGACAGTGACCTTGTACGGTCCACCGACTTCGAGCGACTGGACGAAGTAGCGTCCGTTATCGCGCGCGGTAGTGCGGACCTGAAAACCTGTCGTCGGATTGGTTATCTCAACACGGGCGCCAGCCGCAGCGGCACCGCTGGGGTCGGTGATCAAACCACCGACTGCCCCTGTAGTCGTGCCTTGTGCTGCGCTGCTCGACGCGGAGGCCGAGACCAGTAACGCGGCCGAGGCGAGAGCGAACAAAAGCTTTCGTATCATACGCTGGTTCCTTTGGGAGGAGTTTGCTTGGACGACGATGGACGCGGATGGCGAGGTAAGTGCTGCGTCAAATGTCGCGATTAAAGTAGAGCCGATACCACGTGTCGGCAAGCAACAAATCGTCTACTTTCTGCGGCCCACCGTTACGTAATAGACGGGAATTCCGACGAGAATTCCTCCGAGCACACCGAGCGTCGCAACGCGGCTCGACGGATCGATGATCGCGTTCACCAGAAGAAAGACGGTCGAGAGGATGAAAAGCGCCGGAACCAGAGGGTACAGCGGGACCCTGAACGCGGGGTTGTAGTCCGCGCGCTTCCTTAGCGGAAATACCGACGCGACCGCGAGCGCATAAAACGGAACGATGGCGGTAACAAAAGCATCCGCGAGCTGCTCGAAAGTCCCCGCCAAAACAAAAATCGCGGAAAGAATTGCGACCACGGTGATCGAGACGTACGGAGTCTTGAATTTCGGATGAACTTTCGACATCGCGCCGAACAAAAGCCCGTCATGCGACATCGCAAAAAGAATCCTCGGCCCCGTGAACATGGATCCGTTCAGTGTCCCGAAAGTCGAGATCAGAACGACAGTCGACACAAACGCGACACCACCCGCGCCAACCAGACGATCGGCGACGTCCGCCGCGACGAGCTTCGAGTGCCGTATCTCCTCGACCGGCATCACGGCCAGATACCCGAGATTCGCGATGAGATAAATCGCGATGATCATCGTGGTGCCGAGGATCAGCGCCCTCGGCAAATTCTTCTCCGGCTCAGCGACCTCGCCCGCGACGAAGCTCACGTCGGCCCAGCCGTCGTACACCCACAGGACCGATACGAGAGCTAGACCAAAGCCCGCAATCGTAAAGCTCCCTGCCGGGACTGCGGGGGTGTAGTAACCGCCCGTTTTGGGAAGCCCAAGTGCGAAGGCGAGCACTACTATAAAAAGGAGTCCTCCCACCTTTGCGATCGTGGTGAGGTTCTGCACCGCACCGGCCGTCCGCACTCCAACGAAGTTGAATGCAGCCGTGATCAGGATCGCCGCGACGGCGATGTAATGAACGTACGTCGAATATGGTGCAATCCCGGGATCATGCCCGGATATGCGGATGGAATATTCCGCGAATGTCGTGGACACAGCGCCCAGGGATGCGGCGCGAATCATCACGAGCTCGGACCATCCGAAAAGAAATGCGGAAAGTCTTCCCCACCCTTCGCGGATGAAGACGAAAACTCCGCCGGTTTTTGGAAATACGGTCGCGACTTCAGCGAGAGTGAGCGCACCGCACAATGCGAAAATTCCGCCCACGAGCCAGATACTCAAGAGAGGAAGGGGTCCAGGAAGTTTGTTGGCGAGACCCGCGGGAGAGCGGAAAATTCCTGACCCGATCGTAGAGCCGATGAGAATCGCGACTGCAGTCCACAGTCCGATGCGGCGCGGAAGTCCGTCGCTGTTCGCCGTTACATCGTCTCTCGCCTCTTCCATAAGTGCGAACGGTACTGCAAAGGGGATTCGTGCGCGAGTACCTTAAAAGACTGTGCACAATCATCTGACAATTCCATTTGCCGGCCCGATCTTCTGGATTGCGACAGCGGTCTGCGTCGTGGCCGAGCTTTTCATACTTCGTTCGGCTTTTTTCCCGCGTCGGATTCATACCGGTTCGGAAAGCATCGCTCATTCGCCGCGTGGCGCTGAGATGATGTGGGCCATCATTCCCGCGATCGCGCTGATTTTTCTTCTAACGGCGACATATCGCGCCATTCACGGCTCGTGACCGCGCTACGTAGACTGTCGCTCGCGGCGCTGGTGCTCGCCTTTGCGCAGATCGTTTTCGGCGCCATCGTGCGAATCACCGGCTCTGGAATGGGCTGCGGTGATCACTGGCCCAAATGCAACGGCGCGTGGTTTCCCCCGCACGACCGCATCGACCTGATCATCGAGATCACGCATCGCTACATCGCCCTCGGCCTCACGCTGACGATCATCGCGCTGTTCGTCACCGCGTTTCGCGCGCGAAATGAAAAAGAAGCGAGCGGCGTGTATGGCCCCGCCACTGTCGCCGCCGTGCTCGTCGTCATTGCAGCACTGCTCGGCGCTGTAACTGTGAAGATGGCGCTCAATCCGTTCGTAATCGCAACACATCTGACGATTGCGATGTCGCTGCTCGCGACGCTTGCAGTCGCTCTCGCTCGCGCAGGTGGACTCGGCATCAAGTCGGACATGACCGGTGCGACTGCAAGAACATTCCGCGCAGCGCGCGGTGCGGTGGGACTCACACTCATCGTGCTCGTGTTCGGTGCGCTCACAGCAAACGTGCCCGATGCGGCCGCATCATGCGGCGGATTTCCGTTGTGCAGAACGATCACTGCGCATGGAATGCCTTTGTGGATCCAGGTGATTCATCGAATTCTTGCAGTGCTTCTGCTTGGACATCTCACTGGAATTGCCATCGCGACAGGCAAGCGTAACGAGCCACGCGTGATTCGTCGTGCTGCGAGATTTGCGCTCGGCGCCGCCATCGTGCAGATCCTCGTCGCTGCTGCGATGATCGAGATGCACTTCCCGCCCGCATTCCGGTCGCTGCATCAGGCATTCGGAACGCTCGTATGGCTCTCGGTCGTCGTGCTGGCGATTCTAAGCGCTCGCGCGCACACGCTGGTGACGTCGTATTCACAGCTGAGAGAAGCCGCGTGACATCGGGTGTGGTTCCGCAGGTGAAGACGCGCACGCTCTTGTCGGATCTCGTCATGCTGACCAAGCCGAGGATTATCTCGCTGCTTCTGGTGACGACGATCGCACCGATGTTCGTGGCGGGAAATCCGGGATACGATCTCGTTCTTCTCGTATTCGTCGGCGGATACCTCATGGCCGGCGGTGCGAATGCGGTGAACATGTACATGGATCGCGACATCGACGATCGCATGGCGAGAACGCGGCTTCGCCCGATTCCGAGTGGGCGCATGAGCAGCCTTTCGGTTCTTTCTTTTGGTGTTGCACTGGCGACGGCCGCGACATTTCTCTTCGCGTATTTCGTGAACATCGTTGCCGCAGCGCTGGCGCTCGCGGGTTTTTATTTCTACGTCTTCGTGTACACGCGATGGCTGAAGCGCACCACGCCGCAGAACATCGTGATCGGCGGAGCGGCAGGCGCGTTTCCTCCGCTGGTCGGATGGTCGGCGGTCACCGGACGGGTCGACCTGGTCGCGGTGTATCTCTTCCTCATCATTTTCTACTGGACGCCGCCGCATTTCTGGGCGCTCGCTCTTCTCAAGCAGCGCGATTACAACAAAGCCGGTGTGCCGATGGCTCCGCTCGTGTGGGGAGAAAGCGAAACGATGAAGCAGATGCTTCTCTACACGCTGATTCTCATAGCGATGACGGTTCTGCCGTTCACGTTCGGCGCTTTCGGAATCATTTACCTGATTTCCGCATTCGTGCTGGGACTGATTCTCCTGTTTGGAATTGTGCGCATGCAGCTCGCGAAGGAGTGGACTGCTCCGGCGTGGTGGGTCTACAAGTATTCGCTCCTCTATCTAGCCCTGTTGTTCGTGGCGATGGCGGTTGACAGAAAAATCGGCTGAGGCTCGAGCCCAAAAGTCGAGGCGGCTCCCGAGCCCGAAGCCGCTGGGACTCTTGTTCCGTCGCGTGCGGCCGCATGGATGGAGAATTGCGGTCGCACTTGTTTGTCTTCTCATCAGCGTTGGAATCGGCCTCGCCTTTCCGCAGATAGTCAAGCATCTGCTCGACGCTGCGTTCGTGAATCACGACTCCAGTCTTCTCGACCGGATCGCTCTCGCACTGCTCGGCATGTTCGCAGTGCAGGCAGTGCTCAACTTCACGCAGGTATATCTGCTCACGATTACATCCGAGCGGATAGTCGCGTCACTGCGGCGCGATCTTTTCGCGCATCTCATTCGACTGTCGCCGGGGTTCTTCACTGAACAGAGAACGGGCGAGCTGACGAGCAGGCTTTCTGCAGACACGACAGTGCTGCAGACGGTGCTGAGCTACAACCTCTCTGAGCTCGCGCGACAATCGCTTTTCCTCATCGGCGGAATCGTGCTGCTCACGATGACGCACTGGAAGCTCGCGCTCACCACGCTCGCGGTCGTTCCGATTGTAATTGGTGCCGCGCTTTTCTTTGGGCGACAACTGCGAAGAGCGAGCGCAGGGGTTCAGGACAGAATCGCGGAAGCAACAGGGAGCGCTGAAGAAGCGTTCTCGCAAATTCGCACGGTCCAGAGCTTCACTCGCGAAGAAGAAGAGACGCGACGCTACACTGGACACATGGCGCACGTGATCGCGGCGGCCATGGATCGCTCGCGCATTCGCGCGACGTTCTTTGGAATTCTCACATTCTGCGCGTTCGGCGGGGTCGTCGCGGTTCTGTGGCAGGGCGGACGACTCGTTCTCGAGGGAACGCTCACTGCGGGCGCGCTCGTCTCATTCCTCCTGTATGCGCTGTATGTCGCAGGCGCAGTGGGATCGCTCGGATCACTGTTCGGCGTTTATCAGGAAGCGGTCGGTGCGGCAAAGCGGACGTTCGATCTGCTCGGAACTCATCCGGAGATTGCTGAGCCTCAGAATCCTCAGCACCTGAGCAAGCCCGCGCATGGAGAGGTTGTCATCGACGGCGTGAGCTTCCGTTATTCGCACGGATTGCCTGAAGTTCTGTCGAATGTGTCGCTGACGATAAAGCCTGGTGAAGTCGTCGCGCTTGTCGGACCGAGTGGCGCAGGTAAGACAACTCTTGCTTCATTGATTCCGCGCTTCTGGGATGTAACCAGTGGAAGAATTCTCGTCGACGGTCACGACGTCAAAACTCTTTCCCTCGAAGATCTGCGCGGAGCGATCGGACTCGTTCCGCAGGAGCCGGCGCTTTTCAGTGGAACGATACGCGACAACATCGCGTACGCAGCGACTGAAGGTGATCGCAATCCAACCCAGGAAGAAATTCAGAGCGCCGCCGACGCTGCGCACGCGACTGAATTCATCGACCGTCTCCTTGAAGGATTCGACACCCTCGTTGGAGAGCGCGGCGTCAAGTTGTCAGGCGGACAGCGACAGCGCCTCGCAATCGCGCGGGTGTTTCTCAAAAATCCCGCGATCGTAATCCTCGACGAAGCCACATCCAGTCTCGACAGCGAAAGTGAACGACTGGTTGAAAAAGCGATGCAGCGACTTCTGCGCGGCCGCTCCACCCTCATCATCGCGCACAGATTGAGCACAGTGCAGCGGGCGGATCGCGTGGTCGTGATCGATCGCGGACGAATTGTAGAAGAAGGACATCACACCGACCTGCTGGAGCGCGAAGGAGTTTACGCCCGCCTGTATCACGGCCAGTTCAGGACTCCAATGAAGAACGAAGTAATCAGGACGACTGTTATCTGATTTTTCCGTTTTAGATTTCCTGTTGACTCAAACCCCACGGAACATGATCAAGAAACTGACAGTTGCTGCAGCAGCACTCGCGTTTGCCGCTCTGCCGGCTCAAGCTCAAAGACAGGCGGCTGATGCGCCACGTCCGGTAGAGATCGGCGTCGACGCAGGAATCACCATCGGCATCGGCGACAACTCCGGAACCGAGATCGACATTCCCGCACAGGCCCTTCGCGTTGGATTTCCGATTTCAGCGCGCTCTTCGCTCGAGCCTCGCGTCGGCCTGAGCATGGTCACGGGCCATGGTGACACATTCACACTGTATCACCTCGAGATGGGCTGGCTGTATCATTTCGGCAGCTCGAAGTACCCGGGCGCTTACCAGCGAGCTGGAATGTACGTTCGTCCGTTCGTTGGACTTGTCGGCGCCAGTGGTGGTGGAAGCTCGACCAGCGGAATAGTCGGTGCGGGACTTGGCTACAAGATTCCGATCATCGCGCGTCTTTCGAGCCGCTTCGAGGCGAACTTCGCGCAGGCGTTCGGCGATTCTGATGGAAGCCAGATCGGACTGCTTGGCGGTATTTCATTCTTTACCAGGTAAAAATCTGAAGGCACGGCACGGAGCCGTGCCGTGCCTTCAGATTTCTACCTGGCAGAAGAAGAATCTGGAGATGCAGAACCAAGTCTCAGAGCAACATTCGCCGATCCATTCGCACCGATCGTAAAGGTCTGCTCAGCGGTTCCGAGCAGCGGGTGCCACGCCTTAACGTGGTATGTCCCCGCGGGAATTCCGTCGATTGAAAACGTTCCGTTCGTCTCGCTCGTGGCGACATACGGATGATCGACGACAAGAATCCACGCCTTCGACCACGGATGGAGCTCGCAGATGATCTCCAGCTGCTTCGTTCCCGTCAGCAGCTTGTCGTAAGGAATCACTTCCCCGTTGTCGTTAAAGGGCGCAACGGTTTCGAGCTCGCCCGTTCCAACGTTGATGATCTTGTCGCGATGCAGCGCTGCATCCTCGCTCACGACATTGAGCGTCGACGGACTGAATGCGATCTGAACTTTCGGTGTGATGAGGCAGTCCTCATTCACCAGCTCGAAGCGGCGCTGAAGCGGATACGCTTTTCCGGTGCGAATATCGGTGAGCCATACGACTGCGCCGCCAATGCGAGTGCCGCTGTGCTCGACACGCTTATCGACGATTTTCTGTCCGCACTCCATCTGCTCCTGCGGAGGAGTCATGACCGTATCTGGCGGAATCGGTCCATCGAAGTCGATCGTGCCGGTAAGCTTTCCCGACGCACTACCGCCTTCGACACGATACTGAGACGCCGGGGTCGCCACCACGACCGGACGCGGAGCGACATTGCCTTCCTTGCGCCTGGCCGGAGTCGCAGCGTCCGCTTTCTTCTCCCCAGAGCAACCAGCTACCGCCGATACGAGCACCAGCGCGGATAACGCGCTGAACAATTTTCGATTCATTGCTCGCTTCTCGGGCAACACTTATACCAGCGACTACTTACGCGTGTAGACGGCTTTCCCTCCGATCCACGTCGAGATCACCTGCGTGCTCAGGATCTCTGAATTCGGGACAGTCATGATGTCCTTATCGAGAATGACGAAATCGGCGTACTTACCCGGGGTGATCGATCCCATCACCTTCTCCTGAAACGCAGCATACGCGGGCCAGATTGTCATCGCCTTGAGCGCTTCGGTACGCGTCATTTTTTCCTCGGGGTACCAGCCGCCCTCCGGCCAGTTGGTTCCATCCTGTCGCGATACGGCAGAATGGAATGAGATCAGGGGATTCACCTCCTCCACTGGGAAGTCGCTGCCGTCGGGAATGATCACGCCCGTGTTGAGCAGACTGCGCCACGCATAAGCGCCCTTGATTCGCTCAGGTCCAACGCGCGTTTCGGCCCAGCGCATGTCACTCGTCTGATGACTTGCCTGCATCGACGGGATTACGCCGAGCTTTGCAAATCTTGGAATGTCCTCGGGTGAGATGATCTGCGCATGCTCGATCCTGAACCGGTGATCCGCAGTCGGAACAGCTTTCAGCGCTGCCTCATATGCATCGAGCACGATTCTGTTTCCGCGGTCACCGATGGCGTGGACTCCAACCTGAAATCCACGACGCAGTGCCAGTGTAGAAATTCTCTGAAGCTCCGCAGGTGGAGTTACAAGAAGTCCCGAGTTCTTTGGATCATCGGAGTATGGTGCGAGCAGAGCCGCGCCTCGCGAGCCGAGCGCGCCGTCGGCATAGAGCTTTATCGCGCGGACCCAGACGTGGCCGTTGTAGAGTGCACTGCGTGGACCGATTGCCGTGTAGTGATTGACGTCCGCACCGTCACCGGCGACCAGAACGTAATTGCGAAGATTGTAGCGTCCCTGGCGCGCGAGTGATTCGTAGATGTCGATTGTCTGCTTCCCGACTCCCGCGTCGTGAATTCCGATCAGTCCGTATTTGTTGGCATCCGCCACTGCTGCGAGAATGGCATCCGTTATCTCGGACGTCGAGGGATCCGGAATTGCGCGATCGACGAGACTGTTTGCATTGTCGACGAACACGCCGGTTGGAGCTCCATCGCTCTCGCGCTCTATACGCCCGCCTGATGGATCCTTTGTCGCTGCTGTGATTCCAGCTGCCTTCATCGCCGCCGCATTGGCCAGTCGCGCATGCCCATCGATACGGGTAAGCACGACAGGGTTGTCAGGAACCGCTTTCGTCAGCGCCTCGTGAGTCGGGAATTTTTTGTCAGGCCAGAGATTCTGATCCCACCCGCGACCGAGAATCCATTCGCCAGGCTTTGCAGTTTTCGCTCTTTCGACGACGCGAGCGATCACTTCCTCATACGTCTTCGATCCCTGCAGCTGCACGTTTCGTAATGCGTTGCCCAGGCCTAAGAGGTGTGCGTGGGCGTCGACGAGTCCGGGTACGACGGTGTTGCCGTGCGCATCGATGACGCGTGTTCGCGCTGAGGCAAGCGTGCGGACTTCTCTCTCGGATCCGGCAAAAAGAAATCTTCCGTCTTTGACTGCAAACGCAGTCACCATTGGATGACCGTCGTCTACGGTGTACACCCGGCCATTGACGACAATGAGATCGGCAGGTCCGCTGGGCTTGGATTGCGCTGCGAGGTTGGTTGACGCGAACGCAGCAAGCGCCGCGGCTGTAAGGCAGAGTCGAAGTGTTTTGAGCATGCGTGAAGATGACAAAAGATTCACGCGTGGGATAGCTTGATTGATGCTCTGGCGAAAGCTTGCGTGCCTTTCACTTTGCCTCGTCGCGGGATGTCACAGAATTCCGTCGGGTAGTCCGCCGTCGTTAGGCGTACTCTATCTCGCTGAGCCGGCGATTGGCGACAAGGGATTCATGACGGTCGACACCGCCGGATCCGCATTGATTGTCGACTTCCGTGATGCTCCGCCATCCGATCTGAATGCATTCGTCGATCAGCTTCGCACGATTACGGAGCAGGCCCACTCTCGTGGAAAATCCCAGGTTGCGCTCGTGGTCCCTCCGATCGATACGGTGATGTATCCGACGGAAATTCTGGGACGTGTTGCCGATGTGTTGATCGTGCGCGCTTATGGCGATCATCGCCCTGGAACACTTCCGGGTGCGCCGACGAATCAGGATTTCATCACCCGTGCGATTGGGGCGCGTTCTCGAACGCTCGGTCCAACGAGAGTGATTGCCGCACTCCCGTTGTTTGGATATCGCTGGGATGCAAATGGAAGCGCTCGTCCGATTACTTACGTAGAGGCGTCAGCGAATCTCAATGCCGAGTCAGGAGCTTTCCGGCGCGACCCCGCAACACAGTTCCTTGTCGCGACTGGAAGAGATGGATGGAGCGCATGGGTGCCCGATGGCAGGACGATCGAATATCTGATCGGGATCGTAAAAGGGCGCGGCATTTCCTGTGTCGCGCTCGCTGGTACGACGGGCCCAGCGCCGGATATCTCGGCGCATGTTACCGCGGCGATCAGACGATGATCAGGTCTTTCTGGTAGCTGACGGGCGTGATGATGACTTCATCGTCCGCCATGTAACCGTTCACTTCACTGCGCATCCCGACGTCACCCGCGATGTAGATACCCGGCTCGATGGAAAATCCAACGCCGGGAATGAGATTCCGCTCTTCGCGTGTCTCGAGATTGTCGATGTGCGGTCCCGAGCCATGAAGATCGCGCGAATCGATCGAGTGACCTGTGCGATGAACGAACTTGTCACCGTACCCGCGTTGTACGATCACATCGCGCGTTGCGTCGTCAACTTCTCCGCCCTTTACGGACTGCTTCGCCTTTACGCGATCGCGAAGAAGTCGAATCGCGGCATCGCGTGCATCACGAACGGCAAGCCAGACTTTCGTGTCGCGATCGGATGGAGCGCCGAGCGACGCCATCCATGTCTGATCGGCGTACACTCCGCCTTTGTGCCGCGCAAAGAGATCAATCAGCAGAATCGCGCCGCGCTCGATCTTCGCACTGCCAGTCGCGGTGGGCTCGTAGTGAGGATTGGCCGCGTTCGGTCCGATGGCGACGATTGGACCGTGATCGACTTCGAGATCCTTCTTTGTGAACTCGTTAAGGATCCACTGCTGAAGCTCGTACTCGGTAAGCGGCTTTCCTGAGCTCGCAGCATCACCTGCGCGCTTGAACGCGTCATGTGCGATGACTGCAATTTCTTCCGCGGCCTTCTTGTGCGACTCGAGATCGGAGTCCGACCAGACCGCGTAAAAGCGGCTGACCAGGTCAGAGCTCGAGACAACATCCGCGCCTGAGTTGCGCACCATCTCCAGCACACCCGCTGGAACTCTGTCGAGGTAGGGAACCGCGTCGCCGGGCGAATATTCCATCGCGACGCGCTTGCCTTTCACGATCTTTTCGAGATTCGATTCCAGCTCACGCCATCCACTGTACACGACTTTTCCCCAGTCAGCCGGCCACTTGCTCCAAGGTCCCTGCTCGATGGCGTGCGTTATCGCGACTGGTGCGCCTTCGCGTGGAATGAACGCAAAGATTCGTCGCGACCCCATGCCGCTCAGCGCGAGCATCCCAGTCGCGACCGGATTCAAGCCGTGAAAGTCAAAGATGAGCCAGCCGTCGACGTCAGCTTCAACGAGCGCCTGCTGAATTTTCGGAAGCTGTTCCTTATTGAGCATGCGTGTTACCGGTGAATGTCACTGCTGCCATTGGGCGCGCCATTCGCACTCGCTATCGCCCCGCTGCGCGCAGCGAGTGTGAGCAATCTGCTGATTGCCACCGACCAAAAGCGTGAGAAGCTCGCGCAGGGCTTCCTCATAAAACATGCATCCACCTGATTCAGGCGAGCCGTTGACCGTGACCGAATCCGGAATGCGCACCGACACGGTGTGTCCCGAGCGCTCGACTGACCCTTCGAAATTTTTCTCCACGGCCTGCCTGATCTGGCCGAAAGCGAGCGGATGGCTGATGAACTTCGGCATCACGCGAATGATCGTCCGTGTCGGGCCGGCAATCGATTCGTAAATGTCGCGAGCGAACAAGTGTCCGGCTTTACGAAAGAGATCTTCGGCATCGGGTCGGCGACCGATGAGTGTACCCAGCCCTTCTGCCTCCGCGAATGGAATTCGCTGCCCGCGCTTGAGCGCGTCGCTGTAGCGCCTGATCTGAGTATAGACAGTGTCGCTCAAGCCTAATCGCTTGTTGCGAAGCTCAGGCACATATTCGGTCTCCGACTGGTCCTGCGGCGTGTCGATCAGCCGAATCGCTTCGAGCAGGCTTAGTGGAATTCTTGCGTTGACTGTGGGGGCCATTTCCGGTTCAAATCCGCTAACGCCGGATTGTACCGGCAGCGAATAAACCTACAATAAACCCTTCTGAGGACTAAGGACTTCTTGAATGAGGACTCAGGACAAAACCAGATGAGGATTAAGGACCCGTTGACTATGCGGCCTCAGGACTAACAGCCATCGACAATTGAGGATTAATCGAGGACTGAGGACACTCGAGGACTGAGGAACGAGGGGTCCTCGGTAGTAGCGCGGTCCCGATGTTGTCATCGGTTCTCAGTCCTCGAGTGTTCTCCATCCTCAGTTAATCCGCATTCATCTCGTTGCTTTTGGTCCTGAGACCTTATAGTCAACGGGTCCTTAATCCTCATAGAGTCCTCGAGTCCAGAGTCCTGAAGAAGTGACAAGTGAAATAATGCTTCGGATTCTCACGGGGTTCGCCCTCGGCGCCGCGATCGCAATGATCGCTCGATGGCGACGCGCGCTCACCACCAGTGGAGGAATTGCGGCGGTTGCAGTCGCAACTGCGACGTGGAGCGCAGGGTGGACGTGGGGTGCGGCCATCATCGCGTTCTTCGTAAGCAGCACGCTTCTGTCGAAAGTTCGTGAGACGCAGAAACGACTGCTGACCGACGACATCGTTGAAAAAGGAAATGAGAGAGACTGGAAGCAGGTTCTCGCGAACGGAGGACCTTACTCGATCATCGCGATCGCGTCGCTGTTTTCGCCTTCGGAGGTCTGGATGCTCGCCGGCGCCGGTGCACTGGCAGCATCGACCGCCGACACATGGGCAACCGAAATCGGAACGCTCTCGCGATCCAGACCTCATTCGATCACAACGTGGAAGAGTCTTCCACCTGGTACGTCCGGGGCGATTACACTCGCCGGAACGCTCGCCAGCCTGGCCGGCGGATTGTTCATCGGACTTTTCGCATACGCCATCGGATGGCCATTCGCCGCAATCTGGGCATCGCTCACCGGCGGATTTGCGGGGTCGATGTTCGATTCGCTGCTTGGAGCGACTCTTCAGGGACGAAGATGGTGTACCACATGCGAGCGCGGCACGGAACGTGGAGTTCATACATGCGGATCTCCAACCGTGACGCGCGGAGGAATTCCCTGGCTGGACAATGACATGGTCAACGTATTGAGCTCGACATTCGGAGCGCTGATCGGCGCAATGTGGATCACATGAGCGGTGCTCGTGTGCTTCTCGTGAGCACCAATCGCGAGCGACAGCCTTACCCCGTCGTTCCGAATGGTCTCGCGTGCGTTGCAACCGCGCTGGATGCCGCCGGTCATACCGTAAAGTTCGTCGACCTGTGTTTTGCACGCGATCCAGAAAGGACTGCATCTCACGCGGCGCGTGAATTCCGGCCCGACGTCATCGGCGTCTCCGTCCGCAACATCGACAACAGCGATTCGATCGCGCTGAGACACTACACGCCCGAAGCGAAGTCGGTGTTCACTGCGCTTAAGACCGCTGCTCCCGGCGCGCACATGATTGCGGGCGGAGCCGCATTCGGTGTCGCGCCCGAATCATTGTTCGAAGAATTCGGCGTTGATTACGCAGTTGCCGGTGATGGTGAGCGTGCTGCAGTCGCACTCGTCGATGCACTCGCCAGGGGCGAGTCGCCTTCTGGCATTCCAGGCGTTGTGCGACGCGAAGAAGGTCGGATTCACTTCGCTCCTCCCGGAGAAGACGCGCAGCTCGACAGGCTGGCGGCTCCTTCACTGCACAAGTGGATCGACCTCAAGAGATACGAGCGACACGGCGCAACGATTCCGATCCAGACAAAGCGCGGATGCGTGTATCGCTGCGTTTACTGTACCTACAGGAACGTAGAGGGATGGGGCTATCGGGTTCGCCATCCAGAGCTGGTTGCGGACGAGATCGAGCAGCTGTGGCGCGAGGGGAGAGTGCGCCACTTCGACTTCGTCGATTCCACTTTCAATTCGCCGCCCGGACACGCAATCCAGGTTTGCGAAGCGATCGCGCGACGCAACATGGGCGTGAAGCTCGACACGACGAACTTCACGCCTGCGACCGCATCCGACGAATTACTCACGGCGATGCGCCGCGCCGGCTTCCGCACCCTTGGCATTACCGCCGAAAGCGCGAGCGATGAAGTTCTCGACCGACTCGAAAAAGGATTCACCGCCGCGAAAGCGCGCGAAGTCGCAGAAAAAGTCGAGCGCGCAGGAATCAGGACTCTCTGGATTTTCCTCGTCGGTGGACCAGGAGAGACGAAGCGCACGCTCAGTGAAACCCTGGAATTCGCGCGCTGGAGACTCGAGCGCGGCGATGCCGTCTACACGACAGTCGGCTTGAGAATTTACCCGGGCACAACACTGCATCGCATTGCATTGACCGAAGGCGTGGTCGAAAAAGATTCAAGCCTTCTCGATCCAACCTTCTACTTCAGTCCATCGCTTCGCTTTGATGATGCGGTGACACAGCTGCGACAATTCGCGGCGCGCTATCCACGATTCATGTTCTCGGCGGACTCGCGCTCGATGATTCTTCCGTGGCTCACGCGCGCAGCGTCTCTCATGCATTTACCGAAACCGCACTGGCAGTACATGGGAATCTTTCAACAGCTCACGCGGGCAGGCTCGCGACTCAACCCGGCGGGATCGCGTGCCTGACGCCCAGATAATCATCGTTGGAGGCGGTCCCGCGGGATCGTCGACCGCGACGTTCCTTGCTCGCGCAGGATTCGACGTCGTCGTGCTCGACCGCGCGCGATTCCCCCGAGACAAGACATGCTCGGAATACCTGAGCCCGCAGGCATCGCAGGTACTGGACTCGCTTGGAGTACTCCAAACCGTGGAACGATCAGGGGCCGCGCAGCTCGCGGGAATGCGAGTGCATGCTCCGAACGGTGTAACCATTCACGGCGATTTTGCTGCCTCTCACGGATTCAGAGCATATCGTGAGCGTGGACTTGCTGTGCGACGCACCACATTCGATTCGATTCTGCTGGAGGAGGCGCGACGGTCAGGCGTGGAAGTTCGGGAGCGGGTGCGTGTAACCGACGTGCTTATGAACGACAAACGGTCCGTCGCCGGCGTCACGATATTGGAGAACGGGGAAAAAAGAACACTGCGCGCACCGCTGGTAATCGGAGCAGATGGACTGAGATCCGTGGTTGCCCGCCGACTCGGCCTTGTACGCACATCGAGGTGGCCGCGGCGCATTGCGCTCGTCACTCATTACATCGGTGTCGAGCGAGATGAAGAATTCGGAGAAATGCACGTGGAGCGCGGCGGTTATTCTGGAATGGCCAGTGTGGGGCCCGGTCTCACTAACATCGCGATCGTTGTTCCAGTTTCACGCGCGGCTGAAGTTGCGGTCAACCGCACTGAGTTTCTCGAGCGCTGGATTGCAGAGCGCCCTCATCTTGCGAAGATGTTCGCAAACGCCACACGGGTCGATCAGGTTCGCGCGACGGGACCATTTGCGGTGTCTGCGCGGCGAGCCTGGGCAAGAGGTGCTGCACTCGTCGGCGACGCAGCAGAGTTCTTTGACCCGTTCACCGGCGAGGGAATCTTCACTGCGCTACGCGGAGGAGAGATTCTCTCCGATCGCATCATCGGGTCGAAGCTCAAGGAGCTTGGCGCCGTCGAGGACGATGCGCTGCGCTCGTATGAGAAAGCGAGGCGAGAAGCATTCTCGGGAAAATGGAAAGTCGAGCGAATCATCGCCGCGTTTGTCGCGTCGCCAATGTTGATCAATCATGCTGCGCGCATTCTGTCGAGACGCAAGGACATGGCAGACCTCCTCATAGGTGTAGTGGGAGATTTCATCCCTGCGCGTGAAGTTTTGCGACCCGGCTATCTTGTGAACTTCCTGATCACTCCAGCAGCTGAGCTATGAGCGTCGACCAGAGCGCGTTTCGCGCGGTACTCGGAAGATTCGCGACAGGTGTGACCGTCGTTACAGCGGTAGATAAACGCGGACGGGACGTCGGCATGACGGTGAGCGCGTTTTCATCGGTGAGCCTCGACCCACCGCTTGTGATGATATGCATCGGACACGAAGCGAGCGCCTACAACGCGCTCTCCAAAGTGACCTGCTTCAACGTGAACATTCTCTCGTCGACGCAGGAAGCGATTGCGCGGCGATTTGCGGATCCGGAAGCAAACCGGTTTGAGAGACTCGCATACGAGCGCGGGGAAAACGGCGCCATCATGCTTTCCGATGCGCTTGGATGCATCGAGTGCAACGTGACGGATCGCCACGAAGCGGGAGATCATGACATCGTCATCGGATCGGTGGAAAGTGTGAAGTGGGAAGATGGTCGTCCTCTTCTCTACTATCGCGGCGGATACGCGCAGCTGGAGCGCTGACTCGTGAAACGACAGGTGGGAATCGAGATTCTCGACGATCCAGCCGTCGACCCGGAAGTGATGAAGCGCTCGATGCGTGATGTCTCAACCGCCAACACAGTCTTCGGCGGAAAACGAGCGGCTCTTGCCGAGGTAATTCCTGCTCTGCGCGAAGTTGGCCGCCCGGCCACACTTCTCGATGTCGGAACCGGACGCGGTGACATTCCACGCGCCGTGCGGGTAGCAGCAACAGAACATGGATTTTCTGTTCACACATTCGGAATGGACATGTCACTGTGCCTGCTGACATCCGAGCGAAGCGCGCACGATGCGGTGGTGCTTGGCGATGCCCGCTCCATTCCGTTTCGCGACAAAAGTGTGGACGTCGTAATGGCATCGCAGATCCTGCATCACTTTCGCGGTGAGGACGCGCTGGCTTTCGTCAAGGAAATGAATCGCGTTGCACGAAGTCGCGTAGTTATCAGTGACCTGAGACGAAGCGTTGTCGCGGCGGCGGGATTCTGGATTGGAAGCTTTCCTCTCCGCTTTGATCCGGTAACGCGGCACGATGGTGTAGTTTCCGTGATGCGAGGATTTGTGCCCGAAGAGCTCGAGGACCTGGTTCAGGAAGCAACGGGGCACCGCCCTGACGTCACGCGCCGGCTTGGATTCCGCCTCACCACCAGCTGGAAACCGCGATGACCGAGATTCACCGCGGCCCGGTCGAGCTGGGACCAATGCCCCTCGGCAGACCAATGGAAACGGTCGACGAGCGGATCGTGAAGGCGCCCTGGCGGACGATCTTCGCCCTCGCAAAGAACGTTGAGGATTGGCCGAGGCTCCTTTCGCACTACAGGTATGTAAGATTTCAGGAGCGCGCGGCCGACGGCGGTGGAATTGTAGAGATGGCCGCCGACCGTCCTTTTGGTCCCGTAGGATGGCCGACGTGGTGGAAATCGGAAATGGCCGTCGACGACGGGGCACCTTCGATCCGATTCAGGCACATCGGGGGTATAACGACCGGCATGGACGTGGAATGGACGTTCCGCACCGTGCCTGAAGGAACTGCAGTGAAAATCGTCCACGTGTGGGACGGACCCCCGGTTCCTTTCATCGGGATCCCCGCGGCAACACTGGTCATAGGACCCGTGTTCGTTCATGGAATTGCATCGCGCACGCTCGCGGGACTGGCCCGCGCTGCGGAGCGCGAATCCTGATATTCGGAGAGAGGAAGTGTCGAAGCGAAGAGTTGTAATCACTGGAATTGGCGCAGTAACACCGATCGGATCGACGGTCGAAGGCCTGTGGGAGGGTCTCCGGCGCGAGCGCTCGGCTGTTGCGAACGTCACGCGCTTCGACCCCTCGATTTTCAAGAGTCACAACGCCGCCGAAGTGAATGATTTCGAGGCGACGGATTATCTCGAGAAGAAGCGCGCAAAACGTCTCGACCGATATGGTCACTTCTCAGTCGCGACTGCACAAATGGCAATCGCTGACGCGGGAATCGATCTCAGCAAGGAAGACCGCGATCAGATCGGGTCGACAATGGGCAGCGCACTCGGCGGATTGCAGTTCGCCGAAGGACAGCTCGATCTCTACCTGCGCGAAGGAATTCGCTCGGTTGATCCGATGCTCGCTCTGTGCGTGTTCGGCGGAGCAGCAAGCTGCAACATCGCCATCGAGCTCGGCGTAACCGGCCCGAACTCCACCAACGCGATGAGCTGCGCGTCGGGAACACTCGCAATCGGTGAAGGAATGCGTCTCATTCGCGACGGATACGCGGATGTGATGATCACTGGCGGAGCAGAAGCACCGCTAGCGCCGCTTTGCTTCGGGGCGTTCTCGATCATTCGCGCGATGTCGACTCGCAATGAAGATCCCGGCAGTGCATCACGTCCGTTCGACAAGGATCGCGACGGATTCGTCATGGGTGAAGGCTCGGCGGTGCTCGTCCTCGAGGAATACGAGAGAGCCAAAGCACGCGGCGCGAAGATCTATGCTGAAGTTGCGGGCTTCGGTTTTTCGAACGACGCGTATCACATGACCGCGCCGCGTCCCGATGGATCGCAGGCGGCGCGCTCTATGCGACTCGCCCTCAAGGACGCCAACGTTTCGCCGGGCGAGATTCAATACATCAACGCGCACGGCAGCTCGACTCCGCTGAACGATCCCACCGAGACGAAGGCGATCAAGGACGTGTTCGGTGAAGACGCGTACAAAATGCGAATCAGCGGAACCAAGGGTTACTACGGCCACGCACTTGGCGCATCAGGAGCCATCGAAGCGGCGATATCCGCGCTCGCAATCGAGCGCGAATGGCTTCCGCCGACGGTGAACCTGAACGTTGCCGATGAAGCCTGCGACCTTAACTTTCTCCCGCGAACCGGAGAGAGCTCGAGAGTCGAGCACATTCTTTCCAATTCGTTTGGATTCGGCGGTATCAACGCCGCGCTGGTCCTTCGTCGCGTGAACTGATGCGGTGAGGCCGGCCCGGCTCTGACCTTTTTTTTCACGGAGCACCAATGCGCGATTCCTGGCGCCATTTCGTTGCCGAATTCATCGGCACATTCGCGCTCGTTTTTGTTGGCGGTGCGGCGATAATGATCGCGAAAGACACCGGCAGCTCCGCGGGTCTTCTCGAGATCGCATTCGCGCATGGATTGATACTCGCTGTGATGGTGAGCGCACTGATGCGCATCTCGGGTCACTTCAATCCTGCAGTGACGATCGGATTTCTCGCGACGCGACGAATCGACCCGATGATGGCCGGCGTCTACATTCTCGCCCAGCTCCTCGGCGCGATACTCGGCGCCTACTGCCTCAAGTGGACTTTCCCATTCGCGTTATTCGAAGCGACGCGCGGCGGCGGTCAATCGGTTGCGCTTCAGGTAACTGGAGGTCAGGCATTCCTGCTCGAGTTCATCGCGACCTTCTTCCTCGTCCTCGTCGTATTTGGAACTGCGGTCGATCCCAAGGCGCCGAAAATCGGAGGCCTTGCAATCGGATTTGTTGTCGCGGCTGATATCCTGGCACTTGGACCGTTGACGGGCGGATCGATGAATCCTGCGCGTTCATTCGGACCGGCCGTTGCAAGCGGAGTGTTCGAGGCGCAGCTGATTTACTGGGCGGCACCGATTGCGGGTGGAATCGTCGCCGCATTGTTGTACGACTATCTGTTCCTGCGGCGTGATGAAGAGCCAGTCGACCACGGAGTGTTGAGACCGTCAGCAAATACACGGAAACAACCAAAGGCGTAGCTACAAAAGATCTCGGCTTCGCGCCTCGGGCTCGAGGCCGAGATCTTTTCAGGTAGTTGCTGGTTCTGCGTATCTCTCCATCGACATCGTCAACAACAACGACCCTACGACCATCACTCCGGCAAACGCGAACGGAAGTCCTTTACCAAAGAGGTCCATCGCATAGCCTGCAGCGAGCGGAAAGGCGCCGCGCGAAATTCCGCCGAACGTGTGCTGAACTCCCATGTAGAGTCCGCGCTGCTTTGATGGAACCACACGCGAAAGCATCGCGGTGATGCACGGAAAAGTGAAAGCGGTGCCAAGAGGCATGAGGGTCATCGCGAGAACGGCGACCGGATAAGTGAAGATTCTCGACACAAGTACCAGGCCGGCGGCAAGCAGAATCAGTCCGAGTCGCGCGAGCTTCGCCTCCCCGAGCCACTCGATCATTCGCCCGAGGATTCCAGTGCGGACAATCACCCCGATACCGCCGATGTACATGATGAAGTAGCCGACATTCTGCGCCGTTACTCCGAGGCGGTCCGCAAGAATCAACGGAAGCAGTGGTGTCGTTCCGTAGAATGCTCCGATTGCGATTGCGTATATCCAGATCAGACGCGAAGCAGGCTCATTCGGATGGACGACGACATTTCGTATTGCCTGCGTGCCCTGACCCGGCAACGCATGCAACGCTTCGAGCTCCATCGATTTCGTGCGCGACTCGCGGAGGAATCGCCAGGCGAACACGCTGACCATGACGCACAACGCGGCTGATGCGAGTCCGGGAGAGCTGCGTCCACCGAATTTCACCAGGAGCGATCCAAGAGCCGGGCCTACAACCGCACCAAGACTGGTAACCGCGGAAAGCCATCCAAGTGCTTTCGCGCGATCCTTTCCTTCGGTGATGTCGGTGACGTAGGCCTGCACCACGCCGATGGTGCCGCCGCCAAGCCCCTGAATGATTCGAGAGAGAAATAGCAGCCAGATCGAGCCGGCGAACGCGAAGATGACGTATGCGACGGCGGAGACGAGCAGGCCAAAGAGAATCGCCGGGCGGCGTCCGTACCTGTCGGACATTTTTCCCCACGCCGGCGCGCTCAAAAGCTGAGCAACGGAGAATGCGGCGACCAGCGCGCCAACGACTGCAGCACTGGCGCCGAGTCGCGTCGCGTAAAACGGAAGCAGCGGGTAGATGATTATCAGCCCGATCATGTCCACGAACGCCGTGACCATGAGGACCGTCAGCTTGCCCTTCATTCCCCGATTCCTGTCAGGAGAGAATGAGGCAATTTACACGCGGGAACGCCGGTCATTGGAACGAACCCTGCCCAACGGGTATGACGGCAAAAGGCCAGGAGGCCGACATGCGATATCTGAAGCTCAGCATTCTTGCAGCAGTGGCAGTGGGATTTGCGGCATGCGCGTCAACAGGAACCAACGCCGCTAACGATGGAACCAAGACCGCCACGCTCGTCGTCGAGAATCGCGCGATACTCGACATGAACATGTACGTGTGGCGCAGCGCTCAGCGTATACGTCTTGGGACCGCAACCGGATTGACGACAACCAAGCTCACTATTCCAGCGAGCCTTCTCGTCGGCACGACAGCGCTGCGCTTCCAGGCCGATCCGATTGGAAGCACACGCGCACCGATCTCTGAAGAGATCAATGTTTCGCCGGGCGACGAAGTCGGAATCATGATTCCGCCGAATTAATCAGGTAACGGCGAGCGCGGTGCGATCCACCGCGCTCATCGTTGTAAGTCCGGCGAGTCCAAGCTGAAGATCGATCTCCGCCATCAGTGAGCGGATGAGATGCCGAACGCCATCGACGCCGTGACTGGCCATCGCATACGCGTAGGGTCTTCCCACGAGCGCTGCTTTTGCGCCGAGTGCGACTGCTTTCATCACATCCGCTCCGCCACGCACTCCGCTGTCGATCAGGACTTCCAGTTTCGAATCAGCCGCACCGACAACTCCGGGTAATGCATCCAGAGTTCCGATAGCGCCGTCGAGCTGTCGCCCACCGTGATTCGAAACGACGACGCCGCTTACTCCGTGATCGATCGCTTTGCGAGCGTCATCGGGATGCACGACACCTTTGAGGAGAATCGGAAGCTTTGTAATCGAGCGAAGCCAGTCGACGTCGCTCCATCCGAATGTTGGATTGGTGAACACGGCGAGGAATTGCATGATCGCTGCGCGTGGATCTTCTTCCGGCGGCTTTGCCAGCATCGACCGGAAAACAGGATCAGTTAGATAATTAGCTATCCCCTTTCCTTCGAGAAACGGGAGGTAGCCGAGTCGCAGATCCTGCCCGCGCCATCCGAGTGCGGGTGTGTCGAGTGTGACGACGATTGCTTCGTAGCCCGATTTTTCCGCGCGAGAAACCATGCTTTGCGCGACATCGCGACTTCGCGCCGGGTAGAGCTGAAACCAGCGCGGTGAATCTCCCATGATCTCGGCGACTTGTTCCATCGGCACTGAGGAGACGGTGCTGATGACGAAGGGAATACCGGTCGACGCGCATGCGGCTGCGGGGACTTTTTCTCCGTCGGGATGCATGATGCCTTGCACGCCGATCGGGGCGAGAAGAAATGGCGCAGGAATTTTGCGGCCGAGCACTTCGGTGGAGATGTCGCGCGTCGAGACGTCATTCAGGACGCGGTTGTGCAGCTTTACCCGATCGAACGCTTCGCGGTTGGCGCGCATAGTGTTGCCCATTCCCGATGCGCCGGCGATGTACCAGTACGCGGTTTCGGGCAGCGCTTCTTTGGCGCGCCGTTCCCACTCGTCGAAATCGTAGGGGAGATCGATTCGCTTTCCCGCGACTGCGGAGCTGTAGATCTCCAGCTGCATTTCCTGTCCGTAGTTAGGCATGATTGGCCGATAAGATGCGGTTCAGTCCGGGGTGAAGCAAAGGTTCGATATCGCGACTGTGCTGCGCCGCATCAGGAAAGAGGTGAAGAAATATCCTGATGCGGCGATGTCCGATCTCAGGTCGCATGGATACAACACGATCTTTCAGCAGCTTGTCGCCTGCATCATTTCTATTCGCACTTATGATGAGGTGAGCCTTCCCGTCTCGATCGCGTTGCTGGATCGCGCATCCACACCTGAGGCGATGGCGAAGCTCACCGAGAAGCAGATCGACGTAATCATCTCGAAGGCGACGTTTCATGAATCGAAGGCTCGGGACATTCGGGCGATCGCTCTTCGCACCGTCTCTGAATTTGGTGGTTCTCTTCCCGCTGATTTCGATGTGCTCACTTCATTTCGTGGAGTGGGCCCTAAGTGCGCGAATCTCGCTCTTGGTGTCGCGGTTCGGCGCGCAGGAATAAGTGTTGATGTTCACGTTGCGCGCGTGACTACTCGCTGGGGATATGTGCGGGCTGGTTCTCCTGATTCTGTTCGGTTGCAGCTGGAGTCTGTGTTACCGCGACGCTATTGGATCGAGATCAACCGGTTGCTTGTGCCTTTTGGAAAGCACGTGTGCACGGGACGGCTTCCCAAGTGTTCAGTCTGTCCGGTACTCGAGTATTGTCGTCAGGTTGGAGTGACAGCGCATCGGTGACTCGTTTTTCGCTCTTGGATTGTTGCCGGTCTCCGGCAGAAGTAGTTACACGGGAGAAGTAGTTACACGGGAGCGGGGAACCCGCTCCGTCTTAGATCCCTAACTGCGGCGACGACTAAATCGCAGTCCACTCCATACTTCCGAGATGGCACACACCTTCGTATCGACAAGTCCCTGATCGAGGCCGAAATCGCGGATCAGGTTTTCATCGAGATCGGTGGAAACACGAGAAGCCTTCTTGGGCCACGCGACCCACAGCATTCCGCCGGATGCCGGCATGATCTTCATTGCTTCGAGAAACTTCTTCTGAAGGACAGAGAACTCTAGAACGAACAGAACGATTACATCCGCCTCCTTCGCAGTGCGAAGAACACGAGCGCCCGGCGGAAGATCCGGTATTTCAAACCCTTTCGGAGTACCCAGAAGCGCAACTCTCGACCCCTCCCTGATGCCAAGCTTCTTTGCGAGCGGAGTGCCAGAGTAACCAGCGGTCACGGGATCTGCGCGAGATGGTGCTTCAGGTGGTCGAGATAATCGCGTATGAAGTACTCGAGCGTGACGGGCTCACTCCGCGGAACGGTCCGAAATCCCACGCGATCCAGGTTGTGCACGATTCGCTGTCGCGACAGGGTTTCGTGAGGGATGCATGCGACCAGCGACGCAATGTGCAGATTGTAATCGCGCCACAGGTGAAGCAGGTCCATCCAGTAGCGATGCTGATAGTCCTGCGCGCTGACCCAGAAATCCTGATCGTATGGCTCGAACACCATGTCGTAATTCTGCTGGGCGCGGACGAAGCGGCCGTGATTGTTCGACGCCGAATCGATCAGATGTCCGATGACTTCCTTGGGGGACCACTTTCCAGGCGCGGGATGGCGTGAAGCTTCTTCATCCCCCAGCTCGACGAGCCTCGACCATTCGTTCTTTACGGTCGCGCGAAGGTCCTCGAGGAAATCCTGCATTTACGGACCGAGCTGAAGGTATTTCGCCTCGTATCGCTTCACCGAATCCTGAATGACCTTGATCGCTACTTCACTCTTCTCCCATCCCACGATCTCGACGCGCTTTCCTTCGAGATCCTTGTAAATGTGAAAGAAGTGCTCGACTTCCTTGAGGTAGTGCTGCGACATGTCGGCTATGTCGAACACGTCGTGATAGAACGGATCGTTCGCCGGAATTGCGATGATCTTATCATCAGGCTCGCCGCGGTCGCGCATCTTGAGCACACCAAGCGGACGACAATCGATCTGGCAACCCACGAACGTCGGCTCGTTGATGCTCACGAGGATGTCGAGCGGATCGTTGTCCTCATGCAGCGTGCGAGGAATGAATCCGTAATCACCGGGATAGTGCACCGCCGAAAACAGCACGCGATCGAGACGAAATTGTCCGCTCACCTTGTCGAGCTCGTACTTGTTGCGACTGCCCTGGGGAATCTCGATGACAGCCGTGACGATTTCCGGCGGATGAATCCCGACCGGGAAGTCGTGCCATGGATTCACGAAGCTGCCCTGACCATCGTTCCCTTGTAAGCCATCGGCTCTTCGACGACTCCAAAGTTTTCACGCGCGAGCGCTTCGATTTTTTCCATCGTGTCATTCGACAGGTCAGGCAGGTCGCTCGCGATCGAAAATTCGGCGAGCTGCTCATCGTCATAGATGTTCGGCAGCGTGGTCACCACCCGCGGCTCTTGAAGAAGCCACTTGAGTGCAGCCTGGCCAAGCGTCATGTCACGCGCGAGGAAATCCAGCGTCGAGATCTTCTTGAGTCCGTTCGTCAGCCACGACCGCGGACGATGCCGACGATGATCGTTCGCAGCGAATACAGTGTCTTCGGTGTATTTGCCCTCGAGCATTCCCGACGCATGCGTGACGCGAATGTTGAACGCGCAGTCAGGCGCGTGCTCTCGCGCAGCTTCGATCATCGATGTTCCCGGCTCCTGCTCGAGAATGTTCCAGATCATCTGGATCGTGCCGATGTCATTCTCGCGCTCGCACAGCTCGATGGCCTCATATCGCCACCCGATCGCCGGGCCAAACGCAGCGCCCCAGACGCGAATCTTTCCTTCGTTCTTCAATTCGCGAAGCGCATCCCAGATCCCGGGCTCGCGAACATGCTCCATCTTGATGTTGTGAAGCTGAAGCACGTCGATGTAATCGGTCTCGAGTCTCTCGAGACAGCGATCTACAGCGAGCCTCAGATAATCGCGATCGAATCTCTGCGGGAGCTCGGCCTGGCCGCGACGCGCTGACTGCGCAGCCTCGTCGTAGATGTCGTATCCGACCTTCGTTCCGTATACGACTTCGCTGCGACGACCGCGGAATGCATTCGCGAGCTGCCTCTCACTGCGCCCGTTTCCGTAGCTGTCTGCGGCGTCGAAGAAGTTGATGCCATGCTCATCGTGCGCGCGACGAAGCATCGCGATCGCTTCATCATCGGTCTTGTCACCCCACCATCCGGTGGAGATAGTCCATGTCCCGAAACCGACCTCGCTGACCGAGACGTCAGTGCCGGGGAATTTCCTGTATTTCATCGTGATTCTAAGATAATCGACCGGGCGAGCTGCGAGCTAAATGATCGACCGTAATGCTCTCGCTGCGTCGACGGCGAAATATGTAAGAATAAAATCCGCGCCTGCGCGGCGGATTCCGGTAAGTGACTCGAGCATTATCCGGTCGCGATCGAGCCATCCTCGTTCTGCAGCGGCGCAGATCATCGAGTATTCGCCACTTACCTGATACGCAGCAACGGGATATCCGGTCGCGGCTTTTACGCGCGAGATGATGTCGAGGTACGGACCCGCGGGCTTCACCATTATTGCATCCGCGCCTTCCTCGATATCCTGCATCACCTCACGCAACGCCTCCTCGGCGTTAGCAGGATCCATCTGATATCCCTTTCTATCCCCGCTCTGCGGAGTCGACTCCGCGGCTTCACGAAAGGGTCCGTAGTAACCCGACGCAAACTTCGCCGCATAGCTCAGGATAGGCGTGTTTGCGAAACCGTTTCCATCGAGCGCAGAGCGAATCGCGGCAACGCGACCGTCCATCATGTCGCTTGGCGCGATCATGTCCGCACCTGCCGCAGCATGCGACACCGATGCGCGAGCGAGCAGCTCGAGCGTTTCGTCATTCACCACTTCACCATCGCGAAGAATTCCGCAGTGACCGTGACTCGTGTATTCACACATGCAGACGTCGGTTATCACCACAACCTGCGGCACATTCTTCTTGAGAATCCGAACGGCGCTCTGCACCGCGCCGTTTTCGTTCCACGCCTCGGATCCCGTTTCATCCTTGCTGTCTGGAATTCCAAATAGAATCACCCCGCCGACACCGGCGTTCGCAGCCGCCACAACATCCCGCTCGAGCTCGTCGGGTGACGTCTGCGCCACACCCGGCATTGAATCGATCGGGCGGCGAAGATTGCTGCCGTTGCGAACGAAAAGCGGAAGAACGAGCTGCGACGGAACTATCGTCGTCTCGCGCACGAGGCGGCGTAATGCTTCTGTCCGCCGCAACCGGCGTCCACGGTATTCGGGAAATCCTGGCATCTATTCGGGTTGTGGTGCGATGAGCGGAGCTGAGCTCCGGATCTCCATCAACAAGCTGGATGCGCCGCGCGTCCGCAAGTCAGCGGCGAGTCTTTTGCCCGATGATGCGGGATCTGATTCGTCGACGATGATCGAGCCGCGGACCGCATCCGTACCGCGTGCATCGCTGACGAATCCGTGCAGCAACAGCGCGCCATTCGCATTTCTCGTGGCGAGCGCACCAATCGGAACCTGACACCCGCCCTCGAGCGCGCGGAGAAATTCGCGCTCCGATTCAACAGCCATCGCAGTCTCTTCGTGATGCAGCGCGCTGAGCAGTCCGCGCATCTCTTCATCGTCGCCGCGTATCTCGACAGCGATCGCACCCTGGCCGGCAGCTGGAAGCCAGTCCGGCGGCTCGAGGAACTGCTTTATGTGCTGCTTCGCGTCGAGGCGAATCAACCCCGCTGCCGCGAGTATCGCAGCGTGCACCTGCGCCGTGTCGACTTTGCGCAGACGGGTCGGGACATTCCCTCTCAGCTCGACAACCTCGAGATGCGGATGAAGCGAACGAAGCTGCGCGCGACGTCTCAGGCTCGAGGTACCAACGCGCGACCCTGCGGGAAGATCAGCCAGGCTATCCGCTTGTGTCACCGAATTGATCACGACAACGTCGCGCGGATCCTCACGCTCGAGTATCGCGCCGATCACGAGTCCATCCGGAAGCTCGGTCGGCAGATCCTTGAGCGAGTGAACGCAACAGTCGACTTTTTTCTTTACGAGCGCCTTCTCGAGCTCGGCGGTGAACAATCCCTTCGCACCTATTTCACTCAACGGCTCGTCGAGTTTCTTGTCGCCCGTAGTCTTGAATGTGACCAGCTCGCATTCGATTCCGCGCGCAGCAAGCGCGTCTTCAACGATCTTCGCCTGGCGAAGCGCGAGCTCCGACGACCGCGTCGCAATGCGAATCTTGCGCTCTGTCACCCTAGCGCGCGCTCGACAGCGTCGACCAGTCCATCAGTCGTTGATTCTTCGGCCTCTCCGAGCAATTCGATTCCCGCATCTCGCACGGCTTCGCTCGTCTGCGGACCAATCGTGATCGCCGGGGCCTTGAGTGCGAGATCCTCTCCAACGAGATCGACATAGGCGCGGACCGCGGATGCGGATGTGAATGTCACTGCATTCACCGAATCGCCCTCGAGGGCTTTCTTCAGCTTACCCGCGCCACTTCCATCATTCACAGAGCGATACGCCGCGATCAAATCGACATCGGCGCCCAGGGACTCGAGTCCATCGGGAAGCACTTCGCGTGCGCCCTCCGCGGACACATAGAGCACGCGTGCGCTGGAGATGTCGTCACGGTTTTCAAGCTTCTCGAGCAGTCCTTCGGCAACGAATCTCTCGGGCACTACGTCAACGGTGATTCCTCGTTCGAGCAACGCACCAGTCGTTGCAGGACCAACTGCGGCGATCTTCAATCCCGCGAGAGCACGCGCGTCGCGTCCGCTTCCCAAAAGCTGCTCCCAGAAAATCGACACTGCGTTCTGGCTCGTGAAAATGAGCCACTGATATTCGTCGATGTTCTCGAGTGCCTGTCGTAACGGGGAAAGATCGAGTCGCGCGATTCGCGTCGCCGGCATCTCCAGAACCTCGGCGCCAAGCTCGCTGAGTTTCTCGGAGAGAGCGGCAGACTGTTGCGCTGCGCGCGTGACGACAACTCGCTTTCCGAACAGCGGCCGCGACTCGAACCACGAAAGCTCATCGCGCAGAATGACGGGCCATCCGATAACTGTGATGACAGGTGCAGTAATTCCCTCGGCGGAAGCTTTTTCTGCGAGAGTTGCAAGCGTCGCAGTGACGGTGCGCTGTTTTGCATGCGTTCCCCATTGCACTGCAGCCGCAGGAATTTCTTCCGGCATTCCACCGGCGACGAGTGCTTCGACAATCGAGGGAAGAGTCTTCACCCCCATGTAGAGCACGATCGTTCCGCCGGCTTTCGCGAGCGCATTCCAGTTGGTCTGGGTGGTCGCCTTTCCCGGCTCCTCATGTCCGGTGACGAAAGTCACCGATGTTCCGAGTCCGCGATGGGTGACGGGAATTCCCGCATATGCTGCGGCCGCAATGCCTGATGTGACACCGGGAACGACTTCGAAAGGAATCGACGCATCGTTCAGCGCCTGCGCTTCTTCACTTCCGCGTCCGAATACGAACGGATCTCCACCCTTCAGGCGAACAACACGCTTGTTCTCGCGCGCGAGACGAACGAGCAATTCGTTGATCTGATCCTGGCTCGTGGATTTGCTGTCGCCGCCGCGTTTCCCGACGTCGTACAACTCGGGATGTCCTGTTTCTCTTGCGTCGGGCGGGAGCAGATCACGATTTGCAAGGGCGTCATACACGATCGCGTCCGCGTCTTCGATCAACTTCTTCCCGCGAACTGTGATAAGTCCCGGATCACCGGGACCTGCGCCAACAAGAAAAACTTTTCCGCGCGTGGTGCTCATGCAGCACTCCGCTCGTCAGTACCGCGCATCGTTTCCGGATCGACTCCGATCGATTCGCACCAGCGGACGTATTCACCCGGAGAAATTTCCGACGGCTTGATCTCGCTCCGTCCACCCCAGAACACGTTCGTGTACGAAACAGGAATATCCGCTTCGGCGAGATGCTCATCGATCGCAGCCTTATGCGCGAGCACCAGCGTCTTATCAGTGCCGTGCGCGACAGCCATGATGTTCACATGCGCGAAATCATCGCCCCCCTCGCGCCAGTATGCATGCGTGAGAATGTGATGACGGCCGACTTCACGTCCTGCTTCAATCTCGCGACCAGGCGGAACGCGCCAGTGAAAGAGCGCGTTGTAGCGCGTGACCCTCTCACCGCCAGCGGATGGCTTCACGTGCTCGAGGAAGGTCGAGAATCTCCCGATGACCTTCCGCGCTTCGAGCGACTCCGCAGTCTCGAGAAATGTTTCGTACGACACTCCAGCTTCTTTCGCGCGCAAACGCCATGGCGACTGAACGATCTCATCACTCTGAAACTCGCGCTTGAGCGGAACGAGCACCTGCCAGTCGAGATCGCTCAGCTCCACGATATTCGTGTCGAGCACCTGTCCAGGCTCTTCGGTGCGGGAGCCGGGCTCCATTCCTCTTCGTCGGACGTGTCCAACGCCGAGAGCGAACAGTCTTTTCGCCGGCATGATGCGAAACGATTCTGCTCCGACTTTCGAAGCGAGAAGCTCGCAATGCCTTCGCATCGAGAATCCGGTCGGAACCTTGAGCGTCGTCCACAACCGGAACGCCGATCCGGTCGTCTCGACATCTGTCGAGCGGATCACAACATGCCCCGAGAATGGATCGCTCTTCGACATGTAGTCGAATGCGGCATCGAGCTTTTCAGGAGACACTTTCCACGCAACGAGCGCACCGGGCGCGAGATTCGTCGCCATCAAGGTCTGCCGAATTCTCCGGATGGTTCCCGCTTCGAGCATTGCCCGCAACCGCTCATGCACCACCTCAACCGCGATTCCCGCACGCTCGGCGATTGCCTCGAAGGGCTGCTCGAGAAATCCTGAGATCCGATCCTCCGACACGGCGAGTATCGCAGCGTTGACCGGATCGGAAATTTCTACTGGTACCGCACCTATCATTTCTCTTCCAGCTTCATCGACGTGCGAGCCCGCTTCCACCGCACGTACAGGGACAATACGTATCCCGCATATATAGTTGTCGCCAATATATAGGCGAGATGATAGTAGCCTTCGTTATGCGGATACATGTGCCTCCGCAGGATTCGCCCTGTCACGCGTCACCGCATAGCGATAGCGCGCTCGCAGAAGCGCAACGTACAAAAGAGTGAACGACGCGAACGCGAGCAACAGCGTCGTCAACATCTCACCGGGCAACGAAGGAGCACTCGGCTTCATCACGATCGGACGCGGATGAAGTGTGCGGAACAGGTAGACGCTCAGGTGAATGAATGGAATCAGCAGCGCGCCAAGTATTCCGAGCACTGCGCTGAAGCGCGCGCGCATCGCGTGGTCGTCGATTGCGCCGCGCATTACCATGTACGCCACGTAGATGAACCACAGGAACAGCGTCAGTGTGAGACGCGCGTCCCATGTCCAGTAGGCGCCCCAGATCGGCTTTCCCCAGAGAGGTCCGGTGATCAGGACGACAGTCGTGAAGATCACGCCGACTTCCGCGGACGATTCGGCAATGCGATCGAGACGGTCTTCCTTGAGCCACAGGTAAAGCACGCTCGCAATCGCGACGAGACCGAACGCCATGAACGCCACCCATGCGGACGGCGCATGGATGTAGAAGATCTTCTGCACCGGTCCCTGAACTGCTTCGACCGGAGTGAAGAAAATCGCTCGGATGTATGTAATGACGATTGCAACCAGTGCTGCAATCGAAAGAGGAGTGGGTTTCATTCCTCGAGAGTGAATGGATAAGCCAGCGTGCACGCGACGACGAAGACCAGGTCGAATGCCACAAGCAATTTAAGCCACGAACCGGCATCTCCAACCGGACGGCCGCTCAAAAGCTTCGCCGTCGCCTGAGCTGCGGGGATGACAATCGGCACAAAAAACGGCAGGGACAGCATCGGAAGGAGCAGCTCCGCGAGGCGCGTATTGACTGCCATCGCACTGAACAAGGTGCCGACCGCGACGAGTCCAATTGCCGCGAGCACCATGACCGCCGCGAGCGGGGCAAGACGATCACCGATCGGCAGGTTATAAAACAGCGCAACCGCGGGAATCGAGATCGCCTGCACGGCGATGACGAAAACGAGACTCGCGATCGCTTTCCCCAGAAAGATCGACTCGCGGGAGATGGGCGAAGCGAGAAGCCCGTCGATGGCGCGATCAGGCTGCTCCACTCCGAAAGAACGGTGCATGCCGAGCAATCCGGAGAATGTGAACGTCACCCACAGAACCCCGGGCGCGAGGTCGATTGCCGACACCGCGGTCGCATCCCAGGCGAAAAAGAAAATGACAATCGCAAGGAGCGAGAACACGAGCGCCGACAGAAAGGTGCTGCGCGTTCTGAATTCGATCGACAGATCCTTTCGCGCAACGAGCCACGCGTCACCGAACATCAGGCGCTCTCCAGCACGAGTCGCTGATACTCATCGGAGAATATCCGTTCATCGACCTCAGATCGCTTCTGAAGCCGAACGATGGACCCGCGATTCATGATCGCCGCGTGCGTCGCGAGCTCGAGACCTTCGCTCAGGTTGTGGGTGACAAGCACAACTGTCGCTCCCTTGTTTCCCAAAGACGCTATCAGTTGCGAGAGAGCTTTCGCGCCGACGACATCGAGTCCGGTGAAAGGCTCATCAGCGAGAATCACTCGCGGATCGTGAACCATCGCGCGCGCAATCGACACGCGCTGCTTCATCCCCCGACTCAATGCGCGCACGGGTGTGTCGGCACGACCCAGAATCTGCATCGACTCGAGCGCCGACTTCGCTCGCGCGGCGACATTGTCCACGTGATACAATCGCGCCGCAAACTCGACGTTCTCGCGCGCGGTAAGCGCATCGTACAGCAGCGTGTGATGCGATATGACGCCAACCTGGCGACGGACGTCGGGCCCGCCCGGCAATCGCACATTTCCAATCGTCGCCGAGCCGCTCGTTGGCTTGAGGAGGCCGCCCAGCATCCTGAGCAGCGTCGTCTTCCCCGCTCCATTGGGGCCAAAGAGCGCAAGAATTTCCCCGGCGTCGAGCGAAAGAGTTATTCCGTTCACCGCCAGCCGCGCCCCGAACTTGCGACTCAGATTTTCCGTCGTGACCGATGCGACTCTCGCCTCATTCATGGGGGCGAAAGGTCGCACTCTGGCGTTCGCCGTGCAAAACGGGATAACGTTCGACTGTCCCGGTAACTCTCAAGCGCTAATGACTGACATCGACGTCCTTCTCCAGGAAAACCGCAAGTTCGAGCCGTCGGACGATTTCCGCTCGGCTGCACTCATCAACGATCCGCGCGCTTACAGCGACGCTGCCCGAGACTTCGAGAAGTACTGGGAAAGTCAGGCGGAAGAGCTCGAGTGGATGAAGAAATGGGACAAAGTCCTGGAGTGGAATCCGCCTCACGCAAAGTGGTTCACGGGCGGAAAGCTCAACATCACCGTCAGCTGTCTCGACAGGCATGCGACAGGTCCGCGCCGCAACAAGGCCGCATTTATCTGGGAAGGAGAGCCGGGTGATCGACGGACGCTCACTTACTGGGAGCTCCTCTCGGAGGTCAACAAGTTCGCGAACGTCCTGAAGGACTTCGGAATCAGGAAAGGCGACCGCGTCGCCATCTACATGCCGCTGATTCCCGAAGTTGCGATCGCGATGCTCGCATGCGCGCGAATCGGAGCGATTCACTCGGTGGTGTTCGGCGGATTTTCTCCGGAATCCCTTCGCGACAGGATAAACGACGCGGAGGCGAAGCTGCTCATCACTGCGGACGCGGGATATCGTCGCGGACAGATCGTTCCACTCAAGCGAAATTCCGACAAGGCTCTCGAAGAAACTCCTTCGATCGAGAATGTCATCGTCGTGCAGCGCCGCCCTGGTGCAACAGGAGATGAATCATTCGCGGAGATGAAGGAGGGGCGCGATCACTGGTGGCACCGGGTGATGCGAGGGAAGTCGAACAAGTTCGAGCCACAGGAAATGGATGCGGAGGACGTGCTGTATATCCTCTACACATCAGGAACGACTGGGAAGCCCAAGGGAATCGTTCACACGACAGGTGGTTATCTCACCGGCGTCACGACGACGACGAAGGAAGTTTTCGATCTTCGTGAAGACGACGTGTTCTGGTGCACCGCCGATGTGGGCTGGGTAACTGGTCACTCGTATCTCGTATACGGTCCGCTCGCGAACGGCGCGACGTGCGTGATGTACGAGGGCGCGCCCGACTGGCCCGACAAGGATCGCTTCTGGGATATCTGCGAGCGTCATGGCGTGACCATTCTCTACACTGCGCCCACTGCTATTCGCGCATTCATGAAGTGGGGCGACGAGCATCCCGCGAAGCACGACCTGTCGATGCTCCGGTTGCTTGGATCGGTGGGAGAGCCCATCAATCCTGAAGCATGGATGTGGTATCGCGAGCACATCGGGGGAAATCGCTGTCCAATCGTCGACACGTGGTGGCAGACTGAGACGGGAGCGATCGTCATTTCTCCTCTGCCCGGGGTCACCGCGACGAAACCAGGAAGCGCGACGCAGGCGTTGCCGGGATATTCTGCCGAGCTTCTCGATACGCAGGCGAATGTGATTCCCGTTGGCGGTGGTCTTCTCGCTCTTACCAAGCCGTGGCCGTCGATGCTGCGCACCATCTGGGGTGACGACGAGCGCTACGTGCAGACGTATTTCACGAAATGGCCGGGTCGCCCGGATCTCTATTTCCCCGGAGACGGCGCAAAGCGCGACGACGATGGATACTTCTGGATTCTTGGCCGCGTGGACGATGTGCTCAATGTCGCGGGGCATCGCATCGGCACGATGGAGGTGGAGTCGGCCCTGGTCGAGCACCCTGCGGTTGCGGAGGCTGCGGTCGTTGGAAAAGCACACGAGCTCAAGGGTCAGGCGATCGCCGCATTCGTCACGCTTCGCGAAGGATTCAAGCACTCCAGCGCATTGCGTGACGAGCTGCGTCAGTTCGTTGCCGAAAAGATTGGAGCGCTGGCGCGGCCGGATGATCTCATCTTCAGCGCAGATCTCCCCAAGACGCGGTCGGGAAAGATCATGCGCCGGTTGTTGAGGGACATCGCGGAAGGGCGAGCGCTTGGAGATACAACGACGCTGGCAGATCCGAATGTCGTGGCATCGTTGAAGGATCAATACGAGGCCGAAGAATCGTAAGGGCCGCGACAGGCTGCCGTGCCGCCGTGCATTGGCGCGATCTCTGCCTTAGATTCTTGAACTGTTACCCGAACGGAAGGTCAAATGCTTGGTGGATTGTTTCCCGAGTCGATTTTCGGACGTAAGCTGAATCCCAATGCGGAGCGTCGTCTCCGCCTTTCGCAGGCCCGCGCGGAGGAGACGATCATCCGCGCTCATGTAGATAACGCGCTGATGTTCGTCGATACTCTCGCCGAGGATCTCTCGTTCGATCGGGCGATCGATACTTATGTTCGCGTGATGGGAATCCCCGAGCCTCTCGCATCGACGGTCGCGACGCGCGCGCTGGTGAGCCTTGGCCGCGATCTCGTTCCCTTCCGTCGTCGCGCTCGCGAGGAAGGACAGGATGATGAGCAGGTCAAGCCGCGTCTTCGGCTTGATGATGCTGCTGCCCGGCAGAGGAACATTAAACGAGCGTAACGACGTGGCGCTCTCGCGCGCTTGTAGCTCGTAGCTGCTCTAGCGCCTGGCTTCTGGCATGCCAAGACGGAACAACAGAGAGGCAAAAAAGCGGAAGAGAATCTTATGATTCCTTCCGCTTTTGCGTCGTGTGGGTTAGCACGCTAATGGCCAGGCGCTAGAGCAGCTACGAGCTACCAGCGCGCGAGAGCGCCACGTCGTTAAGCAGCGCGCCGCAACTCCCGGTACTCCGCCAATGTGACGAAGAAAATGATCGTGACGAGGATCGCCGAGATCACGCACCACTGACAAATCGCGTGAATCTGAAATAATTCGAGGTATGTCAGGTACGCCGAGAAAATCAGCCCCGAGGTAGAAATAGCGAGAAGGCCCGCGGCCATCGACAACGAATCTGCATACCTCTCAGTCGTACTCGCGATCGCCACGACAAAAAGAAAGCAATAGAAAACAACTCCCCAGGCAGCAACGGGGGCACCGAGGAATGTGGCCCACTTGCTCGTGTTGACCGTCTCGCACGACCCGATGCTGCAGGAAAGATTTCCGATCTTCCCGAGTTTATAGAGCAAGAGGTATGTCGCGACGAAGATCCCGGCCAGCGCGAGCGCCGCCACGATCATTCGCCTGGTCACTGTGTCGTCGCTGGCTTGGCAGCTTCTGCGTCTACGAGCTTCTTGATCTCGTCATAGGGAAGCGCGCCAGGATATGCCTTGTTCCCGATGATGAAAGTCGGAGTCTGATTGATCTGGCGGCGCATTCCCTCGGCCATGTTGGCTTCGATGCGCTTCTGGAATTTTCGCGAATCGTAGCAGCTCGCCCACTGTTGCGTGTTGAGTCCGATGTCCTGCGCGTACTTCTCGTAGAACGGCTTGGGATTGTCCGTCGCTTCGCCATTCCACTGGTCCTGGTTGTTGAAGAGCTTGTCGTGCATCTCCCAGAACTTGTTCTGCTCGCCGGCGCACGCCGCGGCGTTGTGCGCGTACGCGGTGTTCTTGTGCATCGGCAGCGGGAAATCGTAGAACGTGAGATTCGCGAGGCCAGCGTCGAGAATGCGCTTTCTGACATCTGGCTCTGTGACCGTCGCAAAATTTCCGCACCCGGGGCACTCGAAGTCGGCAAATTCGATAATCTTTACCGGGGCATCCGGCTTGCCATACGTGTAACCCTCGGCAGGACCGGTCGCGATTGTCGGATCGAGCTTTATCTCGGTTCCCTGCACGGGGCCTGCTTTGCTGTAGGATTTGTATACGAGTAAGCTTACGCCGACGACGACGATGAGGCCTAAGAGTGCGTAGAAGCCCGATGGCTTCTTTTTCGTTGTTCGGACGACGTTCTGCTTTCGATTGTTATTCGGCGCCATTTGCCTTGGGTCAAAGAGATTTGAAAAAGCTAGAGGAGAGGCAGGGTTATGCAAGCTGATGTTCTTCGCGTACCGGTAGGACCGGGAGCGATGCACGTCGAGAGATTCGGACACGGCGGCACCGCCGTGATACTTATACACGGATTTGGCACGTCGAGTTTTCTCTGGCGCAATATTGCCCCGGCGATCACCGACGCAGGCCACACCGCGTATGCGGTCGATCTCTTTGGACATGGTGAGTCAGACCGGCCTTATGACGCTGATTTTGGTATCGCTGCGCAGTCGGAGTATCTCGATGCGGCGATGACCGCGCTGCGTGTTGCGCGTGGAATCATCGTCGGCGTCGACGTTGGGGGAGATGTGGCTCTGCGTCTCGCGGCGACACGTCCCGAGCGCGTCGAGAAGCTCGTGCTGGTGAACACTCCGGCATTCGACGATCTCCCCGCGCGCGATATCACGCTGATGCAGCGCAGCACCGCGAAGTTCGCATTTCGCACCACGAGAGGTGTGCTGGGTGCCGCTCCGCTCCTCGAGGGAGTGTTAAAGGGAAGCGTCGCGGATCCCGAGCGTCACATGCCGATGAAGCTCGTTGCGCGCTATCTCGCGCCCTTTGCGGGGCGTGATGGCGTGAATCACCTGTTGACGATTGCCAGCGCGATCAGCAAGGACGACATGGAGGACGTCGACCTTAAAACCATTCACGTGCCTGCGCTTGTCGTATGGGGTGAGGCCGATGAGTGGGTCGACCGGAAGATGGCCGACAAGCTCGTGAATGCGCTCCCGGACGGCCGATTAGTCAGGCTTCCCGGAATTGGCCGGCTAGTACCGGAAGAGAACCCTGAGCAGATGAGCGAGCTTCTGCTCGATTTCATGCGCAGAAGAGCGGTTGCATGAGTTCAAATCCGGGCACTTTTTGATTAGATTTGGAGTACTAATCATCAAAACTTTCAACCCGGATTAATGAGCAAACAGAAGCAACGATATAATAGAAGCGCCGCGCCGGCCGTAACCCCGTTCGAAGAGGCGCGCGATGAGATGTTTCAGCACATCATGAAGTGCGGCGTCATCGGTGCATTGCCCGACGATCAGAAGGAATGGTTCGACGCCACCATGGCTTACCTCGCGGATCGATATCACGAGCTGAACCCCAAGCAGATTTCAGAGCTCAGGGTGCTAGGCGAGAGATTCTCGCAGCCCGCGAAAGTAAAGGCGGCGGTTTAAGGAATCGAGAAAAGCGGAGCGATCATCGTCGCTCCGCTTTCGTTTTACGGAGTATCACTCCGAGCCTTGCACCGCCGCCGAGCCCGGCTTCGAAAGATGTGGTGAGGCCGTTCTTTACCGGCCCGTCTACGCCTGCCACCAGCAGCAGGTAAATCCGCGTCTTCCTGTTTTTATCGAATCTCGTGGTGATTCCCCCACCGCCGTAGGGGGCCCATTTGTGCTGCCGGAAGGGATCGAGATGGAAGCGATTCACAATGTCCGCTCGTCCGCTCACTCCGTTCTTCGATGCGCCGATCCCCGCTTCGACTCCCGATCGAAGATAAGTGCCTGTAGTGAAGACGACCCCCGCGCCGGCGTGAATTGCGGCCGGGTTCGTTGCTATCCCGTCGATTCGGGCTTCTGGAGACTGAGCAAAGATCGCGTTCACCGGGAGTAACACCGAAAACAACGGGGACAAACACCGAAAACTGCGGGTCAAATCGTTTCCCGCCTTTCCGCTTTCGAAGCACGACGCGCACGCTCGAGAGCAGCGGTATAGTCGACAATGGAAACTGCCGACAAGGCCCCGATGATCAGCACGAGGGGCCCGACCGCGATCGGCCAGATCAATACCAGCACCAGGCAAAGTAGCTGAAAAGCGGTGACAGTTTTTCCCAGGACGCGAGCCTTGAAGTCGGATGCATCGAGGCCGGGAATGAATCGTGCCACTATGAAGCCGACCGCCGTCATGATGTCTCGCGACAGGAAAATGAAATACTGTACTGTCGAGAGCCGGCCCTCATACAGGAACGTCGAAATCGCCGTGAGAACGAACACACGATCTGCGATGGGATCGATCAGCGCACCCGCAACGGTTGAGCTGTTTCCCTTGCGCGCCAGGAATCCATCGAGGAAATCCGTCATTCCGGCCGCAATTATGAGGATGAGCCGCTGGCCATCTCCGGGGATGAACACGAACGCCACGGCCAGAGCCAAGCGGGAAAGCGAGATGCTGTTGGGGAGTGTGAGAATCTTTCCGCGCTCCATACCGCCAAAGCTAGAACTCACGTTCAGCGCTTGCCAGCGCAGCAACGCGGACGCGACTTTTCCGGCGTGAGCGAATATCGACTTCTTCCGGCGCTGTACGTTGCAGCGGCGGCAATCATGGTTCTGTGGGACATCGTCGTAGCCGGACGGGTGTCGCAGCTGCGCCGCGCACCGCGGACGTTTGCGGCAATTACCGCGTTTGGCGGACTTCTCATCGTCCCCGCGCTTCTCGTTGCGTACGCATCGGCATCGATACTGTACGGACGAGCGATCCAGCCAGTTGCATGGGTTTGGCCCGTAACGACGATTCTCTTCGCGCTGCAGGCGACATATGCGCTCTCGCGAAGACTCGTCACTCCGCTTTTCGGAATCCCGATCTTCGTCTACGACGTGATCATCGCGATCGTCGCAGTGTCGCGATACGCCATGAGCCGCGGCTTCGCTCCACCCGATTTTGGATTCGCACTTTCCGCGGCGCAGGCGAACGCCCTCGGATTTTTCTTCGGCACACCGGCGTTGTGGGGACCGGAATATCTGCAGGTCCCGCTCATGTCGCCGTCACTCCCGGCACGCTGGGGATTCAGCCGCGTAATCCGCATGGGAGTCGCCGCAGCAGCCGCGGTGATGGCGGGACTGATCATTGTCCTGTATCCACAGGGTTTCAAGACAAATCGCAGCTACGCGCATTACTCGAAGGACCAGCTTCAGGAGCACCCTGAAGGCGATTTCACAATCGGCCTCAAGATTTTTCCGAATCTCAAAGGCCCGCCTCCGCCGTTAGCGCTGGAACGCGACATCGCGCTTGCAGATTCGCTCGACATAACGGCGGTGTCGATGACGATCAATCCGGAGGGCGCGCGGCTCGCTTCACTCGATTCGATCGCGCGCACAGTCGACGACCGCCGCGCCGACAGCACGCTCATCATCATCGCACTCGGCTACCCTGCCGATGCGTTGCAGCAGTTCAGGAAGTCTCCGGAGGAATACACCCGAAAGCGCATCGCCGATATCGATCGCATATCGCGGCGATTGCGTCCGGACATTCTCATTCCCGCGGTGGATCCGTACACCGAAGGATCGCGCGCGATTGGCGCGCAGCCGCCCGAGTACTGGATGAACTATTTCACCAGGGCTGCCCGGATCGCGCATGGAGTGAATCGCAGGATTCGCATCGGCATGGCTGCGTCATCGTACGGCTCGCGCGACAGCACACTTTACTTCTGGGCGGCAAGCAGGCAGTCGCCGGTTGATGTCGTTGGATTCTCGATGATGCCTGGATTCGGTGGCGCGACGTCACTCGACACCGACATGCGCATCGCCACGCGGTGGATGCACGGACTTGGGCCGCGCACGAAGCCGCACTGGGTTTTTTCGACGGGCGGTTATCCAGTCGCGCACGGCGAAGAAAGCCAGGCACTTGCAATCTGGGGCGTGATGGCGTGGGCAACATCGCAAGTCCCGATCAAAGGCGCGATCGTCACCGAGGCGGGCGATTACGACGTGCTGCGTGGACTTCGCAGTGCGAGCGGACGATATCGCACTGCGGTCTCTACCCTGATGCGCGCCGAAAGAGGATTGAGGGAGACCGTAGCGCCTCAGTAGCGCTAGACGACCTTTCCTTTTCCGCGCACAACTCCTTCGACGCGTTTTTGGGGATCGAAAAATTCCCGAGCCAGCTCGAGGATGTCGCTGCTCGTAACGGCTTGGATAGAAGCTTCATATTCGCCAAGCTCGCTCAGTCCGCCGCCAAACATCCACGCGTCGATCATTTCGCCGAGCTGCGCTGCGCCACTCTCCTGTCTGATCGCGTGCGAGCCTATGGAGTAGCTCTTCGCGCGCATGAGCTCGTCTTCTGACACTGCTTCTTCGCGCAGCTTCGCGAATTCCCTGAGAAGTCCGTCTCGCGCGATGCCTTCCTTCTCGGGAGACGTCGCGATGTAGGAGAGGAACATTCCGGCGAGACTGTGCTCACTCGTGTACGCATGCACTGTATACGCGAGTGATTGACGATCGCGCAGCTCGTCAAAGAATCTTCCACCGAGCCCGCTCGCGATCGTCGCAGTGAGCTGCGCCGCAAAGCGACGCGGATCTACGCGCGAAGGTCCACGGAATCCGAGTGCGAGCGCCGTCTGGGCTTTCTCGCGGGAATCTGTGCGAATCGTTGGACCTGCCGGCCACTCCGGGGGATCGAGGGGTTTCTCCTCTGATGGAGCGAACGATCCAATCGCCTGCGCCATAATGAGTGCCGCGTCCTCCGGCACGACGTCTCCGACAATTCCCGCAACGAAGGGAGATCGAAGAAGACGCCCGCGATACCACTGCCGCGCATCTTCAACGCTCACTGAGCGAACTGTTTCCTCAGTTCCCAGTGGCGACAATGCATATGGATGGTCGCCGTATGCAGCCGAAACAGCCAACCGCATCGGATAGCGGAACATGTCGTCGCGCAAGGCTGCGATGTCGGCAAGGGCGATCGTTCTCTCGGTCTCGAACGCGTCTTCGGGAATGGTTGCCTCGTACACGACATCAGCGAGAAGCCGCACAGCGGGTTCGAGATGCTGCACCGGAACCGACGTTGACCAGCCGAACCCTTCGGATCCAACGCTGGTGCCGATGCTGCCACCCAGCACTTCGGAATCCTCAGCGATCTGTGCCGCGGTTCTTGTCGAGGTCCCTTTCAAGGTCGATCGCATTGCGAGCATCGTGAGGCCTGCGGTTTCGCTCGACTCGTCGCGAACTCCACCTGACGACTGCACAGCAACATGCACGATCGCTGCACCAGGCTTTGGTCGAACGAGAATCGGCACACCGTGAGCCGTTCTGAAGACGTGAACGCCATTCACCACAGCTTCCAGTCGCGGTGGGACAGTAGACATTTCCTCGGACTGGATCTCACGCTTCGTCAGCGGTTCGAGCGGGCTGACGCCCTCCGCTTCCAGCATCGAAACGAGCTCTTCCGCGCTCGATGCAACTGCGGGTTCATCCTCAGGACGATAGACGACGATTCCAGCGCGACCTGTCGTGAGATAATGACAAGCCACTCGCCGCACATCTTCGGCAGTGACGGCCATGAACTTCCCGTAGTACTCGTCGCCGAGCTGCCAGTCACCGAGCGCTTCCCACTCTGCGAGATAGTTGGCCTGCCCTTCCATCGATTCAAAGCGGCGAAGCCAGCGCGCATCGAAGATTCTGCGCACGCGCTCCATCTCTGCTGCATCGATCGGCTCATCACGCAGCGAGCGAATCTGATCCCACATTGCGCGCGCAGCCTGGACTGTTTTGTCGGGCGGTGTTTCCGCATGCACGACGAAAACACCAAGATCCGTTGGCGAGTAGTTGTACGCGCTCACCGACGAAGCCAGCTGTCGTTCGCGCAGCGCGCGATACAGGCGCGATGCACGACCCGCCGACAGAATGTGTGAAGCGAAGTCGAGCGCGGGAGTGTCTTCGTGCATCGTGTCGACTGTTCGCCACCCGATCAGCACCTGCGACTGCGAAATGTCTCCTTCGAGCTCGCGATACCTCAGGTCATCGTGATGCGGCTCATGCGGCCCGCGATCTCTCGCCGGCTCATCGTCGGGAAGTGATCCGTACAGCTTGTCGACCGTTTTCATCACGGCGTCTACGTCGACGTCACCGACGATCGAGAGAATCGTATTCGACGGACGATAGAAGTTCCGGTAGAACTTCATCATCGCGTTGCGGTCGAGCTTGCGAAGTCCTTCCTCGTGGCCGATACGCCAGCGGCGCATGCGATGCTCGTCGTACAGAATCTCGTAAAGCGTTTCCGTCGCCAGCGCGGATGGACTGTCTGTCTTTCGCTTTGCTTCCTGGATGATGACCTCGAGCTCCTTCGCGAGCTCGCCGCCGTCGATCACTGAGTTCGCATAGGCGTCCGACTGGATATCGAGACCAGCGTCGACACTGGAGGAAGGAAGCACCGTGTAGTAGACAGTCTGGTCGTAAATCGTGTGCGCGTTGAGATAGCCGCCGCTGCCCTTCGTCTCCTTCGATATCTCACCAACGCCGCGACGCTCTGTGCCCTTGAAGAACATGTGCTCGAGCACGTGAGCGATTCCGCTGACTTCATCAGCCTCGTCGAAATATCCGGCTTTTACGTACGTGACGATGGCGACGACAGGTGCTGAGGCATCCGCACGCACCAGAACCGTGAGACCGTTTGGGAGCACGGTCCGGCGGACTGTCTGGGGATCGATGAAGGATGCCATTAACGATTCTAGCGAATCGCAACCCTCAGGCGAAGGGACGACGCCTTAATACGATGAGACCTGCAGCAAAGCAGATGGCATTGTACCCGAGAAGCCAGAGGATGTCGTTGGTCTTCACGACGCCGTTGTTCATGATGGCGGGCAAGGCTTCGGTCAGGTGGTAGAGCGGTGGCAGAACGCTCAGCACCATTCGACGCCATCCCTCGTCGTACTGCCACATCTGATGCAACAGCGCCGACCCGAGGAAGATCGCAGCGAGCACCGGCCAGTCATATCGCACGAGAGTGGAAACGAGAAACGCGATTCCGCCGAATGAAAGAAAGACGAGAGCGAAGAACATGAGCGGCCTGATCGGCGACACAGGATGCGCGAAGATGGAAAACGCACCAAGAAGAATTCCACACACGATCAGGAATCCAATCAGATATACAACGAACAGCTGGGAGTAATACGCAGTGATGCTCACCGGCTTCGAGAACAGAAACCGGTAGTAGCCCATCTTCCTGTCGGTCGAGATGATGCCGTTCAGCGCAATGAATGCGAGAACAAAGCCGACCTGCTGAAGGAGCGCAGAGAGAATCTCCTTTGCGAGGTTTGCATCGATCTCTCGGCCTATTGCTTTCACCGGCGCGAGAAAGGTGACGCCCATCAGCAGTCCGACGAGTAGAAGAGCGATGCCACGATCGCGAATGAAATCGCGCAGCTGCCACGCTCCGTACCGGGTGAGATTTCCCTTCATCACTTCGTCTCTCCCACCGCTTCACGGAACTGCTGCTCGAGAACAGACCGCGCCGGAACCACGCTGGCTACGAGAATCTTCGCGGTTATCAGTCGCGACAGCATTTCGTTCAGCTCCTCGACATTTTTCACTGGAACTTCGAACTCGCCGCCACCGGCGTTTCTCGCATCAGGCAGAACTTCCGCAATTCTATCCGCGCCCTCCGCGACTGCGATGCGATACGTGCCCGCCGTTTCTGCGGTCTGATCGTATCCGGTCTGGACAAGCCTCTGAAGTTTTCCGCGATCGATGATCGCAACGCGATCGGCGAGACGCTGAAGCTCATCGAGATTGTGCGATGCGATGAGCACTGTGCGGCCGGGGCGTCTCAATCCTTCGACGATATCTCGAAAGCGCTGCGTCCATACCGGATCGAGTCCATGCGTTGGCTCATCGAGAATCATCAGGCTCTCATCACGAAGCAGCGATTGCGCGAGTCCCAGTCGCTGCAGGTTCCCCTTCGAGAGAGCTTTGATTTTTTTCGAGCGATGCTCGCCGATTCCAAGCTGTTCGATGACGGCGTCGACACGCTTCTTCACATCTGCGGGAGGGACATCCGCAAGAACCGCAAACCGCTTGAGCGCCGATTCAGCGGTCCACGAAGCAGGGATCGTCATCAGCTCGGACAGATATCCGATTCCATTCTCCTCGACGTATTTGCGCGGCGGTAATCCGTTGATCGTCACCGATCCTTTCGTCGGGCGAATGTAGCCGAGCACGAGGTTGATCATCGTGCTCTTCCCCGCGCCATTCGGACCCGCGATGCCGAGCACTTCCCCCTCGGCCACACGCAACGAAAAATCCTCGACCGCTGTTACCGAGCGGCCGAGGAGTGATATGTAGATTTTGGTTGCTGAATTGAATTCAATCACAGAGGACTGGGGAGGCAGGTACTCCAGCTTCCCGGTCCAGCGCGTGTGATGAATCGTTGGGCTTCGTCGAGCCTGTTGAGACGCGAAAGCGCGCAGCCCAGGTAACCCTGTGCCGCCTTGTCATTCGGATTTACGTTGATCGCTCTCACGAAGAATCTTCTCGCCAGCTCGTAGTTGCCCGCGGAGAAAAGTATCAGCCCCATCTCGCGGAGCGCGATAGCGTTTCCGGGCTCGAGACGAATTGCTGTCTCCAGCTCGCGCCTGGCATTTACGAGATCGCCTTCCTCGCGCGACATGCGAGAGAGGAAAATGTGCGGCGTCGCGAGATTTGGATTTTCGCGCGCGACCTTCTCGAATTCCGAGCGCGCCTGCTCGCGTTTTCCGCTCTGCATCGATGCGATCGCTTCGTTCATCTGCTTGTCAGGCGATCCGCGTCGTGTGAACGCGAAGTAACCGCCGATCGCAGCGAGAGCGAGAACGACCACCGCAATGATGAACCAGAGGTTCGACGGAACACGGCTCGGTGTTGAATACGTCGGTGTGTCGGCAGGCGGTGCAGCTGCAGGCGGAGCCGGTGGCGCAGCGCCCTGTTGCGACCACGCGGGTGGCGGCGGTGCGTATGGTGACTGTGCCGGCGGCGGTGATGAACCCGGGCGCGAATAGTCCGGCTGTGAAGCTGACGGCGTCGGGGTTGGCGCAGGGGGCGGAAGCGGTGGTGCTGCTGCCGCCGCAACTACTGCTGCGTTCAATCCATCAGCGAGCTGACGGAATCCTTCGCGCGCAACGACCATGTCGTTGTCGGTAACCGTGTACGTCGTGCGATTGGATCTGTCGCGCGCGCCAAGAAATTCGAGGAGGGCGTACGCCTGACCGAGTGAGATGAGCTCGCGCTGTCTCAATTCGCGAATCAAGCCCTGACCCGATAGCTGCGATCCGCCCATCAATGCGCGGAGTGCTTTTTCGGTCCCCTGCCAGAGCTCGAGGATGTCGGCTGCCCGGTCCTCAGGTTGCCGGGTGCCGTCGAGCCTCGATGCAATTGGCTCGACGGCTTTGAGAGCGGCCAGCGCCGACTGCTGGTCGCCCGTCATCTAACTATCCGCAGAAGTCCGGCATCGGCACTTCCGCGAATAAAGCTCTCCGCATCTTCGGTAGGAATGAGATGACCAGTGAGTGAGTAGCCGCGACGGGCTTCATTCTGCATGAAGTCCTTGAGTGTCACGGTTTCGTCTGCTCCTCTCACCTTGCTCATCTTCTGAAGAATCTCCTCCCAGGTGCCCTCGATCGCCTGGTCTTCGTCGAGGGTGATGCAGTGCTCTTCTACCTCTGCCGATTTTTCACGAGCAAAGCTTCCGAGCAAGGCACCAAACAGCTCGAGCTGTCCGCGGGCCTCGCTTTCGGCGGCTTCTGCCGCCTTGGCTTCGATCTCCGCGAGCATCTCGTCGATGTCGTCCGGCTCACCCGAAAGCTCCTGAAGCCGCTCTTCCCATGGCTTGAGCTCCGGGTCGTTGTCACGCAAACGGTAGACCATCTTCTTCAGCTCGATGAGGCGCCAGATACCGAGCTCGTCCCAGTGGTCATCCGGAGCAGATCGATCGAGATGATACAGCGCCGCCTCGTAGTCGCCGCGGTCGTAAAAGATGTTTCCGAGATAGATGCGCGCTTCGGTGTGATCTTCGTCGAGCTTCAATGCCCGGCGCAGAGTTGCGATCGCACCTTCGTCGTCTCCAAGACGGTGCTGCGCGTAGCCAATGCACGACACTGCTTCCGCAGAATCGGGCGACTGGCGCGCAGCGGTCTCGAAGTATTCGCGTGATTCTTCGATCAGCCCGTCACGGAAAAGAGCGCGTCCGATCTGGAGCATGAGCTCGATGTCGTCCTCATAGCCAAGCTCCAGCGTTCGGCGAAATGACCGAAGCGCTGCTTCCTGCTGACCGAATTTGAGAAGGGTTTCACCGAGTCCGGCGAGCGCGTCTTCGTGCTCAGGATCGAGGACTAGCGCTTCCTCGAAGCTCCTGCGCGCCCATGCGAATTCTTCGCGCGCATGATAGGCGTAACCGACGCCGATGTGGAGCTCGACCGCATTGGGATACAGCGCGAGTCCCTCGCGGAGTACATCCAACGCTTCATCATACTGGCCTTCATTGTACAGCTGATGCGCTCGTTCATCGTACTCCTCGGAACTCAGGAGCATGTTACCTCCGACATGGGCTGGCGTTGGTTCACTGTGGACAACGTGAGATTCCAAATCGTCACCCTAGCGCTCCTCCCGCACCGTCACTGCCGGTGCAATGCGTCTTTTTGTCGCAGATGAAAAGCAAGATCAAGACCTATTGGCAATATATGGCACCGCCTTCAATTCGTGATACACAATTTTTCAGATTGTGTGCCGTTGGGGTTCGGTCGTTCGCACACGTCGCAATGAGTTCAATTCGTCAGGGCAAACCACTCGGCCGCACTTTCAAGAGCTCACTGTGAGCAGACCATTCCATCCAGTCATTGAGCGCCTTTAGTTGCGGAAGATCGCGGATGTCAGACATGGCAGCGACCAACTGCGAATTGCTGATGGACCACTGCTTCCACTCAGGGAGGACGTCGAGTTTGATGTTCAGAAATTCCGCCATTCTTCCCGCCCAACGGCGTGACTCTTCGTAATACTTCAAAAACCCGGCGAGCGCTTGACGTGAATCGTTCCCCGCAATCGATTCCGTTTCAAAACGATCCCGGTTTGCTCGCAGGATTGGACCGAGCCTGACTTCTATTTCTTCTGCCAGCCAATAGCGGGCATCCCCAGTACCGTACTGTTGCATACGATTTGTTAACGTAGACATCAGTACTTGCAAGCGATTCGCAGCTTCGACCAGTAGCGGACGTAGCTCGCTCATTTGTTGGTTCAAGAACCGGCTGTCGAGTGACGATAGAGGGGCTGGGTCGAAGCGCGTGACACCATAGGTCATCGCATCGGTGTGCTGTTTCAACGCGGCGTCTCTCTTGGCGAGTTGTGCTTCCAGCTCGTGCGTTTTCCACGGGTGAATCAGATCGCGAAAACCCCAACTTCTTCTATCCGCGGTTCCACGACGAACCAGATACCGTGCGATAGCGAAGCTGAACAGCATATAGATGACGCCAGCGAATACGAGAACAACGTAAAATGCGGTTCGTTCCCCGCGCGCCGAAAAGACGGGTAACAACTGCTTGGCAATCCATCCGGCAACGGCGAGAATGGCGCCTGACACCACGAGCGCTCCGACCTCGCCCCAAAAGCCTCTGTCGACTTTTTCCATTCCAGTAGTTTACGCGCGCTTGTCGACTCTAACAGGGTGACAGGCGGGCGCAGATATGGCACGACGAATGGCAACCGACCCCCTCCGGGTCAGACGAGGTCGGGTAGCTGACTACGTCGTTTAAACACCTACTTCGCGATACACCTTAGGGATAAGAAAAATGGATAAGAGACTTGACCACATCTTTTATGCCGACTATCGTTGAGTACATCTTTTCCGGGAGGGCACCACGCCTGCTTCATCTGACATAAAAAATCTCATCCGAGAGGAGTACGAGAAGGTCGCAGAGGAACGCGATCGCCTCTCCGCAGAGATGCGGAGGGTTGAAGCAATCTGGATTCATTGGCGTGGGTTGATGCAGCTCCACGGCATGCCGATCTCCGAGAGTGCTTCGAACAAGTCGGGCTCGGGCAAGAAATCTACGACTGCGCCGATACAAGGTCAGTTAGAGATCACTCATGTGCATCCGATCGCGCGACTGTCCAAGCCTGACAGCGCTGGGAGGACTGGTATCTCAAAGGTGATCGTTGACACGGTAAAAGCGCATCCTGGTCTCGCGGTGAAAGATCTGCTCGACATGGTGGTTGCACAGGTCCCGCCCAGCGAGCATCGCCGCAGAAACGCTCGCAACATGATCAAGTACGCCGTAAAGCAGGGCAAGATTACCCGGACCGATGGGAGGTATTTCCCGAGCGAGTAAAAAAAACGCCCCTTTTGGGGGCGCCGAACGACGAGGGCGGTGGGCTCGGAAAGCTTCCTAGGGCTGACTTCGAGTTCCACCGAGAAGGGGGAGGACGCGGCGCAACCAGTGTCGGAAAATCACCGGCGCAACCAGTGTCGTAAACCCCGAACTCTTCAACAGGGCGGTGACAGCGCCCTGTTCCTCCGGTCTATGATGCCGCGCCAGAAGGAGCGGCATCGTTCTTCTCTCTACTGTTCCGGCTTCCCAGCGAAGGTAACACTTACTCGGTCCCGGCAACAGACAGAAGGGCGATAGCTATGTCGACGATTATGACTGTGCGTCACTTGGATGGCGCGGCTGGCATGAACTCGGCTCAAGGCGGTTGCCGGAGAGCTTAGTCCTCTAGCCTAGCCCCGGCCACCGTTCGACGAATTCGCAGCTTCAGCGCGTCGCACAACTCCGCAGGCGACTCCCATCGAATGTGATTGAACTGACGCGTGTCGAAGTGATTGGGAAGCTGACCGAAACTCTCGGCGTTGCATGTCCAGATCACGGGTAATCCGAGTCCCAAGCCGAATCCTGCTTCGAAGAATACGCCCGTGCGCGGATCAGACACGTCGGCGACTACAAACGCGCTTCGTTTCAACTCGACGATAATTCGCTCGTCGATACGGTCGTTGTGCGCAAGATCATCGACACGAATGGGTTCGAAGCCACTGGCAACGATCGCTGGCTTGATTCCATCATCGTACGCCGGTCGTAACAGCGGGGCGAAAGACATCGCTACGAAACCGCGCGTTGAGACAACCTGACTGTCCTTCAATTCGCGTCGGCGCGTATACCCGGCAGGAAGCACGGCGTAGCGCGATGAACCATCAATCCTAATCCAGCCAAAGTCTTTCATAAAATTCAAAACATTCTTCAATTCTGGACCGTTCTGAAGCGCGAATAGCGGGTACTCTGTGTTGTGCGTGAATGGAATTCCCTCTCCGAAGAACGAACTTTTCTCGATCAGATGTAGCAGGACTAGGTCTGCCGCCTCCATTGGATCGCTCGGCGGCGTGACACTTTCCATGAAAGCGACAATGTTGTGAGTGGCAACGTCAGTAATCTCATTGTTCTCGCTGCTTCGTCGCACTCCAGCTGACAGAAGCCACCGCTCGCTCTCCGGATATGTCGGTCCGTTTAGAGCGAGCAACGCAGTATCAGTGAGTCGATACTTCCCGCACCGAGGGCAATGTACAATCCAGCGATCGCCGGTTGGATCGGCCTGCACCGGAGCCTGTTGGTGACATACTGGACAGATTTGAGACGGTGTGGGCACGAGTGCGAGAATAAATGAATGACCGGCGGCTGCCTGCCTTTGACTCTGGGTTCAACCAGAAGTCCGAATGCGCGAACAAACCATGTAGTCGTGGTAACAAAACGCAACCATCAATTAATAGCCGAGTTTGATAATCAGAAAATCCACCGCGAAGAACACAACGGAGGCGCTCAGAATCCAACCCCACAATTTCACGACTGACTTCAACTGTGTGTTGTGGTTCCATTCCTCGTTGAAGCGCCTCGGTAGCTGCCGGATGATCCCCGAGACATCGCTGAACCGAGTACGTCGAATGGTCGCGAAGCTCGACGAAATGGAGTCAAAGACCTTTACTCCCCCCCGTAGCACCAGCAGAAGTATCCACACCAGCAGCGCGGCGATAAGCAGGAAGCCAAGGGCGGGAATGATGATCGGTGCGAGGGCGATTCCAAGGGCCACGATGATCGCCCCGATGGCGATCACACCGAGCAAAGCCATTATCTCTGTTCCTTCGCGCTTTGTCGATGCTCCAACTTCGAGGCGAGCATGAAAGCCCCGATCGCCGGAGAGAGAGACACCACATTGACGATGAATCCGGCAATGTTCCACGGTGCAACCCACCAAAGAACATCCTTAACCCCTTCCCACGTTGATGGGGCGGCATGGACGTGAAACCCGCCGGAAACCACCATTATCACCGCGAAGAGAATTATCCACGCCCCGGCGAAGACTCGAAGTAACTTTGTACTACGTGAGGCTTGAGGCATCTGGGTTTGTAGGTGTGGCGCAACGATAGGTTGAACCGATGCGCCGTGCAACCATGCAGCCTGCAAGTCGGCGCTGGCCAGAGGCAGCGCAATCAATCCACGAGGCGAACCCAGAAACCGCTGAGCGCTAAGAGCTGCCCGAGCTGTCGTTCGCGCTACGGCGAATCTCCCACGGCGTTTCACGGAAGGTCGTTTCGTCTCCGGTGATAACGACGTACGCTTCTACGAGCTTCGCCCGACGCTCGATTTCTCTTGTGATACGTTCATCCTGAAGACGGATTTCTTTCGCGAACGCAAGCCCGAAGTCTTTTCGCGGCTTAGGCACGTAAAGGCCAACGATTCCAACGATTTGTCTGCGACTCCGACGTCATCATCAGCTCAGTTGCTCTTGAAGTTACTAGGCGCATTATTCGAAATATGAACCGCGTGGTCATATCCACCATATCGATAATCTATCCGCAAAACTGATAGATGCAAGCGTCTCTTCTGCCGTCGTGAGTCCCGGATCCTCAGTCTCAAACTTCGCAAAGCGGCTGTTTCAGGCGCAACTTGCCTTTGAAGCGCGTACTGGCAGGCGGCTGGATCGAACCACGTTTGCCAAAATGGTGGGTGTGAGTCAGCCAACAGCGTCTGACTGGTTTAATGACAATCGCACCCCGTCGATCAAGCAAGTGGAGGCTATCGCAAAGAGTTTGGGGGTTCGGCCGGGGTGGCTTGCTTTTGGGGAAGGTCAGATGAAGGAAGAGTGACCCTCTTCTTTAGTTGCAATCGGCGTTGTGCTTGATACCGTCGATTGTATTCTCTCAGGCGGTCTCGGTGCTTATCCGCGTAACGGCGATTTCGATCTCGGATCTTTTCAGGATTGCGCTCAGCATAGCGGCGGTTGATCTCACGCCTAGCTTCTACGCGACGTTTTTGGGTCGCTCCTCGTACTCCTGAGTTCTTCGACTGCCTACTTCGAGGTTTAGCAGAGGGCTGACTACGGGTAAGTTGTTTACGCTTTCCGCCACTTTGACACGCCCGTTCCCTAACCTCGGAATGGGAAGGTGTTGTCAGATTTAGAGTTACGGTGCTAAAGACACCCCCTTGCGAAATTTCTGCGTCCGTCTGCCCATTTGGCCGCCACTGTGGTAACGGGAACACAGAAACGGGGTGGGCATTGGCGGTCACAACCTCCGACTGATCGAGTTGCCCTATAGTACAATCGTGACACGGTTTTGTTCAAGCGCAGAAAACGAGCCCATCCTTACGGTGTTGTCGTTTTGTCAGGTGCGTAACTGCGAGCTGTAAGCGGCCAGTTGCCAGACTGGCCGCTTACAGCCGCGCAATTCAAGTAACCACCGACTGCTTTCCCGCGAACTTCCTCCACGATCCAGTCGCAATAGAAGAATCGATTGCAGAAATCAGCGTTTCTATCTCAGACTCGCGAGTGAAGAAGTGAGGAGCGACGCGAATTCCGGCGCCAACGCGATAATCGACGAGGATCTCCTGATCGAGCAGCGTCTGTGCGACCTCGTATCCATTGGGAACGTCGAACGCGATCGTTCCACCTCGTCGCTCGGGATCGCGCGGCGCAAATACGCGATATCCTCGCTCGTCAGCAAGCTCGATCAAGCGCGCCGTCATGCGCATCGACTTCTCGCGTATCGCACCAATACCGGCTTTCCTGATGATCTTCACTCCCTCGGCCGATGCGTACAAAGCGGGAATCACCGGCGTTCCGTTCAGCCAGCGGAAGGGTCCGGAATCGAGATCCATTTTTTCCTCGAATGCAAATGGCCGTGCGTGCGCCTGCCAGCCGGTCATTGCCGGCGCGAGATCGTCACGAACGCGGGGCGATACGTAGAGAAAGCATCCGCCCGGTCCCCCGCACAGCCACTTGAGAACGCCTCCGCTCAGGAAATCCACGTCCCATCCCTGGACATCAACCGGCACAATTCCAACGGAGTGGAACGCATCGAGCGATATATGGGCTCCCATACGATGTGCGTGTTCGCAGATCGCGCGCGCGTCGTTCACGAAAGCGGACTTGAAGAGAACATGAGAGATCGCAACCAGTCGCGTGCGCTCATCTATGGCGGAAAGGAGACGATCCTGATCGATGGTGATTCCATCGTCCGAGCTGACCGAAACTACGCGTGCGCCGAGTCGCCGGGCCATTGCCTCCATCGCGTACTTCACCGACGGAAAGTCGAGGTCGGTCATCACTATCGTGTCGCGATCGCCGCGGAAATCCATCGCGCTTATTACAGCGGTCTGAGCGATCGTGACGTTGGGCATCATCACGACGGTATTCGGCGCCGCGTTCATCAACGGAGCGATCTCGTTGCCCACATCGACCGGCATCTCCCACCATCCCTTGGCCCACGCCTTTACGCCAAGGTCACCCCAGTGGCTAGCATATTCCGCGAGACGTGCCGGAACCGTCCGAGGCATCGGACCAAGCGAATTGGAAATGAGATATGTAGTCTTGTCGAGAATCGGGAACTCTTCCCGATATTTCAAAAGCTCGTCGCTCATCGATTGTGAAGAATCAGGCATGGACGAAATTATAGCGTGCTTCAATCAGCCTTGATCGCATGAAGACCTCCGAGCATCGCACTCCGGTTCCTCGCGTACGACGCAAGAAATTTGCGCTCGTGCTCGGCGGCGGAGGCCTGAAGGGATTCGCTCACATCGGCGTCCTCAAGGCGCTGCGCGAGCTTTCCATGAAGCCTGAAGTCGTCGCGGGAACGAGCATCGGCGCGCTCATCTGCGCCGGATATGCCGGCGGCATGCCGATCGAGGAAATGGAGGAGCGCGCGCGAAATATTCGCCGGCGTGATCTGTTTCGACTCAACAGGCTGGGGATGATCATCGAGCGCCAGCATTCGCCGTCGATCTATCAGAAGGCGCCGCTGTATTCGGTGTGCGAAGGCGTCGTCAGGGAAAACGACTTCAACAAGCTTCAGACGAAGCTGCTCGTGAACACTGTCGATCTGGAGCGCGGTTCTCCGGTGGTCTGGGGACTTCCGGGCTTGCGAGATGTGAATGTTGCGGATGCTGTCTATGCGTCGTGCGCGCTTCCGGGATTCTATCCGCCTGGAGATGTCGGCGGACGAGCGTGCGTCGACGGTGGTGTCGTCGACAACCTTCCCGTTTCTATCGCCTCGCAGGGGATGGACATGGTCATCGCTGTCGATACCGGATCGAGCGAGCTGCTGACACAGCGCGACATTGCCAAGCACGGATTTACGGCGATCTACATGCGGGCTGCAACGACCATGATGCACGCTCTTCAGCTCGAGCAGCTCGTGAGCTGGACGTCACCTCCGATGATTCTGATTCGCCCGAAGGTCAGTCACATCGGCTGGTTCAGCTTTACGCACGCAGATGAGCTGATGAAAGCGGGATACGATGCGGCGATCGAAGCGCTTCAGCATTTCGACGCGAGTATCCGCGCCAACAGCGGAGTTTTTCCGCGCCGCATCGTCAAAGTGTCTGTCGACAAGGCGAAATGCATTGGATGCACGCTATGCGTTGCGATGGCGCCTGGCGTGATGCAGATGGACGCCGATGGCAAAGCGTCAGCCAAGAATCCCACCGTTGACTGGTCACCGGCAGATGGCGACTTCGTGCATCACTGTCCGACTTATGCAATCAACGCCGAGCCGGTGATGCCTGTGCCGGAAAATCTGCCGGAGGCAGCGGAAGCACGAACGCCTGAAGAAAAAGCGGAGCGGCCCGAGACCGTTTAGACGGGAATATCAGCCGCGACAAGCATGCAGAGATCTGCTCTCGTCGGAGAACCTGTCGCAAGACGATTAGCCTGAGCTGTCATCGCGCGCTCGAAAAGATTTCGCACGAATCGTCCGTTGCCGAATGTGTCGGTGCGTGATGCGTATGCCTCGCTCATTTCTTTCTGCACAATCTCGAGAGCGCCGTCGCCGAGCGTGTAACCTTCTTCGTCGGCGAGACGGGTGAAGATCGTGGTGAGCTCTTCGGGCGTGTAATCAGGAAAGTCGATGAACCTCGTGAAGCGCGACCGCAGGCCAGGATTGGAGTCGATGAATGTTTCCATTCGATCGCGATATCCTGCGGCGATCACGACGAGATCCTCGCGATTGTCTTCCATCAGCTTGAGAAGCGTCTCGATCGCTTCGGCGCCGAAGTCCTGATCTGACGAGCCGGCGAGACTGTAAGCCTCGTCTACGAAGAGAACTCCGCCGAGCGCCTGCTTTACGCATGCATCGGTCTTGATTGCCGTCTGTCCGACGTACCCGGCGACGAGCTCCGTGCGATCGACTTCGACGAGATGTCCCTTCGAGAGAAGACCGAGTGCATGAAAGATCTGCGCAACGAGTCGCGCGACAGTTGTCTTTCCTGTTCCCGGCGGTCCGACGAATACCATATGGTATGAAGTAGACGGAACCTTGAGTCCCTCGCGTTTCCTCAACTCTCGAATTTTCGCGACGTTTACGAGCGTGTGTATCTCTGCCTTCACCGACGTGAGTCCGACGAGCTTGTCGAGTTTGGCGAGCAGCTCGTCGAGTGATGGTGGAGGCTCATCAGCTTTGTCTTTTTTCGGCGGCGCAGGATCGGGTTGAGCTGCCTGCGGTTGTGGCGCTGCCCCGTTGATGATTTCGCGCAGCGGCCGACCGCCTCGCCTGATCCGCTCGATGAGGAGCAGAACGACGTCGCACATCGCCGGAGAGCTGAGCTCGATGTACGGATCGAGCTGCCCGATTCGCTGGAGAATCAACATTCCATCGGAGACCGCGGCGCCATCGAGATCTGTCATCTCGACGAAGGTTTGACTCGTTCCAGCATTCACGACGACCCGCTGGTTAGTGATGCAGAGCTCACCGATTTCGATGACGGTCAGTGCGCCGCTCATCGCCATCACGCCGGGAAGTGATCGCATCTCGCGCCATACTGCGCGGTTGAGTCTGAGATGCGCAGTCTCGCCGTCCCTCAGGATCATCGAAACCGATGCCCTGGGGAGATCCCGGTTCTCGATGATTGATTTTCTCAGTTCGTCTATTGTCAGCATCGATAGAAGCGTATTCGAAATTGAGGACTCAGGACAGAACCAGATGAAGTCCTCGAGTCGAAAGTCCTCATCAAGGTACCCGAAAATGCATTACATTTAGGGTAGCCTGACGCCCGACAAAACCCAGGGCGCCAGTGGCTCAGAGCGACCTATTGGCGCGCACGGCGCAGCCAAAGTTCCAGAGAAAGACAACAATGACTCACCCGAATTCCTTCGGAAGCCGGTCCACGCTCGAGGCCGGAGGGCGGAAGTACACCATCTACCGCCTCGATGCTCTCGAAAAAATGTCGCAGGGAAAATCGAGCTCCCTCCCCTTCAGCCTCAAGATTCTCCTCGAGAATCTCCTCCGCAACGAGGATGGAAAGTTCGTCAAGCAGTCCGACATCGAGACGCTCGCGAGCTGGGACGTTAAGGGAAAAGTCGAAAAAGAGATCGCGTTCAAGACTGCGCGCGTTCTGCTTCAGGATTTCACCGGAGTTCCCGCGGTAGTCGACCTCGCGGCAATGCGCGACGCACTCGCCCGGCTTGGCGGCGACCCGAAGAAGATCAATCCGCTTCAGCCTGTCGATCTCGTCATCGATCACTCCGTGCAGGTGGACGAATACGGGTCCGATGCAGCCTTTCTCATCAACGCGAATCTCGAGTTCGAGAGAAACCAGGAACGCTACGCTTTCCTGCGCTGGGGACAGACTGCGCTTGCATCATTTCGCGTAGTTCCTCCCGACACGGGAATCGTTCACCAGATCAATCTCGAGTATCTCGCGCAGGCAGTCTTCGTGAACTCGGCGACAGGTGAAGCGTATCCGGACTCGCTCGTCGGAACCGATTCACACACCACGATGATCAACGGGCTCGGCGTACTGGGCTGGGGCGTGGGCGGAATCGAAGCAGAGGCGGCAATGCTCGGACAGCCTGTATCGATGCTGATTCCTGAAGTTGTTGGATTCAAGCTTCACGGAAAGCTGCCGCCCGGCGCAACTGCGACCGACCTCGTTCTCACTGTCACGCAGATGCTGCGACAGAAGAAAGTCGTCGGAAAATTCGTGGAGTTCTACGGTGCAGGGCTTTCTTCACTTTCGCTCGCCGACCGCGCGACGATCGCGAACATGGCGCCGGAGTATGGCGCAACAATGGGATTCTTCCCGATCGACGCAGAGACGCTGAACTACCTCCGCTTCACCGGTCGCGACGAATCGCAAGTCGCCCTTGTCGAGGAATACGCGAAAACACAGGGACTTTTCCGCACAGACGAGACTCCGGATCCGATTTTTACCGATACTCTCGACCTGGATCTCAGTACTGTCGAGCCGAGCCTCGCGGGTCCGAAGCGTCCGCAGGATAGGGTTCCGCTCAAGATGGCAAAGCCGATGTTCCGCGATGCGCTGCATTCGGATCTCGAGAAGACCGGAACGCTCGCGGGAATCGCAGCTGCAAAGCAGGCGATGTCGGTTGCCGCGTCCCCGCAGCTTTCGCCGAACGTCGTCGCGACGTCGACCGAAGAACAGATGCACGAGAACGGCGGAGTTCAGGTTGCAATGAACGGCGAGAACTTTTCGCTTCGTCATGGCGCAGTCGTCATCGCGGCAATCACCAGCTGCACGAATACGTCGAACCCGAGCGTGATGCTCGCTGCGGGACTGCTTGCACGAAATGCAGTCGCGAAGGGATTGAACACAAAGCCGTGGGTCAAGACTTCACTCGCGCCGGGATCGAAGGTCGTTCGCGATTACTACAACGCAGCGAATGTCACCGACGCGCTTGAAGCGCTGCGTTTCAACATCGTTGGATTCGGATGCACGACATGCATCGGTAACTCCGGTCCGCTTCCGCAGCCTATTGCTGATGCGGTTGAAGCGAACAAGCTTGTCGTGGCTTCGGTGCTCTCCGGTAATCGCAACTTCGAGGGACGCATCAATCCGCTGACGCGATTCAACTATCTCGCGTCGCCACCGCTCGTTGTCGCGTACGCGCTCGCGGGAAGAATGGACATCGACTTCTTTCCAGCACAGTGGGATCCGAAGCTTGGAATTCACGTGACTTGAAGTCGCGGC
>JADMIO011583361.1_pt1 | contig 99507 bp, 88 predicted proteins | sample 8958161 | NCBI WGS metagenome assembly JADMIO01 (sample SAMN16585339, study PRJNA669376) | soil metagenome | isolation source: Crop rotation soil | place: USA: Cullars Rotation, Alabama | collected 2011
GCCGCGACTTCAAGTCACGTGAATTCCAAGCTTCGGATCCCACTGTGCTGGAAAGAGCTGATTGCCTGTGAAGCGCAGAACGCTGGGGGAGAAGGTGACGGTGACGCCTGGAGGCATGGCGCCAGCGGCGAGCGTGACCTCGAGAAGCCCTGCGCCACTCCGGCCTACTGTGGTGACGTTGTAAACCAGGTTGTTGTCAGGCGTGGAAGAAGTGGGCCACAGCGGCTCGGTGGAGAGGGAAATCAATTCGGACATGGCATGGCTTACGCCCGCCGAAGCCAGGCTGAAGGTGAGCCCGAGGAGCATCGCATGAACTTTATTTTTCATACCTAGTGTAACATTAGCGCGGCGATGAAATCGAACAATCGGGGCGAAACCGGATTGTGTCCCAAGGGGCGGTCGGGAAAGAATCCCGGAGAGGCCCTGGGGTTGGGCGGGAAGAGGGGCGAAGGCAGGGTCGAGGAAGCGGATCCAGGACTGCCAGTTCCTGCGGGGCGAGGGCGGAGCCCGGTTCGAGAAAAGCGGCGCGGCGAAGCGCGCAAAAATTTTTGCCAAGGGAACAGTCACCGGCAGGCGGATTGGTTTGCCGCGCGGCGGATTTGGAATCCGGGCGAGTGCCCCTTGGCGGAATTCAGATTTCAGAAGTGTCCACCTCACCCCAACCCTCTCCCCCAAAGGCGGAGAGGGCGGGGAGAGCGGGGTTAATCCTCGTCGGGCAACATGAGGGTGATTGCGGGCTGCGGGTCGTCGAGGTCGAGCGGGCCGCAAGTGGCAATCAGTTTGATAAGGCGTGCGCGTTGGTTGTCGTTGCGGACATAGAGCGCAACGGGCAAGCGGGTTTCGCCGGTCGCTTTGCGGATGGCAAAGCGGAGCATCCAGAGAATATCCCAAAGCCGGCCGGGTTGACTTCCCAAGTCCGCCACAAGATGGTTGCCCCAAGTCTTGAAACCGCTTCGCGGATCGTGGTCGTCCTGGGCGGTGACACCGGGCGGAACTGCGACGTAGTTGTCATAGACTGCGCGGGTGAGGAAAACCGGGTAGGTGATTGGCTTCCCAAGCCCGTCACAAGTCAGGTGCCCCACAAGTTCAAGCCGCTTCGCGAAATGTGGTCCGGCTTCCTGCGCCACTTTTGAGACTTCGACTTGAAAGCCGTCGGCGATGGCTTGCGAGCGCGTGTAGGAGTAGATCACGGGGCCGAAGTCCGGGGCGGTGTTGCCGTTGGTGTTTTGATTTTCCATGGGTTTAGGCGGTTGTGGCTTCGTGGATGAGTTCAAGCTGACGGTCGCGAGACATGCGCTGCGCCAATTTCTCGGCGGCGGCGAAGGTGTGGCAGGTGTAAACCGTGTCCACGGGTTCGGCGTCGGCGTTTGATCAACCGAAAGTTGCTGGCCTGTTGTAGGGGCTTTTCTGACGATGGGTGCGTTACCGCGGCGCATGGCGGCCTAAATTTTTTTTATTCGGACCCGGCTTTGAGGCCAGCAAGGCGGGATACCCCCTTTTTTCAAAACCGAGGGGGGGTGCACCGGTATAAGCCGGGGGCAGCCGCTTTCCAACCTCAACAGCCAAATCAAGCATGGCTATGCGTTCGCTCCTCTGGATTCCAAATGGGACCAATTTCCGAAGCCTAGCATCCTTGGAATAGAATGCGACTCCTTCGGGTTCTATTGAACCACACGCGTAAGACGAACATCCTGGTGCGTTCTGAAGAGAGGTGCCTGAACCTAACAACTCAGGTGCGGTACTTCTGGGAGTGTAGGGCAAATAAGGCTCTATGATTCGCGACATTCGCTCCCGCCTGGCCTGAGGGTTAGTTTTAGCCCATGGGGAGGATTCCAACCCCTGGTCATGCGTTTCAAACAGCCAAAAACTCTGACACAGGACGGGACTTGGCCGGGTTCCCACGCGATGCCAATACTTTGCGACACTGCCGTCTTTGCTTGTGGTGGTCCCGGGAGGGCGGTGGGCATTGGGGTGACAGGTTACTGTTTAGCTTTACTCGTACCTCGCCGAATCCCTTTCCAGCAACTTCTCCAGCCTGACAGAACTGTCAGAAGTCGGTTTTGGCGGTTTCGGCAGTTCGCAATGTAGCCCGCCGGATTTTCGGATTCATCTCAAAGGCCCGGATGGGAGTTTGCTTTACTCGGGTCTACTAGTCATTTTTTGGGGCTGACCTCGGACCATGCTGCACTGGGAAAAAGGGGCGCGCCGAGGCCAACCCCTCGACCAGGTTGAATAGGCTGTCATGTTTCGCGCCCATTCGATCTTTGTAGCGGCATTTGACGATTGGCATCACCGCAGCCGAAGGGCAAACCTCGACCATACTCAAAATCGTCTCTATTACTACTTTTGATACTACTCCACTCTCTCTGTATGGTGGGAGTTTACGGAAGTCGTTGATAGAGTGGTGCCCCGGCTAGGACTTGAACCTAGAACCAATTGATTAAGAGTCAACTGCTCTACCAATTGAGCTACCGAGGCAACCGTAAAAATATTTCGCATGGGAGCAGACCAAAGGCAAGCCGATTCGCCCGTAGAGCTGGGCGAAGGGCAGCAGGGCGTTTCATAGCCGTGCTACTTCAGGTCTGCGCGGCGACGCCTCCTCTAAGGCGATCCATGTTGGCTTCAATTTTTTTCAGGTAGGGATTCGGGCCATCAGGGTAGGGATCGTTGAGGAAGCGGTAGAGGCCGCGAAATTCGCTTTCTAGTTTCGGCAGGACGTATTCGTCCCAAAAAATCGGCGTTTTCTGCATCAAATCTGTGGCGCTGGAGAATTTACCGATGAAGTGAGTTTTATCTTTGGAATAATTCACGGCTTCGGCAAATTCCGAAAACAGCGTGGGCAATTTCTCGACGTAATCTTCGGCGGCCATTTGGCCCAGGAGGTCCGCAGTGCCCAAAGCGAAACCCACGATCCTTTCAATTTCGCTCTGGAATGGAATGGTGCTCAGCCTGGCATCCACCCCGGTGCAGCGAATCATGTTTTGCACGGCTTTGATTTCGGCAGCGGCAAATCCCTTTTCGGCGAGCAGTGTCTCGGCAAATTGCGCGCTGCGCTCAACATGCGTGACGGTGTATTTCGCGCCGGTGCCCTCGATGTCCGCCCGTTTTTTCAGATAGCCAGTATCGTGCAGCAAGATGGCGAGCAAACCCAGTTCAAACATGCGTTGCGTCAGGGGCGGTTCGGCACCCGCAAAATGCCTGGCGCGCAACAGTCGAGCCATGCAAAGCGTTCCTTGCAGGGTGTGTTCGAAATCGTGGTAATGCGCATCCACCGCCTGGAAATCGCGGTACTGGCCGGTAAAACACTTGATCAGCCAGCCGAAAATCCGCGGCACAAACAGGAGATCGCCCCTGGGGAAAAGCCGGAGGTAAGCGGATTGGACTTCGACCTCAACGGCGGTTGGATCTTTGGTGCTGACAGCAGGCTGCATTTTGACAAATGATAGCTGGCTGGTGGCGAGTGTCGAGTGCGGAGTGCGACGCGGGTAAACTCGAGTGAATCTACGCAATGCCACGGAGCGTGGCTGTCCCAGCCGAAGCGTTTACAATAGGCGTGCGGGCGGGGAGCTATGCGCCGGTGCAACTTCGAGCCTGCTGCGGCTGGACAGCCGCGCTCAGGCCCGGTGGCGGCTTCGAGATGCACCAAACAAACTCCAACTCCAAAAATCCCAAGCTCTAAAAATCACACGGCAAAGCAGCTCCAGGGACAGCGGCACGCGATCTTCGCCTCACCCGACGCCGCATCCGCCACCCTGGCTATGGCGCGACGAGTCGGTTGGGGAGAGGGAGTCCACGTTCACCGCAATCTCCACCTTGTTCCGGGAGCGTTTTTGAAGAATAAATAAAGGGTGCAGAAGCGGCATACGAGAAGTTATGACCCGACGTTCAGCGCGAAAGCGCGTTCGACCCGGGAAATTTTGCGGCGAGTGGCAGGGTACTTAGGGCCATACAAGCTGATGGCCGCAGGGACAATTGGATGCGCGCTGTTCTCGATGGCGTTTTCGCTGGCCTATCCGAAGCTGACGCAATTCGTTGTTGATGAAGTAATCGGCAACAAGCGAATAGAGATGCTGACTCCAATGATGGCGGGCCTGATCGGGGCGTTTTTGCTGCGGGATTTATTCAACAGTTTGCGAATCAGGATCAACAACACTTTCGAACAAAATGTCATCTATGATATGCGCTGCGATGTCTATGCGCGTTTGCAGCGGCTCCCGGTGAATTATTTCGATCAGCGAGCTTCGGGCGATCTGATGACGCGCGTGCTGGAGGACGTGAACTCGGTCGAACGCGTTTTAATTGATGGGACGGAACAAGGGACTGTCGCAGTGCTCGGGATTCTAGGGGTGACGGCAATCATGTTTGCGACCAATCCGGTCCTCGCCGCGGTGGCGCTGGTTCCTTTGCCGATCCTGACAGCGGGGGCCATGTGGTACACATTGACGGCGCATCGGCGGTATCGTTCGCAACGAGAGGCCTCAAGCGCGATGAACGCGCTGCTGATGGATAATCTGCAAGGAGTGCGGCAGATCAAGGCCTTCGGGCGGGAAGAGCACGAGGACCGTCGGTTCGCGGAGCGCGCGGATGATTTGCGCGCGGGGACGCTCGGCATCATGCGGGTGTGGGCGGCGTATTCCCCAGCGATGACGTTTGCAGGATCACTGGGATTGGCTTTGGTGTTGTGGGTGGGAGGCCGGCAAGTCGTGGCGGAGCAAGTGACGATGGGGCAGTTGGTCGGATTCATCTTTTATCTGGCTTTGTTTTACGAACCAGTGGCGCGGCTGCACGGGTTGAATCAGATGTTGCAGGCAGCGCGAGCAGCGGGCGAACGTGTCTTTGATATACTGGACGCGCCCGTCGAGCGAGGAAATGGCAGCCTCCTCTCCCCAACTCCCTTTTCCAAGGGACAAGAGGAAGAACATCGCGAGTTGCGGATGCCAGTGCGCGGCGAAGTGATTTATGAAAACGTGGGCTTCAGTTATAATCCCGATCGAGTGGTGCTGCGGAATGTGTCGCTGCATGCGCGTCCGGGCGAGATGATTGCGCTGGCTGGGCCAACGGGGTCGGGGAAATCCACGCTGGTGAATTTGCTGCCGGCGTTTTACGAGCTCGGGTCGGGACGGATCACGATAGATGGCCAGGATATTACGGGAGTTTCGCTGGAATCTTTGCGGGGACAGATCAGCGTAGTGAGCCAGGAGGCATTCCTTTTCAATGGAACGGTGCGAGAGAATATTTTGTATGGGCGCCTGGACGCGAGCGAGGAGGAACTCATGGCGGCCTCAAAGGCGGCGAATTGTCATGAATTTATCACGCGGCTGCCGGAAGGTTACAATTCGCGTGTGGGAGAGCGCGGGGTGAAATTAAGCGTGGGCGAGAAACAGCGGGTGAGCATCGCGCGGGCGCTGTTGAAGAATGCTCCAATTCTGATTTTGGATGAAGCGACCGCGAGCGTGGATACAGCGACGGAGAAATTGATTCAGGAGGCCTTGGAGAGATTGATGGCGAATCGAACGAGTTTTGTGATCGCGCATCGGCTGAGCACGATTCGCAAAGCCGGCCAGATTTTGGTGATGCGGCACGGACAAATTATCGAGCGCGGAACGCATGATGAATTGCTGGCGGCAAATGGTTTGTACGCCAGGCTGGCGCGGATTCAGGGGACGACGTTTATTGAAGAGGGATTTGAGAAGTTGGAGGTGGTGTGAGCGAGTTGGGGAAATTCCAGGTAATTGCCGGGCTGATTATGGCAGCCATTGGCGCGGGGTTGTGGGCGGGGATTGGCAAGGGATGGCTGGGGCGCTTGCCAGGGGATATTCATTACACGAAGGGCAATTTCAGTTTGCATTTTCCGCTGGTGACGTGCCTGGTCATTAGTGTGGTTTTGACATTAATTTTGTGGTTATTCCGGAGATAGGGCTCGCCTTCTCAGGGTGGATCGCGCAGCAGTTTTCGGATCGCGCCCATTAGCACACCCTCGACCTCCGGAGCCACATTGGAAGCCGAAGGGCCCGTCTCATAGCCGCCTTGCTCGTACGCAATGGCCGTTCCGATGTACCACGGCGCGTAATCGCCATAACCCGCTACCGCCACGAACGAATCCGGCCGTTCGGCTTTGGCCGCGAGTTGATATTCGACAAATGTTTCTCCGGGCAAATTTAGGATCCGCGCTCGGCCTAATCTCAAGCAACTCACCTCAATCTTGTGCCCCGCCCGGCACCGCCGCAGCCAGGCCAGCTTCGAAGCCTCACCCTGCGCGGCAAACGTCTTCTCGCGAGCCGCGAGTTGTGCTTCCAATTTTCCAATCGCCAGATGTCTCGCGGGCGGCAATGCCACTGCCTCGATGCTCCAGCTCACGTCCGTAGCCGGAATCGGCTGTCGTTTCGTGCTCTCCCACGCCCGTCGCATGCCGTCAGCTAAACGTTCTGCCAAGGCCAGCCGGTTCTCGGGCGAGCCATCATTGTATTTTCCAGCGCCAATATTTCCGCCTGCACCGGTGAAGTGAATATGCAACGCCGCCGGTACCGCTAATTGCCGGAAAAATCGCGCTATCCCAGGAAAGTCGGGATTCGGAATCCCCGTGCGGTAATAACTCTGCGGGTGCGTGGCGTAGTAGCTTAACACCGCCACTGGTCGCTCGCCGTTCCAAAAACTTACCAGTGAGACCATGGGATCAATAACCCCCTCCGGTTCCGCGCGCACCTGCGGGTCTGTTGTCGCCGTCCAGCGCACCGCCTTGATTTTCCCGTCCGGGCCGGGAATGCGCCGGTTCGACGCCACCTTCTCAACCCTGGCTTCACCCACGCCAACGTGGGTAACCGGGGCTGCTTGGCGGAGAGATTCACGCACTGCCACGACCAGATTCGAGATCACCTGTCGTTGGAAAGTGCCTTCGTATTGGCGCGCATCCTGACCCGAATCCTTAAGAATGCGCTCCGCAGAAAAGTCGCAATCCGGCGCGTCGTGCTGGTGCAACGTGTGAACTGCCACCCGGCTCGGAGAAGTGCCCGCCCCGCGCGCCAATGCCTCACGAAATGCATCCTGTCCTTCGTTGGCGATCCCAATCCAATCCACCGCGCAGAGCAGGATCGGTTCGCCCGCTCCCAGCAACACAATGCCGCGCGCGCGAAGCCCAAGATCCCAGCGGTTAGTTACCGGATCGTACGCCATCATCGAACCGATTGGCGGCGTCGCATCCACATCAAAAGTCGCTACTCGCAGAATTGAGGCGTTCGAGTTGGTTCGGCTTGCGACCTCCGCGCCAAACGCCTGAAAGCTGAGGCTCAAGAACACCAATGGAACCGCGAGTAACATTCTTAACATGGCGCGAGACTACGCGGTCCTTCATTCAGAAGACCAGCCGTAAAGCCGCAGGAACTTCTTCGCTGGTTTCCTGAAGAAATGAGTAAATCATGAGCGAAGCTTAGCCGGAACGATTCAATTCGTTTCGGGGAGCACACGCGTCAGGGCGCGTGTGCTCCCGGAAATATCAAAGCGCGGGAAGTCCCCGCGCTTTGATATTTAAGAGCTTGAGTTTAAAGCCGTGTGCCCAGCCTGAACGGGGACGGATTACTCGGTGATCAAAGTTGCGTTGATGTCGGCGTCCTGAAGTGAGACAGCCTGTCCAGCTATTTTACCCTTGCCATTCATGGTCACTGGCGCATCGAAGGTGATGACCTGGTTAGTCCCAAAATCGTTCGTGTGCGGACCCAGACTGCCAGCCAGAGCGAGCGACGAGCCACGATTCAGTCCGATACCTCTTACACCGAGTTTGTAACCGTTCGTCTTCGTGATTATAGAACCGCGCCCGGCCCAGTCACGATCGAGAACCACCATAGTCCTCGCGCTCTGAAGTATGCTCACCGAAAGCTCTGTGAAATCGGACGACGAATTGCTGATGAATGCAACTAATCCGCTAATTTTTGCAGATTTTTCGCCCAATGGGGTGGAGCCCTTGATCGTGCCGCTCACAACTCCGACAATGCGCAATCTGTTGGGATTACCTGGGTCAGGGCCCGGGCTGCCGGTAAACTTTAAACTCAGACTGGCAGGAGCATTAAACCCCGTTTCGTCGCTGGTGAAACCGGAGCCTTTGATGCTCAGAACTACTGCGGGTGTAGGTGTAGAAACGCTCGAGGAAATGCGCCCTCTGATGTCCACAGCAAACATACTGAACGGGACGCCGGTGGAATTATAGGTGATCTCCATCGTGCCGGTTCCAGAAATTTTGCCGGCGGCGTCAGTTTGCACAGCAGAGGATTGGGAAATTTCGGGAAACCCTCCGCCAGGAGTCCTGGGTGCGCCCCGCACGTCCCAAACTGCGGCTCCAGCGTTTGTCCAACTCGCATTAAGTCCGTACGCGACGAGGTTATTTGTAGCCGCTGAACTGATTAACTCTGCCCCTGAAAACGCCAACAAAACCGACAACAGGATCTTTGATTTTTTCATATGTGTTCGAATTTCTGCGCGGGTGACGGCAAAAGGGCTCTCAGAGGCGAATTTTCCGTTCCTTCTTGAATAAACGTTGCTAACGCTACGCACTGGGCTTTTTGTAAGCAGAAGTAATGCCCATTACGTGCTCGATTAGAGCTTTGGGAACCCTATGACTCAGTTGAATTTCTCCGATTCTGCGGGCGAGGACGAATTTGACCTCCCCGCCAGTGACCTTTTTGTCAAGCTTCATCGCAGCATAGAGTTGCTCACGCTGAGCTGGATTAAGCTTCACGGCCACAGGGAGGCCGGCCCGCTGGAAAAGAGTCGCGATCCGCTCGACCTGGTCTTCGGGCAGCCCGAGAATCTGGGCGGATATTTTTGCAGCGGCAACCTGGCCGATCGAGATCGCTTCGCCGTGCAAATACCTGCCATAATGCGAAATGGTCTCGAGAGCGTGGCCGATCGTGTGGCCAAAATTCAAAATGGCCCGCAAACCGTTTTCCTTTTCATCCTGCCGAACGACTTCAGCCTTGATTTCACAGCAGCGGCTAACCACCGCGGCAAGCGTTTTCGCGTCGCGAGCGAGCAGCTTTGGCAAATCGCGCTCCAATCGCTCGAACAAGTCCGGGTCATAAATAATGCCGTACTTGATCACCTCGGCGAGTCCGGCTTGATATTCGCGCGCCGGGAGAGAAGCCAGCGTGTCCAGATCGCACAGCACTAGCCTGGGTTGGTAAAATGCGCCCACCAGATTCTTTCCAGAAATCAGGTTCACCCCGACTTTGCCACCGACCGAACTATCCACTTGTGCCAGCAAGGTCGTTGGAACTTGCACGAAGGCCAGGCCGCGCAAATAGGTGGCGGCAACAAACCCTGCCAGATCGCCCACTACACCGCCTCCGAGTGCAATTATAAACGAGGAGCGTTCCAGGCGCCGGCCCGCAAGCTGGTCATAGCATGCGTGGACCGATTTCAGGCTCTTGGCAGTTTCTCCTGGCGTCACCGCGATTAGAAAGGATTCAAACCCGCTTTTCGCAAGGGTTTCGCGAGCGGATTTGGCGTAACGAGGCGCGACATTGCTGTCCGAAATGATCGCGCAATGGCTCCCTAATTTAAGACGTGCACATTCCTGGCCCAAATGCCCGAGCAATCCAGCGCCAATTTTGATGTCATAACTGCGAGGGCCAAGAGATACGTGGACGTTGCGCATCGCGAGATAATAACAGAGCTGGTAAGTCCTTGAAATGTTAAAGACTTTTGGCGGCGGCGGAGTTGCGGCTGCCGCAGCCGTAGTGGCCCGAAGTTTAATAGCACGGTTCAAAGGGGCCCATTTTTACCCAGGACTTGAAGCCATGACTTTTGACTCGCGTTTGAGAGCCGTCCCTGCAAGCTGATGCTGGACCCGCATGGAAGTGACGAATGTAAACGAGATTGCGCCACCGGTGAGCGCAGTGCCAGCGCCCGCCGAAGTAACGCACGTGCGGCAACTCTCGAAACAACAGTGGCGGTCGGGAATCGCCGCGTGGCTAGGGTGGACCTTCGACGGACTGGACATGCATCTTTATACGTTGGTCGCGTTACCCTTCGTGGCTCAACTACTCGGGGGACTGCCAACGACTGACCCAAGGGTGGGACATTACAGTTCGATCATTCAAGGCGGGTTTCTGCTGGGCTGGGCGTTGGGTGGCGGTTTTTTCGGACGTATCGGCGACCGACTGGGCCGTTCGCGCGCTTTGAGTCTGACCGTGCTGACGTATGCGGCGTTCACGGGGCTATCGTTTTGCGCGCAGACGTGGTGGCATTTACTCATCTTTCGTTTCCTGGCGGCTTTGGGGATCGGTGGAGAATGGGCGGTGGGGGCGTCCTTGTTATCTGAGACCTGGCCTCGAAAGTGGCGGCCGTGGATTGCGGCAGTTTTGCAGAGTGGTGTGAATATCGGGGTTTTGGTGGCCGTTTTTGCGAACCACATTTTGGCCAAAGCGCCGCCGCGTTATTTATTTTTGGTCGGGGTGCTGCCCGCAGTGCTGGTGTTTTGGATTCGGCGGGCAGTGCCGGAAACCGATGAGTGGCAGAGCGCAAAAGCGACGTCGCATCAAATGGAGCCGCGCGTGTCCGATCTTTTTCGCGGCGCCGTCCGGCCTATTACGACTTGGGTGGTCCTGGTTTGTGGAGTATCGCTGACGGCGCATTGGGCATTTATGTTTTGGCACGGGCAGCATCTGCGCAACCTGCCGGAAGTTCTTACGTGGAGCGCTGAGCAAAAAAACCACCTGGTGAACACTGCGATGTTCCTCGTGATGGGGTTTTCGATTGTGGGGAATTTCTTTGGCGGCTGGATCGCGCGGCATATCGGCTATCCGGTGGCGATTGCTTCGATCTTTTTCGTATATTTTATGGCGATGCTGGGCGCGTACTATGTTCCACGCGATCATCAGGCGTTGCTATGGTGGTTTCCGGTGATAGGTTTTTGCCAGGGTTGCTTTGCTTTATTTACGATGTATCTGCCGCCGCTCTTTCCCACGCTGCTGCGCACTACGGGCGCGGGATTTTGTTACAATATCGGGCGCATGGTCGCGGCTTTTGGCACGGTATTCTTCGGGCTATTTTCGAAGGTGGGGGATCATCGAGCGGCGCTGTTTTACGCGGGATTCCTCTTTCTGCCGGCAGCGGGAATTGCGCTATTTCTGCCACGTGTGAAGGATGGGTGAATTGGATTCATGAATAAGCGGATTGATGGATGAATAGTTAAGGCTAAGAGGAGAAGTTGTGAGTAGCAGAAATCTGTCTCCTTTTTTGATTGCGATTGTGGGCGGGAGCGGCTCCGGTAAAACCTGGCTCGCGGAAAAATTGCAGGCAACACTCGGCAGGGGAGTCGGCCGCCTTTCGTTGGATGATTTTTATCGAGACCGGGCAAATCTATCGCTCGTCCGGCGCGCACGATTGAATTTCGATAATCCTCGCGCGATTGATTGGAGAAGCGTGGAACGAGCCCTCCGTGAGTTGATTGCCGGAAGGAGTGCTCGCGTCCCCATCTATGATTTCAGAACCCACACACGTTCGAAAAGAACGCGCATTCTCGAACCCAAGCCGATCATGCTGGTGGATGGCTTGTGGCTTTTGAGGCGGCCTTCAGTTCGAAGACTGTTCGGGCTGAAGATTTTCCTGGAGTGCCCGAGGCGAACGCGTTTGCGGCGGCGGCTGGCGCGGGATCTACGGATGCGCGGTCGTACAGCGGCCTCGGTTCGCGAGCAATTCAGGAAAACGGTGGAACCGATGCATCGCAAATATATCGCTCCGCAAATCCGCTGGGCCGATCTCGTACTAAAGGGGGACTGTGGCGAACGGGATGTGGAGAGGCTTGTGAAAGAGGTGCAACAAGGTAAAAAGTTAAGCCGGATCACGGCCCGACTGTTAACCTATTGACATACTGACTCGAGGGCATCACCGTATAGCTGTCCTCGCTTCATGAACCGGCAGCGCCTAACTGGTTTTTTCGCCTCGATTTTCACCTTGTCGCTGTTTGAACCAGTAGCCCGCGCTACCGATCCGCCGCCTCCCTCAATCACGAGCCTTATTGTCACCAATTCGCAAAAGACTCTGACTTGGACTCCTTATCCTTCTGCGCAAGAGTATAAGATCCTGACCACGACGAATCTCCTTAGCGTTTTTGCCGAAGACACTTCGGGGAGTATCAACGGTTACACCTGGACCACCACCAACAATGCCCCATTACGATTTCATCGGCTGCAAGTTACGCCGATGTCCTCCAATGCGGTGCTCACGGCGATTGTTTTGAACCGATTGGCATATGGCCCGACACCGGATGAGTTGGGGCGCGTCAGCTCCATTGGCCCGCAAGCCTATATTGACGAGCAGCTCGCTCCATGGAATCTCCCCGAGGACGTCTCAAGCCAGAACGCCAATATTTCCCCTATCGAGGCGAAATTCAAAGGGGCTACCAGCATCGTGACTTCCGATGCCACCTCGTGTAATTTATCTGAATTCCGCGCCTGGCATTGTCTGCGCGCGCTCGCCGCTCGCCGTCAATTGCTCGAAATCCTACTGCAATTCCTGGAGAACCACTTCGTCACGGAATACAGCAAGACCCTTAATTATTTCGACACCTACTATAATGACACGCTGCTTCGCATTCGTTTGTCTGCCCAAACCGAGTATCTGGAAAATCAAAAATGGCGAGCAGCGTTGCTCAATCCGGCGTGCGCGTTTTATGACCTTCTGAAAATCAGCGCCGAAAGTCCGGCGATGCTTATTTACCTGGATACGGTTGCGAGCAAAGGCAACGGGTCGAACATCGCTAACGAGAACTATGCCCGCGAGTTGATGGAATTGTTCAGCATGGGCGTGGATAACGGGTATGACCAGACGGACATCACGGTTATGTCGCGCTGTTGGACTGGTTGGACCATTGACAAGGTCGCCACGAATCAGGCTTTCAATCCATTTGCGCTGCCGGTGCCTGGGACGAAAGACACGAACGTGGGCGTTTGGGCTTTCAATTACAAAACGAATTCTCACAACACCGCCAGCAAAAGCATTTTTACGAACAAGTTTGTTCCCGCGCGGTTCGGCGCGCCCTGGACAACCAAAACTTACGGCACCAATGCCGCGCCCGGGCTGTACCAATTATTTATCCCAGCCCATGCCGGCACCGACACCAACGGGATTCAAGAGGGTTATCAGGTCATCCAGCATTTGGCCGATCTGCCGTTCACGCAGGAATACATCAGCATCAAACTATGCCGGTTGTTCGTGCATGATGACTTTCCGAATCCGAGCAACGATCCCAGCAACCCCGGTTACAGTGTTTATAATTACGCAGCGGGGAACCTCTCACCCGAGGCCGCGCTGGTCCACGGCTGCATGCTCGCGTGGGAGACTAATTCGCCCAAAGGCCAAATCTGGAAAGTGCTCAAAACGATCTTTGATTCTGACTTGTTCCGCACGCAGTCAGCGGCAAACCAGAAGGTGAAGACGCCGCTCGAATACACGATTAGCGCGGTGCGGGCCTTGCGCTCCAGCACGAATGGGAATTTCATGCCGGGAAGTTTCACCGCTGATACCGATGGGTTTTCCTTCGCGGGCACAAATACCGCCGATCTATCTCCATTGAAACAAATGGGTCAAATGCTGCTTTTTGATCGCGACAGTCCGGACGGCTATCCCGAAAGCGGCCCGCCATGGATCAGCGCAGGCACGCTCGCCGAGCGTATTCGCTTCATTCAATCGTTTTGCATCGCCTACGGACAGGATAGGCACCGCGGGTGGCAGGGCGGCGGCACCAATGACGCGGGTTTTTCCGCCTGCGACCCTGTCGGCTTGCTGAAAGCGAAACTGTCGAGCGGGAGTTGGACCAATGCAGGATCTGTAGCCGATTATTTCCTGGGACTCTTATATCCAGCAGAAGGCATGGCGAACCTGAACCTCTATCGCACGGCCGCGGTAAACTTCCTGAACGCTGACGACAACAGCCTTTCCTCACCGTTCAACCTGCTCACGGTCAGCGGCACCGCGGGTTCGACTTACGACACGCGCGTCCGCGGCATGGTCGGAATGCTGATGACCATGCAGCGCTTTCAGGAACAGTAGCGGAATCCCTTACCTGGTGGCCATCGCATTACCCAGCAACTCGGCTTCAAAGCCCTGGGGCACCTGTCCATCGCGGGCGTAGAGATAAAGGGCAGCCTGGAAGATGGACTGCAAAGCGGATTGGACCAGCGCGAGCAGAATCAGATAGATCACGGCTAATGCAACGCACACCGCGATTCCGGCTACGCCCAACTGCCCCGAGAAAAAGCCGAGCGCCACCAGCACAAATGCAGGAATTGCCAACAGAAAAGAAATCAGTCCAAAACCGAAACTGCTAGTCAATTGTTCGCCCCACGTCTTCTTTAGTAACGCGGTGGATTCTTTCAACGCAGTGAACGGATTTTTGTTTTCCACCACCAATATAGGAATAACCAGGAAGCTCACCAGTGTCCAAGCGGCTCCGAGCAAGCCTGCCACGATCCGGCCGATTTTCTCAGAGCGGTCCTCGATCAACCGCAGAACCAAACCAACCGTCGCCGAAAGAATGGCCCAACCTGCGATTACCGGCAAGCGCGCGGCGGCAGCCCGGAAACCATCCCCAACGGTCGGATTCCCACCTCTCATGCGAATCGTAGCGCAAGCGACTATCGCCGAGTTGAAGAAGACGACGACAAAATAATTGCAAACATAAAATAAAAACAGGACGCCATAGTACGCGACCTGGTGCGCAGCTTCGGCATCGCGGCCCGGCGGCTGCCAATGGTTCGTGGCGTACAGTGGAATGGCAAAGGAGGCCAGCAACATCAGGCAGCAGGTCCCGGAGATAAATGGAAACAGCAACAGGCCTTTATCCTGTTTCAAGACGGCCCAGCAAGCCTTCATCAACGACCATGTGCGATAGATTTTGTTCATGTTTTTCAATTATCAGCTTTAATCTCACAAAGCAAGGAGCGCATCCTGCGCCTCAAGAATTACCCGGAGACACTTCCCCAAACATGTAGCATTTATGGACCATCAGGGCTCGGCAATCGTCCCAGCCAGGCTCGCTGGAACTGCCTCTTTTGAAACTACTTCCAATCTGACCGGTTTGAAACCGCCGCGCGATTTGTCGTAAAGCCAAATGACCCCAAACACTAACAACAGAACCGCCGGAAGGATCGCCACAACTCGAAAAGAATACTGCGAGGCGTAGCTCAGGACATCCACGAGCTTTTGGCCGGACAGTTCTTTAAAACCTTGTTCGCTGCCGGCGGCACGAATTTTAGCCGCATCAAAGATCGCCCCGATTTTCGGCAAGACAAAATAAATCGAAAGCGTTCCCGCCGTTCCCATCAGACCCATCAACAAAGCGCCTCCGCGAGGAAAACGCTCGGATGCGGCCGCGAGCATGGTTGGCCACATATAACAAACGCCCATGCCCCACACAGTGGCAGCGAGCATGCCCGTGATGGGCGAATTGGCTACGCTGAGCAGGATCAGGCCGGTCGCAGCCAGGAAACTCGAGACCCAGAGCAGCCCGACTGGTGAAATCTTGTGCGCCAGTGGCCCCGCGAAATGGCGCAGCAGAAACATCAAACCACTCACGTAAACCAGCAGCCAGATGCCCTTCATCCCGACAGTCCTCGTTAAGGCCATATCCACCCATTGTCCTGGCGCCAACTCGGAAGCCGCGGTCAAAAACATGCAGCCGAACCAAATAAGGAAGAATGGTCGAAACACCTCGCGCATCATTCCGCCCGCTGATACACCAGCCGCCACCCGTTCAGTGGGGGGGAATTTCGTTCCCAACCCCATTATCCCAAAGACCGCTGCGGGCAAAATCACGATCGCCATCTGCGCCTTCCAACCAAAGCGCGCCTGTCCCATCGCCAGGCCCGCAAGTCCTCCGATGATAATTCCTCCCGGCCACCAGGCGTGCAGCACGTTTAACCTGTGCGTCTTGTCCTCGGGATACAAAGTGGCGGTCAGCGGATTTATCACTGTTTCAACCAGACCCTGTCCAATGCCGATAATGAGCATTCCAAGCCAGACGACCCGGAATAATGAGAACGAGCTTTGGATCTGGGGCGAGAAAATCACAATCAAGCTCCCGCAAATCAGGCAAGCCGATGAGACACACAGCAGCCGGCCCATGCCGATGTAATCGAGCAGCGGACTTCCAATAGCAATCGTACATGCGAAGCCAAGGAAAACGACTCCCAGCGCTGTCGCGACCATTTCAGCCGAGTGCAGCTTGTCTATCGGATCAAACAAGTCCGCTTGCAAGCTGCTGCCGATATTTCCGCGGATGCTGAATCCGATCCCGGTTGTGACCAACGCGAGGACACTGACAAGGAACAATCTTCTGCGACGATAAAGGTCCGGCGAGCCTGACGAAGTGTTCATGGTGACATCGTAGCAGCGGGCGTAAGGAGGCTCAAACTAAATCGAATCAGAACCTCTTACTGCGCTCGCGGTGACATTCCATTCAGACTCGCAGCACTTTCAAACAGAACGGCGCGAACGATCTTGATGGCTTCGGAGAAGGTGTACTGCCCCTGCCGGACTTTTTGGGCCAGCACTTCTGCCATTTGTTTTCGCACGATGATCATTTTGCCATAGGTCCACTCGACACAATAAGCATCGGAGAAGAAGCCAATTTGTTTATTTGCGGGAAGCATATCAAGCCGTTCGGCGAAAACCTGACGGATGGTGTCCGGAAAAAAATTGTGCCACCAAAAACCAGCGAGGCTGAAGTTGGGCAATTCGCGCGCAAGCGTGCAAAGCGATTGATTGGCGTGACGGCTCGCCAAAAAGCACTGGAACTTCAGCCGCGGATGGCGACTGATGATTTCCGCCAGTTGGGCAATAGTGCGTTGTGACAAGCGGCTAGCGGTCTCGAAGGGCAAAGGCTCCGCGCCGAGGCTGAATTGAAAAACGATTTGGGTGCTCTTGTTTTCCAATGACTGAAGAAAAGCTTCATTGATATACGAAGCATAGATATCGCGCTCGACCGTGCCCGCTGCAGAGCGTCGCCCCAGCGCTTGCTCCATCTCCGCATCTGTCACTGGCCGCAAATTAATATCGGTTGAGATGTGCGTCGCGGTAGCCAGGACCTGGTCATAGGGAATCGCGTTGACGTAATGCCGAATCGCTTCATGAACGTCAGCCAGAGAAATAATCCGTCGTTCCGGGACTGCGCGTTGATCAGTCCCAATTGCGGTTGGACTGGCGGGAGTTTTTCCCCAACAGCGCTCCAATTCATAGAGGGCAGTGTCGAATTCACCCCACTGGCAGCGAGTAAAGAAAGCCCATTCGAGCGCGTATTGCAGGCGGTCATCATCCACCCCGCCCTCGCGCCGGGCAATCTCTGTGCCGGTCCGTAGAATATGCAAACGATCCAGAATCGAGTGATGCCACACGCGGTCAACTGCCCGTTCGCGGATAATGGAATCAATTTTCTCCCAGTTATCGGCCGTGATCGGTTCACTCCAACTATAGAGCTCGCGCAAAATAATTCTAATTCCCCAAAAAGAACTCGTGTTCTGGATGTAAGGCAGGAATGGCAAAGCTTGTTCAATGCGCTCGTGCGCTTCGGATGGCGAAGGCCAGCCGGGATACTGCGTCAATCGCGTTCCGTTCGGACAGCCCGCTGCATAAAGATCGCTGACCACCATGTGATAAAGGAGCACATCGTGCAGACCGCGCGCCCCGAGTTTGCCGCCCACCAAATGAGTGTGGGCATCCAGCGCGGGAATTTCGGCAAGAGCAGATTCGACTTCCTGGAACAAGTCCATCGTTTGGCTCAGGTTACGACTTCTGCGTAACGCGAGAGCAATGCTGGCGCAAGAAGGATTTAACCCGAGCACGGTTTGGAATCCCTGCTTGCCCGCCCCGATGAGTGGCTTTCAGGGCCGCAGCGGCAGAAGCAAAAGCAATGCGCTCAACAAGCGGCAGTTGGTCCGCCAACGCTGCCGCATAAGCGCCGTGGAAGACATCACCGCAGCCGGTTGTATCAATAGCGTTGACCTGAAACGCAGAATGGTGCTGCCCAATCTTTGGCTGTTCCCTTCCCCTGTACCAGCAACCTTTTGCTCCAGCAGTAATCACTACGGCATCGCGATTCTTTGACCACAATGCCGAAACTGCCTGGGACGGAATCTTGCACCCAGTCAGGATTTCGGCAAAATTTTGCGATAAAATTAAGTGATCCACTAGACTGAGGAGTTGCCTGAACTTTGGACCGGAGTCTCGCTCAAAGTCGGCCACCACCGGTATGGAATTGGCGCGGCAAATCCGGGCCGCCCGAAGCATCCCTGGCAGACCAATGTGGTCCACGAGCAAGACTTTTGTGGACCGCAATACTTTCTCGGTGGGCCAGGCGGGATCAGCGCCATTTCCACGATGAAGCTCGACGAAGACATTTCGTGTTTGCCTGGTTTGATCCACAATGATCACTGAATGGATCGGTCTAACGCCGGGTCGCCGACGAACAAGAGTCATATCCAGCTTTTCCCTCCCCATCGCAGCGATAACGAATGCGGAAAGATTATCGGTCCCGAGCACCCCGGCATAAGCGCACTTTGCTCCCAAACGGGAAGCGGCCACCAGGGCCGTTCCGGCCAAGCCGCCGCAGTGGCGCTCGGAGCGCAACACATGGGCTTTCGCATCGGGCCGCGGATACGATTCCACGTAGAGAATATCATCCACCGCGACTGCGCCAAGGCCGAGAACGTCAATGGCGGGCAGTCGCACGGTGCGATTTTGAATGGTCATAACAAGTGACCGACCGGCACAGTGGATAAACGCACGGCAAAGTCATTCAGCAATGCGGAGAAGTGCAGGCGCGAGTTTTTTCCTTCCCGAGCCTTTCCCCAGCCGCTCCATCGTGATCTCCGCGACTTACCGATTCAGTGGAACAGCACACTAGCGGGAACGATCTGTTTTTCGATGTTCGGACCTTTCCACCGCAGCTTGCAACCGGCATCAACATCCTTCTCGAAAAACTCGACTTTGAGGGCATGATCCCCGGCCGTGAGATTCATACCGCCGGCCACTTCTTCCATAGCGTGAGCGCCGCCGTTATCGAGCACTTGCTTCCCGTCAATGAACATGCGCGATCCATCATCGGATTCCAGATAAAAGGTGTAAGCGCCTTCGGCGGGGATGCGGATCTTTCCGGTCCAACGAATGTAGAAGAAATCTTTGAAGCTCGTGCCGGGCCAATCGTCCTGCGTGCTTTCGAAATTGATATCCTTATCCACACGTTTCAGGTCTGGCGCCTTGCTGGCGGGGAAGTCAGGAAAATCTTCGGAGCCTTCTTCGGTCTTAAAGAATTCAGCCAACAAACCGGATTCTGCGCCCCCAGCCTTATGGAACAACACGGACGCTGGCAGAACCGCTTTCGGCATTCCGTTGGCCTCCCACGAAAGAATGCAGCCCGCATCCTCGGCCTCATCGAAGAATTCGACTTTGATCTCATGATCGCCCGCCTTCAACTCCGCCTCGCCGGAAACTTCGGTCATGTCATGTGTGCCCCCATTGTCCACCACCTTGTCGCGATCAATGAACAGCCGCGAACCATCGTCTGAATTCAGGTAAAACTTGTAACGCCCATCCTTGGGAACCTTGAGCACGCCAGTCCAGCGCACGTAAAAATTGTCCACGAGTTTCGTGCCCGGAAATGCCTCGAGTGTGCTAGCGAAGTTGATGTCTTTATCTACGCGCTGGAGCGTGGGCTTGCGGCCAGGGCCAATCGTTGGAAAATCCGAAAGTATGGCTTCCATCTGGAAGTAATCCCCGAGCACACCAGGTTCCAGAGGATCGGCGGCGAAGGTGCAGGTAGCGAGGAGCACAACCGTGGTGAACAGAAACGCAGTAGTTTTGAGTAGAGGTGCAATGGACATATTGCGAAGAGTAGGAGCCATGCTCGGTTTGTCAACAGACACTCATTGAGAAAAAAACCTCGTGAGAATTTAAGTGCCGCCGTTGCAATGATGGCGTCGTGCGTTCAGTTGTTGTCACAACTTATGACATGGACTCATTGTCACCCATCTGGTAATAAATACTTAACCCGATGTTTCCCCAAGACTTCAGCAATGTGGGCTCACAGATTCGCGTCTCCCCGCCATAGGACCCCAGCCAATGTTAATACGACGTTCGTGTCCGCCTTGGCTGAATCCAGTAGCGCTCGCTTGGCCGCCGAGCTGACGTAGGCGCTGTCGGTCAGCCTTTCAATCCGGATTGGAGCTATCTCCTGTCTTTCTGAAGCCGCCAAGCCTAGCAGGCGCACCGCGGCTGCCCGTATAGTTTCATTGGAATCGCTTGAATGTTGCAATAGGAATCCTATGGAGCACGAGTTGCAGCGGTTAAATTTGTATTCCCGAGTCGATCGCCCCATTCATTTGCGAACCACCCCGTCTCCTGGCTCGAAGCTGCTACCAAAGCTGGAATCAATTCCCGGGTTGGTGCCTCCGATGCTCAAAAGTGACGCGACGATTTCATGTCTCAGTATGCCTGCGACCTGCCGGCTGGGAATATTGCCCGCCTTGATTTTTTTAAGGCTGCGAACGAGTTCAGGGACAGCCTCCTCTGCCGTTGGCCCCATGATCCGTAAACCCCTGATTGCTCGCCAACGCGCTACATGTCCAGATTTTGCTTTTGAATCCACGGCGGTAGCTTGACCCAATTCTCCTGATAAAATCCTTCAGCCCGGAATCCTCTCTTGTAAATGCTTTCACAAGATAAGGCACAGCTCTCGGTCCCATCGCTTGAACCGCGTTAGTTAGGTCCCTTTCTGTCTGCTGTGGATCGGCGGTTTTGCTGGCTGAGCCAGAAGCGAAGTGGCCTGCCCTGATATCTCGGCTCGGGAACCCTAAGGAAAGATATAGGCCAATACCGGCAAGAAGCGCGATGGTCGTTCCAAAAACAATGAATCGTGGCTTTTTCATCGCGGATTAAACGAGGGGTGATCTAGAGATTGTGCGATTCCAAACTTTACGTATCCGATTCCCGCTCGCTCGTCACCTGCGAAAAACAAGGTTTTCATTTGACATATTGTCCGCTCCACGTGTATTCACCCACGAACCAATGGGCAAAATCAATGTTGCCATCGTCGGTCTCGGCTTCGGAGCCGAGTTCATCCCGATTTATCAAAGGCATCCCGATGCGAACATGTATGCCATTTGCCAGCGCACTCGGAAAAAATTGGATGCGATAGGAGATGCGTTCGGTGTGGAACGGCGCTTCACGGATTACCAGCAATTGCTTAAAGATCCAAATGTTGATGCGGTCCACATCAACTCGCCCATTCCCGATCATGCCTGGCAATCCATCGCCGCGCTCAACGCCGGCAAACACGTTGCTTGCACTGTGCCCATGGCCACGAGCATCGAGGATTGCAAGAAGATCGTGGACCTGGTGAGGCAGACGCGGAAGAAATACATCATGATGGAGACGGTCGTGTATGCGCGGGAGTTTCTCTACATCAAAGAGCTTTATGAAAGAGGCGAGCTTGGGAAAATTCAATTCCTCCAGGCGAGCCACCAACAGGACATGGACGGCTGGCCGAATTACTGGCCGGGCCTGCCGCCGATGTGGTACGCCACGCATTGTGTCGGGCCGATGCTCGCGCTGACGAAGGCGACGGCAGAATATGTGTCTTGCTTTGGCTCCGGCACCATCCGCAAAGAACTGGTCAAAAATTACAAATCTCCGTTCGCGGTGGAGAGCGCCCACATTAAATTTAAAAATTCCGATCTGAGCGCGCGCATTTACCGATCGCTGTTCGACACTGCGCGGCAATATCGTGAAAGCATAGATGTGTATGGCTCGAAAAGATCCTTTGAATGGACGCTAGTCGAACATGAGCCGCACGTGCTGCACACGGCTAAATTGCCCGAAGCGAAAATTCCGAAGAGAGTTACAGTGCCCGATTTCGCCAAACTTTTGCCCGCGGCAATCCGCCGCTTCACGACCAAAGGCGTTTATGATCTTGCGAAAAAAACGCATTTAAGTTTCACCCAGGGGGCGGGCCATGGCGGTTCGCACCCACATCTGGTGCATGAATTTGTCAGCGCGCTGGCAAAAAATCGCGATCCATTCCCAAACGCAAAACAATCCGCTAACTGGACCTGCGTCGGCCTTTGCGCCCATCAATCGGCGCTTAAAGGCGGCGAGATTGTGAAGCTTCCGCAGTTTACATTATAACTAAACCCCCAAATCACATCACTATGACAACAGTTGATAACACACCAATCGCAGCAAACGCGAAGCGTCTTTTGTTTGCGGGATTCATGGCGATTCTTGCAGCAGGAGTGGGCTTTGCGATCCGCGGCGGCATCTTCAATGATTGGGTCCAGGCATTTAACTTTACGGGCCTGGAAATCGGGCTGATCAACGGCGCAGGGTTCACCGGCTTCTGCTTCGGCATTATCATCGGCGGAATCATTGTGGACCGCGTGGGTTATGGTAAACTCGTGGCGGCGGCGTTTGCCTTCCACGTCCTTTCGGCGCTGATAACATTTGGCGCGATGCCTGGGATGGCAGGGAAAACGGCCTTTGTTTATCTGTGGACGGGCACGTTTCTTTTTGCAGTGGCGAACGGAACGCTGGAAGCCGTGGCCAATCCGCTGGTGGCCACTTTGTTTCCGAACAACCGCACACATTATCTGAACATCCTGCACGCTTCCTGGCCGGCGGGAATGGTGCTGGGCGGATTGCTGCACAACTCAATGGCAACTGTTAACTGGAAGATTCAACTAGCGCTGTTTCTGGGACCGGCAGTCCTTTATGGCATTTTGTTCTTTGGCCAACACTTCCCGAAATCCGAGGCATCGCAAAAGGGTCTCAAGCTCGGAGAGATGCTGCGGGATGTCGGCGTGATAGGCGCTGCGGTAGTTGGCTTCTTTATCTTTTTGTTCATCAAGGACGGTCTCGGGCCGCTGCTGAGCGGATTTACCGGAAGCGAATTCTTTGGGTTCACACAGAACATCGCCGGGGCCAGCCAAACGTGGTTGTACCTATCGATCGCGGTCGGCGCGGCGGTGTGGTTGGCGTTCAGTGGCGCGGCGCGGTGGACTGTAGGCGCGCCGCTATTGTGCGTATTATTCATCACGCATGCGCTCGTTGGAGCCGTCGAACTTGGCACCGATGGCTGGATTCAAAACATCGAGGGCGCCATCCTCACACCGAGCCAGGCAACCTGGTTATTTATCTTCACGTCCGCATTGATGTTCGCTTTGCGTTTTTGCGCAAATTTCATCGAGAAGAATATCGGGATTTCGCCGGTTGGAATTTTGCTAGGATGCGCGAGCCTGGCCTGCGTGGGTTTGAACCTTGTGAGTGGAATTACGGCGTTTGGAGGGGCGCTGGGGGCGCTGGCTGTCTATGCCATCGGCAAAACTTTTTTCTGGCCCACGATGCTCGCGGTGGCATCGGACCGTTTTCCGCGGTGTGGCGCAGTTGCGATCTCGATCATGGGCGGTCTGGGAATGATGTCAGCCGGGTTGGTGGGATCGCCGGGCCTGGGCTATGCGAAGGACAGGTTCTCGGGCGAAGAGCTTGCGAAGAATCCCGCCGCGTACGCCGAGTTCAAAGCGGCGCGTCCGAGCCAGTGGCTGTTCTTCAAGGGAGCAAATGGAATTGACGGTCAGAAGCTGGAGGCGGGGCGCAAACTCTCACCCGAAATGCGAACCTCCGCGCAAACAGCAGCCATCGAAGCAGACATACAAGGCAACCGCCGAACCCTCAAAGCCGATTCATTTATCCCGGCTACGATGGCGGTGATCTATCTGCTAATCCTGTTCTACTTCAAAGCGATTGGTGGGTACAAAACTGTCCACATTGTCCCATTGGCTGAACAAATTCAGTCCAAACCTGCTCAGCCCGCCGCCGCAACTTAGCTCGGGAAACGGCAAGGCTGCATTGTGCGGCACGAGCCGCCTCGAAGAGTAGTGGCGCGTTGTCTCAACGCGCCACTATTCCGAACGGCCGCGCAAGCTGCCCCATCGTTAACACCTCGCGAATCCTCTTGGGTTCTTTTTACCTGGTCAACCTAGCCCTACTCCCAATCCCATTCTTTGAACAGGTCCTCGATGGGGTAGCGAAAACCGGGGAGCAGGTTGTTCGCCCTGCAGGAACGCGCCTCAACCAATGAGCTTTCGCTGTGTTAGCGAGCGGCAGATTTCAACCGATTCCGTTTCAAGATTTATAATCCAAGCCAACTGTGTGCCGCTACTGAAGAAGTCCCTCAGCCGCTCGTCAATCTCAGCCCGAGTATTGTTGGGTGAAAGTATTTCCACAGCCAGATCCGGTGCGCCGGGGAAGAACTGCTTTTCATTGGGCTTGAACCCAAGCGCAATCAGGCGGCTTTTCGGCACGAAAGAAATATCCGGCGCTCGGCAATTGTGGTTAAACATCCAAAAACCGGTGCTCGAATCCAGCACAGCGCCTAACTCTGCTTCCGGCTGAACTCGAACAACGCCGCTGAAAGCCGCGAGCAGATACGGCCGTGGAACCAGTTGTTCTTTGGGCTCTTAATCAATTCCCCTTTGACCACCGCGTGCATGAACCCGTTCTCCGGCAAGGCTTCCAACTGAGTGAGTTTTATCTGCGGTATCCGCGTAATCGGCGGTCAATCACTTTGTTCCAACACTCAAGGTTTCGCCACGTCTTCCGCCTTGCTCCTGCTCGACTGCCTCTTATCCTTTAATTTCTCCTCCCTGCTCTTATGATAATCTTTTTCCCACTCCCTGATCAGCGGGGCTTTCTTCTCGATTTCCTCCAGTAATTCCTTGGCCTGCTCCGGTGTCCTCACGACCTTGGGGCGAAGGAAAACCATCAATTCAACTTCGCGCGTGGTCTTATCTCTCTTTTTGAACGCCCACCCCAATCCTGGGATGTCTCCCAGAATTGGCGTCTTGCGCAACGTATCCGATACCTGCCGCTGGATGATCCCGCCCAGCACCAAAGTCTGGCCGTCCTTGGCCTCCAGATCCGTTTTGAAGTTGCGGGTGTCGAAAACTGAGCCGTTAAAAACCGTCTGGCCGGGCACGACCGCCGAGGATTCCGCGTGGATCTTGAGCGATACGTCGCCCGAGGTGTTTATATGAGGAGTGACCTCCAGAATGACACCGACGTCCTTGTACTTAAACCCGCTGGTTTGTCCACCCACTTGGTTGATTAGGGTGTTATCGAGGATGGGCACTTGCTGGCCGACAAAAATTCTCCCGGTTTGATTGTCCTCAATGTTGATTTGAGGTTCCGCCAGTACGGTCGCATCCGTGGTCTTTTTCAGGAATTGGACGAGAAAATCGAGATTGAACGTGCCCTGAAGCGCCCCCAAGCGCAGCCCATTGGCAATCGCCGCCGCCGCGGGTCCGCCAGCCCCCCCGCCAAAACCCTTTACCAATGCTCCCTTGCCATTAAGTATCATCGAGTTGTCAAAGTCATCGCCGGTGAACACCTGGTCTCCCTTAGGCGACCAGCGCACTCCGAGTTTGTCCAGAAAATCACTCGAGACTTCCAGGATCTTCGCCTCGATTAAAACCTGGGCTGTCGGCGCGTCCAGGTCCTCGATCAACTTCAGGATTTGCGGAAAGAAATGCACATTCGCCGAGATCAGCAATGAATTGCTGCGTTGGTCTGGCACGACGCGGACTTTGCCGACGAGGTCGCTCACCTGCCGATTCACGTTGCGGCCATCCGACGTGCGCTGGTTTTCTTGCTGTCCTCCCAGCCACGGAAAATAGCCTTCTTCCTTCGTCTCCTGTTCCAAGCCGAAGCTGCTCTGAGAAGAGCTGCTCTGCTGGGATTGTTGCTGAGGTGTTGGGTTCGGCTGCTGCGGCTGCTGCCCTCGAGCGCCGGGCGCCGGTGAGCCACCTTTGGCAAACAGGATGTTGATGCTGTTGGCCACCGTCGGCGCCTTGGCAAAGTTAAGCCCTACCCGCAGGGTCGTTTCACCCGCTGTTGATGGCACATCCAATTGCTTGAGGATCGCCTCCACTGCGGCGAGGTTTTCAGCCGAGTTCGCCGTGATGATGAGCGCATTTGAATAAGGCTCACTCGTGATTCGCACCTTTCCATAGAGTCGGCCGACGTCGCGGTCCACATTGCTCGGCTCTGGCATCCCCGACCACGGGTCCCAATAGGTCCGTGAGGGCATCTTTTTCAGGAAGAGCTCATTCAATATGTCTTCGATGTCCGGGGCGCTGACGTACTTCAACGCGTAAATCTTAGGGGCCAGGGTCTCGTCACCCACCGGTTCATCGAGGGCTTCAATCATTTTGGAAATGTTGTCCATTGATGATGGTGGGGCTTGAACGATCAGCGTGTTGCGCCGGCGATCAGCTACTACATTGAGTTTTTTGGATGAGCCACGAGAATCCCTTGACCCCCCGAAGTAGTAGAACGGATATCGCGAGCTCGTGTCCTGCTCCTGATAGAGGTCCTGGACTTGCTTGGCCACGTCCGCTGCCTCGGCATTTTTGAGCGGAAAGGCCCGCAGCACTTTTTCCTGGGCCTCTTCGACATCCAGCACCGCGATGACATCCTGGAGGGCCTTGAAATTAGATTCGCTGGAAAGAATGATCAACGAGTTGGAACGTTCATTGGCCGTGATTTCTACCGTTTCCTTGGTTGTCGATTTGGAGGTCAACTTCTGATAAAGCGGGCTCATCTCTTTCACCAGGTCCTGGGCGCTGACATTTTTCAAGGGGATCACGCGCACCGCCACGTCCTGCGGTTTGTCCGAATCCAGCGCGAGCAGCATCTCGCCGATCACTCCGACATTTTCTGTGTAATCATTTACAATGATTTGGTTGGCGCGGTCATCTGTATCAATGGTGCCCTTCTCAGAAAGCAACCCTTTGATCTTCTCCTTCATTTCGACCGCCTGGATGTGATTGAGCGGAAAAATTTTCACGAACTTCTGCCGCCCTTCGGGAATGGAAGATTTGTCCGTCGCCAGCATTTCTGGACTCATTTTCGGTTCCTGCCCCTCTGGCACGATGAGAATTGCTTTGCTGGATTCGACCACTGCGAAGCCCTCCAACGCGAGCGCTCGATAGACCAGATTGATGGCATCGCGCCGCATGATTTTTTTCGAGCCCACAATCGTTAACTGGCACTGCACTTTCGGGCTCTTGACCACGCTCTTGCCCGTTTGCTCCGCGAGCCACTGCACGACCATGTCCACCTGTGTGCCTTGAAAGCTCAGTTGGACCTCATCGGTGGGCAAAAGCTTTTTCTCCGGTTTGGCCTTATCTTCTTTATCTTTGTCTTTGGCATCGGAGTTGCCTTTTTCAGCGGCAACGGGATCTCCCTCGCCCTTCTTCACTACGGCTGTCTCAACGGGTTTCGCTTCGGCCTTGGCCTCTTCTGTGCCCGTTTTAGGCTTCTCCTTCGCGGCATCGGAGGGCACAGGATTTGGAGCAGCCGGAGCGGGACTGGGTTTTGCTTCCGCGGAATCCGGCGCTTTGTTGGTGCTCTCCGCGGCACCCTTTTTTGCCGGCGCTTTGCGGATTGATTGCGCCTCAAGGTAAGTTGGCAGGCGCCATAGCAAAATGGCTGCTAAAAGGCACGCGCATAGAAACGCAGCGGCGCGAGAGAATTTTTTATGGAGTTTTCTTGGTGGTTTCATTGGTTTTTTCCGTCGGTTTAGGCAAAAGTGTTTCGCTGCCGAGGCCGGAAAACAGCGTCAGTTCCTTTTTCTCTCCTTCTTGTTCGATCAGAATGCGATTGGTTCCGATGCGCAGGAGCTTCACCCCGCCCAGCTCGCCGCCCTCCTTGATTCTTCCTGTCTGGCCATCAGGCGCGCGCAAGAAAACGTCAGTGTCGGCTATGCCGAGCAAAGCCATGGGCATGGGGCGCATGATTTGGCCCAGGATTTCGCTCTGCGTAATTCTTTCAATGCGCGCCTTGACCAGCGGCGGCAGATCCGCGGGAGCTTTTCCGGGCTCTGGGCGCCCGCCAGGCGGCCTGCCTCCTTTCTTCGCCAGGTCTTGGGGTGAAGGAGCATTGGTCCCAGATTTTGCGATGGCGTTCGTCCCGACAGTATTCGTTCCACCCGCGCTTGGTTTTTCGGTTGCTACCGAGTTCGTCCGGCTTTTGGTGGAAGCTGCAGAGTTGGTCGCATTTCCGGGTAGCGTGATCGTCACAGCATTGGCATTGGTGGAGCGTTTCGCCGGATATTCTAATGACGGCGCGTTCGTCTGGCTTGTTTGAACGCTCTGAACTGCCACCGCGTTTGTGCTTTCCTGTTTGGATACGGGCGGGGACGAATTCGTTCCGGTTTTCCTCGCTTCGGCGGCCAAGGAGGCATTCGCGGTGCTCTTCGCCGAGTTCTGAGCGGCATTGGTTCCGTTCTTTCCCACTTCTTTAGCGGAGGCTGAGTTCCCCTTCTTTCCCGCCTCCCCCGCCGCCGGAGCATTGGTCCCCGCCTTGCCTGAATCCTTTGACGCGCCGGGCGAATTGGTTGTTGAAGCTTTCGCAGAAGCCACATTGGTCGCGGCGCCAGCCAGAGTTGGCAGAGCAGGAATCGTTAGTCGTTTTAGCGGATCGCCGCGCTTGAGAACAAAAGCAAACTGCACCAGCACCACGGCCCCGAAGACCAGGCACGCGAGCTTCAATACTTGTTGAGAGCGATCAAACATTTGGCGCGACCTCCTGTTTCCATTGCTCAAAATCCAAAACCGTGATCGTGAGGCTCAGCTTGACCATTCCCGGTTTGGAGGCTTCCTGCGTTAATTGGATCGAGTCCACGATCAACGGAAAACCGACGCCTTCCAGGCGATGCAGAAATGTAAGAATGGCTGTCACCTGGCCGGTCGCTTCCAGTTGCATGATCGCCAGTTCCTTGCTGGAAGCCCGAGCGGGAGATTCCCGGATCGGGCCGAGTTGCAGGCCGCCGGACGCAGCAGCTTTCTGGATGGCGGCGCTCGCGTCAGCCACAATGGAAGCCTTGGTCAGTTTGGCCGGGTCCATGTTAAAGCGGACCATAAGGTTCGAGATAGCGGCGACTCGGGCTTCGTAAGGTTTGATTTCTGCGCGAATGGCTTCGCTTTCCTTGACCAGGTTCCGGTAATCGGATCTCTGCTTGTCTACGAACTTCCAGGCCCGCTGACCAAAGACAAGTACAAGGCCGGCGCCCAGCACTGCCGCGGCGATGCGGATGGTGCGTTTTTCGTGAGGGGTCAATGTTCGCATGAAATTATTCCCGCCTGATCTCTATGGCGCCCTCACTCGATTTTATCTGAGATGAAGGTGGATTCGTGGATCGGACTATGGAGCCTTTTCCATCCATGCTCATGCCATACCTGCGTGAGAACTCGGCAGGCATTGAAGAGGAAGGAGATGGCCGCATAGAAGGCGGCTTGGGGCCGGGAACTCCCGGAGGCATCGCGCCCGGCGGCATCATTCCCGGAGGCATTTCCATTCCGGGCGGCGGACCGAACTGGCCACCCTCCTTGGCGCGATTCTTCATTTTCTCCAGTTCTTCGGGCGTGGGATCAATAGCGGCATGTTCGCGCGCGGGGATCGGTTTCCATTGGGCAGTAATGCGCACGGTAAATTTCTGGCGATCGGGCGAAGGACTCTGCTCGTCCACAGACACGGCGGAAAAGAAGCCGGATTGAATAAGTTTGGAACGAAACTCAGTGACTTGTTGAGAGCCGCGCATGCTGCCACGCAAGGAGAGTTCGCCGCGCCGGTTCATCGAAAGGGAGTCAATGCGCGTTCCGCTCTGGGCCGCAATGGACATGATCGAAAGCGCGTCAATATAAGGCGGTTGGGTGTTCTTGAGATGCTGAAGGAACCCCAGTTCGCGATCTATTACTGGCAAGCGCGCTTTATCACGCTTAATTACTTGTAGCTGTTTAGCCAAGCGGTTCTTAAGCAGAAACGCTTCGACGTAAGGAAACGCGAGTGAGCTGAAAGCAAGTAACGCAGCGAGGGCGGCCCATTTCCAGGGGGCCACGCGGTCCGCAGAGTCGTCGCCTTTGGATGTGAATAACGTGTGAATAACAGATCTCCAGGAAGAAGAGCCGGCCTGGGCATCATCGCCTTTGCTTTCCTTGAGGCGGAGAAGCAAAGGGCTCTCGGATTTTTGCAGGCCCAGGATGGCCGCGGAACTGCCATCGCCGGGAATGGATTCCAGCCGCTCGCATTCAATGGAGGGGCCCAGACGCTGACTAAGCTGGGCAGGCATGTCTTTGTAGCGAGTGCTTCTGCCGGTGAGGTAAAGCTTTTGGCCGGTCCAGTTGGTTTTGATGGTGGCCGCCAGCGAATCCAGCGACGAGAGAATGGCGGCATGGATGGTTTTGCCTAATTCGCCATCGGTTGCCCGGCCATTATCCCATTGAATTTTCAGTTTCTCGGCTTCCTCGCGGCCAACGCCGAGACTCTGTTCGATAGCGTGGGTGATGTGCTCACCGCCCCAATTGAGAATGCGAATGGAGACCGGATTGCTATTTTCGAAGGAGATGAGTTCGGATTGTTTGCGGCCAATATCCAGCAACGCGCAAGCGCCGGAGGTTTGATCACATAAACTGGTTCGTGCCAAAGCGCTAAGGGTGAATTGCGGATTCACGCCGCAGCGGGATAAAATCTCAGAGTATTCCTCCAGCACTTCTTTCTTAACCGCCACGACGAGGAGGTCCTGACGGGCGAGGGCGCCCTCGGCGTCGAGGCGGCGGTAACCCCAGGCCAGGGCGTCAGGCGGCAGCGGGAATTCGCTTTCGATTTGGAGATTGAGCAACCGATTCAGTTCTTCTTTGGGCGAGGCGGGAAGACTGAGGCGGCGCAACGAAACGCCCCTGGCTGCGATGGCGCAAATTGCGCGCACGCGCGGTTGCCAGCTTTTTCGCTTCAGGAGATTTTGCAAGGCAAGGACAAGGCGTTCGCGGCAAACTGCACTTAAGCGGCCATTTTCCGCCCGTTCCAGCCCCAATTGCAAATTTTCTTTGCCATGGAGAGCGCGCAAGGAGCTTTGGCGAATCTCCAGGTAGAGAGGCGAACCGTTGCTGAGAGAGAGCTTCATGTTTGAATTGGGAGCGCCTTCATAAGTTTTCGCGGTAGGAAAGCGTATCGATATCAGTGGGTCCGACGTGGACGATGACCTGGAGGCGCTGGCGGGCGCCGGTGGAGTTCACCTTGCCCTCGCTGATGATGCGGAAGGTCTCCGACCGGGCAGTGACACGCGGCGCAACCTGTTTGAAAAGCTCTTTGGAAAAGCCGGGCACTTTCAAAAGCCAGGCAATATTGGGGAACGGTTCGTTTGAGTTTCTATAAGCCACGATGGCCTGGGCGAGGTCCGGCGAAATTCCCGGCAAGCAACTGAGCACAGCCACGCTGGCGGTGTTAATATTTATTGGACCGGCCTGGTCGCGCTCGCCGAGGACAGTGAGGTCATCAGCAACGTCCATCAACAATTGCTGACTGATCAGTGTCGGGCCGGAGGAGCCCGAATCCGGATCGGGATTTCCGCGGCGGCCTCGGCCCTGGTTCTGGTTTTGGTTCTGGGCAGGAGTGACATCCAGCAGATCGGCAAGGCTTTCCAATTGCTTTTTGCCACGACCTGCGACAATGGCTTTGGCGATATCTGAGGAAAAGCCTTTGATCCCGGAGAGAGAGCCTTCGTCTCCCGTTTGAATGTTTACACGCGAATTGCCGCTGGCATTGACGTTTCTGCACCAGGAATCCACGGTGATCATTTCCGACCAGCCGCCATCCAGAGGGCCGGCATTTTTTCGGTTCAGGGCTGGGTCGTTTTCGGCGTCGAGAAAACCGTTTTGATCGTCATCATTTCCAAAGAGCAAACTGGAGGAGACACCCTGCACCATCAGGAGTTCTCGCACGGTCAGGAATTGGCCGTTGCGTGGGACGTAGGGCGGAGCGAGTGAGGAGTAGTATTCAGCCTCGGCGCCGCCGGGGGTTACATTATTGTCTGGATCCCTCCAATCAATGATGGAGGCGATGGTCTCCGGCGGGATGTTAGGGAGCTTGCTCAGTTCCTCGGGGCCCGCATAATTGATGTTGAGCCGGCTTTCTTCGTCGCGGATGCCGAAGATGATTCCGCCTCCTTCATCTTCAGTGCCATGGCGGAAGACGCGGAACTGACCCCGACCCAGAGAAACATCGCGGAAATCGTTGGGAGAGTCCTTCAGCGCGCCGGTGTGATTCTTGCCGGCCGTCCTGCGATCAATCGCGTCCTGAAACAGCAAGGCCTTGGCTTTTTCGACTCCGGCAAGCGCGAGATAATGGGCCTGGATGCGGTCGCCGTAATTTTTCACAACATGAAGGTCCATGCGGGCGGTGTGGAGAACGCCGATGACAATGACGGAGAGAAGCGTGAGGCACCAGAGGACGCCAATGAGGATGGAGCCGCGAGGGGAGAAATTGAAAATCGGGACGCAGCGGCATACTTGCTGGCTTGGCCCTGAAAGGGGTTGAAAGCGGCAGAGCACTGCCGCAGTCCAAGACGCTGGCGCGGTTTTCCAATGCCCTCGAACCTCCGCCAGGTTTTGGAGTGCGGGAGTGCTCTCCCGCTTTGGTTTTAGGTACATCACTGATTCCCTCCCTGACTTGGGTTAAGATTATCAGGTGCGCCTGTGGAGGAGCCTTTGCCGCTCGATAGACCGGATTGGGACGCGGCGGTAAGATTCAGGCGCACAACGGTTTGAAAGGCGAGCGGCGGTTGGGTCGTGACTTCGGGGGATGGCTTCTCTTTCGGCGCCCGCGGATTTGGGTCGAACCACAGTGTGATTCGCACCGCTTCGGGCATCCCGGAAAGATTGTACGCAAGTTCTTGTGAGGGGCCTTTTTGCTTTTGCGGGTCCCTAATTTCGCCCCAGTCATCATACCAATCAAAACCATCGTAATACTCGAAGGCGACGCCGCGCAGTCCTTTTGCGATCTGTTCGCGCGAGCCGCCGGAGAGCGGGTCGAGAGCAATCGTAGGATTACGCCTGCGCCATAGACTGACTCGCCCCGTTTCGCCTTCACGCTGGACGTAATAGCTGGTCTCGCAAAAATCGCCTTCGTTCGGACGATGGGGAGAGTAATTGTGAGTGGCAAAATCGAGATTGTCGGCCTCGACATCATCAAACATACGGTGCATCCCGAGAAACTCGAAGTTTTTGTCGAGCGGGCAGGCAGAACGTAGATCGGCGCTGAGCATCGCCATGGCGACGCGCGCATTTTGAATGACCTCGGCTCGCGGCTCGATCAGTTTCTGGCCGGCAATAGCCGCGTTGAGGCACATATAAGCGCCGCTGAGAATCATCGCCATGAGTGATGCGCTGATGACTAATTCGATCAAGGTGAACGCGCAGCGAAGTTGAGTTCGGTTCACGATTCTCATCCCTGCCTCCCTTCGCGCTTTTTGGATTTCTCAGGAGTTTTCTGGGTGCTGGTATCTTCAAAATCAGAGGCGTCGAACAGTAGTGTTTCGAGTTCGTAAATGGATTTGCCGGTGCGGGAGCTTTCTATGACGACCTGGACATCGTGCAGGCCGGTGATGGCGGTGCTGGTGATGGTTTGACGCCATTGGTATTGGCCGAGATCGTTACCGCATTGGCCCTCTTCGACGCCGTCGTAGAAGTAGCCTTCGGCGCGGAGAGTTTCGATTCGGCCCGCAGCGAGCAGAGCGGCGGCGGTTTGCAACTCGGATTCTTTGCTGGAACCGAGAGCAGTGGTGATGGCCTGGGTCAGCCCGACGAGCGCGACACCAAGAATGAGGGTGGCGCACATGACTTCGATGAGGGAGAAGGCGGATGAACCCCTCACCCCAACACTTTTCTCATTGAATGGGGAGAGGGAGAAGAGGTTGGAGAGAAAGGAGCACGCACCCCTCACCCCAACCCTCTCCCCATGTGATGGGGAGAGGGAGAAGAAACGAAAGGCAGACGAACCCCTCACTCCGGCCCTCTCCCCATCCGATGGGGAGAGGGAGAAGAGAAGAGCGGCGGGCTCTGAAAGCGAGTTCTTCATGGAGCAATTGCACTCTGCGTGGTTTCCAGAATGTGGACGCGAGCGGTTGTTGGATTCACGCGAAGCCTGAGCCGAAAACCAGCGCGGTCTCGCAGAAGCACTTCCAGACCATCGGCAGTGCCGTCGGGGTAAAAAGAAATCGCCTCCTCGAACGCCGGCATTGACCTGTCGTCTTCCTGAGCTGGCGCACTTTCCGGGTTGCTCTCATCCGGCAGTTCGGGTCGAGGTTGTTGCAATTGAAAAGAGATGCGAGGATCGAGAGTGCCCTCAGCTTCGGACACATCCTGAAGAGGAACAAAACCGCTCAAGGTCTCGCCACCGCGCGAGCGCTGCTCGATGAAGTACCGTTTGCTGATGGAATCGAGTCGGACGCGGTGGATTTGGTTGAGACTAACAGCGCGGCTGTAGGCCAGCTCGAACACGCTGATCAATTTGCGGGCGCTGGAGCGCAAAAGCGCATCTTCATAGCTGCCCCGCATTTCGGGAACGATCATAGCCGTGAGCACGGCGATAATGGCGAGCACCACGACCAGTTCGAGAAGGGTGAAAGCGCGATTGTGATTTTTAATAGAAGCAAACGAGGGAAAAGCAGAGGAAGGGACGAACCCCTCGCCCCGGCCCTCTCCCCATCGGATGGGGAGAGGGAGAGGACGAGAAAACACAGGGACTGGAGGTTTAGAGGCCAAGTTCATTACTGCCAGTTTCCAATATCGGCATTTGGTCCATCGCCGCCATCTGCCCCGTCGGCGCCTCTAGACCAAATATCAAAACCGTTCGGATGGTGGATACCAGGGGCCCGATATTGATACGGATGCTCCCAAGGATCGTTGCGAAGGATTTTGATGTAAGGTCCGCGCCATTTGCTTTCCTCGCCAGCGGGAGCTTCGAGCAAGGCCTTGAGTCCTTCTTCGCTCGTCGGATGCCGGTCGAGGTGGACATAGAAGCGTTCGAGGGCGGATTCCAACTCAGCGACATTTCCTTTGGCGGCGTTGATCTTGGCATCCTGAGTTGTGCCGGCGAACTGCGGGATAATCACAGCGGCCAGGATGCCGATGACGACCAGCACGACCATGATCTCGATCAGAGTAAATCCCGAGACGGCTGAGGAGCAGGAACGGCCTGTCGCCAGTGCTTTGCAGGATTCAATTTGCAGGGGGCGGGCCGTCCCCACTCCTTGGATGAATTGCGGATTTATTTTCATTAAGATTCCAGTTCGCATTTGTCAGTGAATGGCTTTGCTCATCTTGAAAATTGGAAGGAGAAGCGCGATGACCATAAAGCCAACGAGTGAGCCTACGACCAGGATCAAGGCGGGCGCGAGCAATGAGATCAGAGTTTTGGTTTTGGCGCGCATGTGGCGTTCTTCGAGTTCGGCGACTTTGAGGAGCATCTCATCGAGTTTACCGCTTTCTTCGCCGACAGCGATCATTTGAACGACGGTCCTTGGAAACAGACCGAGCTTGCGGAGCGGTGTAGCCAAAGAGTCGCCGCCGCGGGTTTCTTCGGCGACCTGCGAGATTTGTTTAGCCAGCACAAGGTTGCCGATCGTGTTCTCGACAATCTTGAGAGCGGGAAGCAAGGAGACGCCGCTTTTGGCCAGCGTGCCGAGGGTTCGGGCAAAGCGGCTCAAGGCTGCCGAGCGAAACACCGACCCGATCACCGGAAGGCGCAGTTTCATGCGGTCCCAAGCTATTGCGCCGTTAGGCGTGCGACGATACCACCACACGAAGGCGACCACGCTGCCTGCTCCGAGGAGCATCGCCAGCCAGTGATGGTGAAGGGCGCTGCTGACTTTCAGGAGAATCAACGTGGGCAGCGGGAGCACCGAAAGCATTTCCTGGAGCATGCCGAAGAGCCGAGGTAGAACTACGGTCATCAGGATCGTGACCGTAAAAATGCCAAATCCCAGGACGAAGAGCGGATAGGCCACTGCCGCTCGCACTTCGCTGCGCACTTCATCCTCATGTTCGAGCAACTGAGCCAGATCGGCCATGACACGAGGGAGTTGGCCGGCTTCCTCGCCGACTTTTACCATGCTGACGTAGAGTTTGCTGAAGAGCCGCGGATGATCGTCGAGCGCGGCAGAAAGCGATGAGCCTTTGCGGACGGATTCGGATATTTTGAGGACCAGAGCTTTGAGGGCGGGATTTTCTTCCTCCTCGCCCAGACCATCGAGCGCCTGCGGGATCGGAATGGACGCGCCGAGCAGGGAACTCATCTCGGCAGTAAAAGCAGTGATTTCTTTGCGCCTGACGCGTGGGGAAAAGATGGGACCCCTCACCCCGACCCTCTCCCCATCGGATGGGGAGAGGGGGATGGCGGGCGCGGGAGTTCTCTCTGGGGCGGCGGTCTCGAGATTGGAAGGAAAAAGCCCGCGTTGACCCAGGAGTTGGAGAGCAGCTTTTCGGTCTTGGGCCTCGATCACGCCGGTTACGGCAGAACCGTTTCCCTCAATGGCCTGATAGCGGAAAGAGTTCATGGGAAGGAAGCCGTAGCGGAGTTGCAGGAAGAAAACCCCTCACTCCGACACTTTCGACGAACCCATAACGATGACACGGACCCCTCTCCCCCAGCCCTCTCCCCTTCGGAAGGGGAGAGGGAGAAGACCTCGAGATGTGTTCTCCGGAATCTTTGCGGCGATGGCCTGGCGAGAAAAGCGGGATTGTATTTTGTCCCATTCATTCGAGGAGATCTCCGGAGGAGACGCGGAGGATTTCGTCCAGGGAAGTGAGGCCTGTCGCAGCCTTTTGCAGAGCGTCCTGGTGCATGGTGTACATGGTTTTCTGCGCGGTGGCTTTGAGTACGGCGTTGGATCTCTTCTGCAAGATCAGCTCACGTAGTTCAGGAGTGATGGGCAGCAGTTCAAAAATGCCGATTCGGCCGCGGTAACCTGTGCCACGACATTCTTCGCAGCCTTTGCCGCTATAAAATGGGCCAGCCAACCGTTGCGCGCCCAAGGCTTCAAGTTTGTCACGGACGGCAGGGGCAACTTCCGATGCAACCCGACACTGGGGACAGATTTTTCGGACCAGCCGCTGGGCCAGCACGCCTTCAAGGGAGGAGGAGATCAGGAATGCCTCAACGCCCATATCGAGGAGGCGCGTCACAGCGCCGGTGGCGTCATTAGTGTGAAGCGTGCTAAAAACCTGGTGACCGGTGAGCGCAGCTCGAATCGCGATCTCGGCGGTCTCGGAGTCACGGATTTCCCCGACCATTACTACGTCAGGATCCTGGCGCAAGATCGAGCGCAGCCCGGTAGCGAAGGTAAAATTACGGCTCGGACGAACGGGAATTTGCGCCACGCCGGCTAATTCATATTCCACCGGATCTTCGATGGTCAGAATCTTCAATTCCGGCGAGTAAATGCTCTGAAGGATGGAATAAAGGGAAGTGGTTTTGCCGCTGCCGGTGGGGCCGGTCGCCAGGAAAAGACCATGGGGTTTTTCCACGAGGCGCGAGAGCAAAGCTGCGCGTTTATCGTCCAGCCCAAGTTCCTGGGCGGTCAGCACGCGGGAATTTTTTTCAAGGAGACGCAGCACCATGCTTTCACCGTAAATGGTGGGCATGGTGCCGACGCGAATATCCACGCGCGAGCCGCGATGATGGATCTGGATATGGCCATCCTGCGGCATGAAGCGCTCGGCGATATTCATGTCGGCCATGATCTTGATGCGTGAAATCAGCGCGGCATGAAGCTGTTTGGGCGGCGGCGGTTTTTCCTGCAGCAGGCCGTCAATGCGGTAGCGCAACTGCAGCATGCCTTCAAAAGGAACGATGTGAATGTCGCTGGCGCGCTCCCGGAGCGCAGTGGAGATGATAACATTGACGAGATTGATGACGGTCGGCTCGTTTGCCAGGACTTCGATGTCGTGCAGGTCCTTACTTTCGACAGCCGCGCCCCGGTCAGGGTGCAAGCCCTCGATCATCTGCTCGACCGTGATTTGGTAGCACTCGGCGATTTTTTCGAGCACTTCAGGACCCGGCACCTCGGTTTCCTGCACCTCCAAACCGCTGAGCAGGCGGATGTCATCAATGATGCGCTGATTCCCGGGCTCGGCTGTCGCGATATGGATGGTGCCATTATCGAGTTTGTAGGGAAGGACGCGATGGCGTTTGACGAAATCGGCAGGCAAAACCCGCAAAGCCTCTGGGGACACCTTCAGCCTCGCCAACCCGCCGCCAACAGGGCCACCGCCACCGTTTTGCTCCCGCAGACCTCCGGCTCCCTGAAGCAAAGGGTTCAGGTCATCTAGTGATTCTGCAGGGGATTGGCTCATCTTCAGGCGTGACTCGCGGTTCCCGCAACGAGGTGACAGCGTCGAGACTAGAATCTAATAATTGTTAGTCAATAAGTTTCCCGCTAACGGCAAGGCGCGCAAACCTCTGGCCCGCCTGATCTTAGGGGTATCGCCGGGCGCCAGTTGGCGCAGAGCGATGCCGCTTACCAGTAAAACATCGGATGCTGCGAATATGGACAAGTAAGAGACGATAAAGTTGCGAAAAATGTTCAAAAGATAACCGGATTCGAACCCCCGAACGGTGAATTTTGAAAAACCTTCCCGTGCCGCGAGCTCATTCATTCCGCACGAAGAGCTTGCCGGGCAACTGTTTCACCAGACGCTTCATTTCGAGACTGAGCAGCGCGACTGATACCGCCGAACTCGGCAAGCTGCTCTTGCGAATGACTTCATCAATGTTTAACTCCTCGTGGTCGAGAGTGTCATAAACCTGTTGCTCCGTTTGTGAAAGCTCGATGGCCGGAAGGACGCCGCTTTCATTTGGAGCTGGAGGGCGATTGGTCGCAGGGAATAGATACTCGAACTCGCTGAGGATGTCTTCGGCGCTCTCGCAAAGTTTAGCGCCTTTTTTAATCAGCTCATGGCAACCTTTGCTGCGAGGGGAATCAATCCGACCCGGCACCGCGAAGACCTGGCGGCCATATTCGGTCGCAAAGTTGGCGGTGATGAGAGCCCCGCTGGTAAGATTGGCTTCGACAACTACGGTACCGAGAGTCATGCCCGCAACGATGCGGTTGCGGATCGGGAAGCTTTGCTTGTCGCCGGGACGGTTGAATGGGAATTGCGTAACAATAGCGCCATTGGCGGCAACGCGTTCGAAAAGATCGGCATTTTCGGGCGGCGTGATCAAATTGATGCCGGTGCCAAGAATCGTGATGGTGCGTCCTTTGCCGCTGAGCGCACCCTGGTGGGCGGCGGTATCAATGCCGCGCGCGCCGCCACTGACGACTGTGACGCCGACGTAAGCGAGTTGGTAAGCAATTCGGCGGGCGGCTTCGATGCCGTAATGAGTGGTCATCCGCGAGCCAACCATTGCTACAGCATTTTTGTCTTTCGGCAGCAACTGCCCTTTCACATAAAGCACGGTCGGCGGGTCATAAATTTGGCGCAACGATTCCGGATACTCAGAGTCGGCTTGTGTCACAATGCTGCAACCGAAGTCGTGGATGCGCTTTAGTTCGCTGCTGAGGTCCACCGTTTTCTCCCATGACGCGATCGCTTCGGCAGTTTCTTCGCCGATACCACGGACTCGGACGAGTTGGTGTTTGGAAGCCTGAAGGATGGCCGAAGCCTCGCCGAAATGCTCGAGTAATTGCCGAACCCGAATTGGGCCAACATGCTCAACCATGTTCAGGGCTACGAGGGCTTCGCGGGAATCCACGGGAGGTGAATAGCGGGTTTACACCTCGGCTGCAAGATTCAAGATTTAATGTGTAGCTCTGATACTCTTTGTTTGGCCCACATTCTCGCTTGATCTGGGGTTTTTAGCTCGTCTTGTAATTGTTTCTCGCGGATTTCTGCCAGCAGCTTTCCCATGACGGGGCCCGGCTCCAGGCCAAGCGCGATGAGGTCGTTGCCTTTCAAGAGCGGTGGCCGAATTTCGGGCTGTTGCTCCAGTTGTTTGGTTTGCTCGAGCAAAAATTCATAAATATCCAATCGTCCATGCGAGCCGAGGCAGTCCAGCCGGTGCAATTCCAATTCAAGGGGAAAAGTTGGGCGCAAGAGCAGCCGGCGCAACGTGGACTTGCGCATTTCCATCACATCTTTGAACTGCATGTGGCAGAGGACTGCTTGAACAATGTCCTCCGTCTGTTTGCGAGGGAATCGGAGGCGGAGGAGGATTTGGCTGGCCATCTCCGCCCCAACTTTTTCGTGGCCGTAGAAATGGATCGAACCGGTGCCAGGGTCGGCGGAGGCGGTCACAGGCTTGGCCACGTCATGGAGCAGCACCGCCCAGGGCACGGAGGGGTCGGTCTGGGGCGCGAGATTTTTGAGCATCAGCACTAGATGATTGAAGACGCTGCCCTCGGGATGAAAATCCGGCGATTGCTCACAGGTCACCGTGGCGGCGATTTCGGGCAAAACTTGTTCGAGCAAACCGCTTTGGCGCAGCAGTTCCAATCCTCGGGCTGCATGCGGCGGGCTGAACAGCTTTATTAGCTCATCGCGAATGCGTTCGGCGCTAATCTCGCGAATTTTCGCCGCATTGGTTTTGAGCGCGGAAAATGTTTTGGGTTCGATCTCAAAATCAAGTTGCGCCGCCAGCCGGACTGCCCGCAGCAACCGCAAATGATCTTCCGCAAAGCGTTCTTCGGGCGAGCCGATCGTGCGGATGAGTCTGGCGCGCAAATCTGCTTCACCACCAATCCAGTCCTGCAGGTTCTTATGCACCGGATCAAAAAATAACCCATTGACTGTGAAATCGCGGCGGCGGGCGTCTGCCACTGCATCCCCAAAGGTCACCTGCTCTGGGTGTCGCCCATCCTGGTAATCAGCCTCGGCACGAAAAGTAGCGACTTGAAATTGATGATCGGCTTCGAGGACGATGATCACGCCGAACTTTCGGCCTACAGGAATGGTGCGTTTGAACAACTTTTCTATCTCCTCGGGGAGCGCCGAGGTCGCGATGTCGTAGTCATCCGGCTCGCGCCCGAGCAGGAAATCCCGCACACAACCGCCCACCCAAAAGGCCGAAAAGCCCGCGCCTTGCAAACGCTGCACAATGCCAGTGGCAATCTCGCGGAGGTCGTTTACGCGAGGATTAGCCTTTGGAGTCTGGTTTTCGTTCATTCGTCTCCCCAAATCTCCTTCACATATTCCACTCCGCTCTTGACCTCTTCTACGCTCAGGCCGGGACCAAATTCGAAGACTTTGATGTGCTCGGGTTTGACTATGGGCTTGAGCGCCACAAAATCAATCGTGCCCGAACCCGGGGCAGAGTGGTCGCGCCCGGGGAACTGCACGTCATGGATGTGAAAGCCGGCGAGTTGCTGGCGCAAGCCCTCTAAATGCATGGCGTGGTGAATGAAACCGAGGTTCTCTTTGATCTGCGCATGCCCGGTGTCATGCCAGTAAACCAGGCTCGGACTGGCCAGTTCCCGAAATAAGAAAGGATAATCGCTCTCGACGGGCAATTCCTCCAATGCCTGGCGGTTTTCAACTCCGAGTTTGAGGCCACGCGACTCGGCTTCGGGCAGGAGCTTCTTCAGCACTTCTTTGGTTCGCTCGAAGAAAGGCTCCTTTTTGGCTTCTCGCCTTTTTGTCAGTTCTGCGCAGAGTTTTTCGTATCTTGATGTTTGCTTTTCGCCACGCGCTGCCATCTCCATCAGCTTGTCCGTGTAGTTCTTGATCTCGATGCTCCCCACGTGGAGGACGACTGCCGGCGCTTTGACCCTCGAGGCAAACTCGAACGTTTTTTGTGTGTACCGTTGTGCCATCTCGCGCTCGCGCTCCCGCTCCGCAGAAAACTGATACAGATTAGGCGCGGAGTGGTTCACGCCCATCGGGAGGGGACAGAAATTGTGGAGACTCGAGATCTTCATCTCGCCCGCATCCACCGCCTCAACAATGCCGGGCACGAGCGCGACCCGCGTGCCATGGCTTAGTTCAGCATACTCGAAGCCAAGGACGTCGCGGATTTCGCGCAGCATCGCCCGCCCATCGCTATGGCGATGGGAATTCCAGCAGGTGGAGAATGAGTACATAAGACCGAGTGCAGGGTGCCTTTTGAGCCACGAGCGAGAAAGTATTTTCTGGAGAACATGTCAAAGTTTGAAGTTGAAAGCGGCTTGCATTGAGCCTTCTCTTGAAGCCATCCTTTCAGATGGGTCTGCCCAAAGAACCAATCACGTTGGCCGTCGAAGAGATCGATAATTTAAATCGCAAACTCTCTCATCTCCGGCACGATATTAATAACAATTTATCCCTTATTGTGGCCGCAGTGGAACTGATTCGCCACAAACCGCAAACGGCCGAGCGGATGCTAACTACGCTCAGTGAGCAACCTCCGAAGGTAACCGCTTGCCTGAATAATTTTTCCACGGAGTTCGAGCGCGTGTTGGGCATCACCCGGCCCTGACGGCATGAATTCGTCGGAGGCGGCAGGCTGGGGAGAAGTTTGTAACCTTCTCAGCCTGATTTCCGTCCATTGATGACTGGGAGCCGATGTGACGAGGCTCGTTTCCTGGTCAGAAAGTGTGGTGTTTCCCGGGAGATTTGAGCCTCGTTCCCTCGGTTTCTAACCCAAGCAAAATGGTTATGACAAGCCGGAATCCCAACACAATAACGGCGACTCTGCTGAGCGCCGGGCTGATCATCGCATCCATTGCGGGTGCTCAACTAAAATCAGATGAGCGGCCTCCCTTGTCGCGCCCGCAACCAAAACGCGAGGTCGGCGATCGGCCAGCCTTTGCCGGCCAGGGCCGATTCGCCGCTGGCTTTGAACGCCTGTTTAGCGTCCTTACCGAGGAGCAGCGCGCTTCTTTTCGGGAAGCTATGGAAGCTCAACGCAAGACAATTCGCGAACTTGAAGAAAAGATTCGCGATGCGCGCAAAGAAATCTTTGAAGCAGGTTTCAAGGAAAAATTCGATGAAGAGATGGTCCGTCAGAAGGCGATGGCTGCCGCCAAACTTGATGCTGAATTGACCGTCGTTCGCACCAAGGCGTTTTCGCAGATCCGTCCCGCGCTTTCCGCCGAACAGATTGAAAAAATCAAAAATGTTCCTCCTCCAGCAACCGGCGAAGTCCAGCCCGAACGCCCGCGACGCCGCCCTGATATCAAACGTGATGAGAACGGCTTGCCGCCGAAGGATCGAGTGCCGAGTGAGCCAGCGCCGAAGTAATGCAACATCCGAGATTCCAAACTCCAAACACCGAAAAAGCTCGAAATAAGTATCCCAATCGCTCAGAGCACTTTGAGCCTCGTGAAATGTGTGATTTGGGCTACAGACACACCTAGGACTTTTAGGGATTTGGAGTTTGGGATTTGGGATTGTCCTCGGTCTTGGCATACTGCGAGCCAATGGAAACGACCGAAGCGGAGTTAATTGCTGCGGTGCTAAGGGGGGATGCCGCCAGTTTCGAGCCGTTGGTACAGAAATACTCGCCGCGGGTTTTCGCCACTGCTCGCCGTTACGCCAGGCGGGAGAGTGAGGTGGAGGACATCGTTCAGGAGGTCTGGTTTAAAGCCTTCCAGAAATTGAAAAGCTTCCGCGCGGAAGCGCCGTTCGAACATTGGCTGATGCGGCTGGCCGTCCGCACCTGTTATGATTTTCTTCGCGGTCACCAAAGAAATCGCGAGATGTCCTTTTCCGAACTTACCGAGCCCGAAGGGGATTGGCTGGAGCGTTTTGTGCATCAGCCTGAATCCGCAAGCGAGGATGCCGATGCCGCCCGGCAACTGGTCGAGCGTATTATGGAGGAACTCTCGCCGCCGGCCCGGCTGGTGATCACGCTGCTCGAAATCGAAGATCGTTCGGTCAAAGAAATCTCCAAACTCACCGGCTGGTCTGTGCCGCTGGTCAAGGTCCGCGCGTTCCGAGCGCGGGCTGAAATGCGGAAAATCCTGGCAAAAATCACGAAACAGAAGTATTTGTAACCCTCGCTGCGAACACGCCGTCTAAAATTTTGAAGGCTATGAATATTGCTGACCTACACCGAAAACTGATTAAGGCCGCGAAAGCGAATCCGCCCGGCGACAAGGTGCCTTACGCTTTTGAAAAGCGGATTATGGCAGGGCTCAAGGGCCGTCCAACTCTGGATGCATGGGGCCTCTGGGCCGGCGCGTTGTGGCGCGCGGCCGTGCCTTGCGTGGCTATCACGGTGCTTTTAAGCGCGTGGTCATTTTTCGCGTCCTCCCCGCAATCCGTCTCGAGCGACCTTTCGCAAGCCATTGAGAACACCGTCCTCGCGGCCGTCGAACAAGACCAATCCTCCGACTCAACCTGGTGAACACCTGGAAAGTAATCTTTGCCACGATCATCATCTTCGGAGCCGGTGTCGTCACCGGCGGTCTTTTAGTTAAAGAGGCGGTCGAAAAACCAAACCCCCAACGGCAGCCCGTCGCGCCAATTGGGACGCGTGTTTTTATGCCGGGTCAAGCAGGGGTGGTACGCGTCGAGTTGCTGCGCCGCGCGGAACGCGAGTTGAATCTTACGCGCGATCAACGCGAACAGATTGACAAGATCATCAGCGCCAGCCAGGAACGCACCAAAAAGCTCATGGAGCCAGTGACCCCGAAAATCCGCGAAGAGTTGCAACAAACCAAAGATAAATTTGTGGCGGTCCTGACGCCGGAACAGCGGACCCGCTTTGAAGAATTACTTAAGCAGCAGCGGCAGCAACAACTACGGGGACGAGAGCCACATCGCTCGATGAGGCCTCCTGAGAATTCATATTTAACCTCGTCCAATGCCCAGCCCGAAAAGTGACAATGAATCATAGTTTCGGGTAATTTACTTTGTGGTGACCGGCGGGGCGCCGGTCGGCACACGCGAGGCGCGTGTGCTCCCCACGTACTATTACCTTGTTCCGGGGAGGTGAGAGTTGCTACCACTCGATAATAACAGTCGGCGAGACCGGAAAACGTCCGCATTCAGCGCCATAGATCGTCACCCCCCCCTGAGCAAGAGCCTCGGAGGGGACTGCGCATCGTAAACGCAGAGAATTATCGTCGAAGTTGTGCATGATTTGCTGCAACAACTCGCCGTCAGCACAAGCATGGATCAGGTAGCCGTACGCGCCTACCCCGCCCCGTAAATAACTGAGCACTCCGCGAGAGTCGTGGGGATGATTGCGCAGCACCGCTTCATAGAGGCGCACCTCATTGAGGAAAACCCGGAGAGTTGTCGGGTAGTTATCCTCGTCAGTCTGAGGGCAATCAGTGCGGTGAGAGGAAGCTTCACAGAGGACCTTGATCCCGCGAGCTTTGGCCAGGTCTGCTCTTTTGAGCGGCAGGCTCCATTCGAAAAAACCGTGTCCGAATCCGTAGCAACTATCTTCCGCGCGATCCCTGTCGCGTTCACTTGCGCCGCCGCTCCATTCGCCGGCGGACCAATTGGCAGGCGTGCCCCGCAGCAGCAAGCAGCGTGGAGTTTCTTCCCGCTCCGAGGGGTAACCGGAAGAAACGAAGTAATGGAGAAAGTTTTGCGCCAGCAACTCGCCCCTTTGATTGCGAGCGGAGAGCAACAACGTGCAAAGCATCGTCGAACGTGGCAGCGAAAACTCGACCGTATGAGCGAGCGCGACTTTGCGGTGAGGAAAAGGAATCGGGACTGAGCCACGAGCCAGGTCGCGGTTGAACCGGCCCTGGGTGTCAATCCCGCCCAAGTGCCAGTGCAACGAGACGTTTTCACATTTGCGAGTGGAGTAATGCGATGAAAAGACTTCCAAGCGCACGCGTTCGCCGGGCCCGAGCCGTTGGGCAGGCGGTGAATCAATCGGCAGCGTGTTACTTTCGTTGATGATGCGAGGGTCGTAGCCAAATTCCTTTGGGGTACGGTCATAATTGAGAAACCCGTTGTATTCCCATTCCACGTCGTGAAGTTCGGTATAAATATAGGCAGCTATTTGTTCGTGCCGGCGCAACTCGTTCGTGAGAAATTTGAAGCTCCAACTCACATCGCGATCGCCGTCCAGCGCGCCAATCCCGCCATATTCGCTGTTGATCAGCGGCTGGCCCTTGTGCAGGAAGCCCGGCACATAGTTGAAGCTTGACCCCACAAACGTTGAGCTGACAATCCTATCTATGTGCGCCTTGGCCTTGCGATAATCGTTAATGTAAAAGTGCCAGGAATTGATGTCGGTATCGCAATGGAGGTAATACTCAAGGTGTTCCCAATGGCAAACGCTCATGTCCTCTACAAGCCGGGTGGGATCGAGCTGCTTTGCCAGCTCCCACATGCGCTGGACCCAACCCTGGGGAGGAAGGTGGGCCGATGAAGTAATGGAGTGATGCAGTGATGGAGTGACGGGCGTGGAAATTGTTTCTGCGTGCTGCGTGCTGTGTGCCTCGTGACCGCCCGCATACACGAGCTCCCCTTCCGATTCCTGGACGTCCAATCGTGAACCCGATAGAGCTGCAGCTGGTTGCAACTGGGCTGGAGCCTGAAGAATATCGGCGAAAGTGTCCTGTCCGCCGAACCCCCAGGTCTCGTTAAAGAGGCACCACGCAAAAATGGACGGATGATTGAAATCCCGTTCGATGGCTTCGCGCATCATGGTTTCGAAACGCCGCCGGCCCAGCGGGGTGTCGCCGCCTTCGCCGAAATTTGGGAAGTCGGCCATAAGGAGCATCCCAAGTTTGTCGGCCCAATAGAGCAGCAGCGGATCGTCCACCTTGATGTGCACGCGCAGGAAGTTGAATCCGAACTTTTTTGCCCAGGCGATGTCGTTTTTCAAGATGTCCACTGAACTGGCAGTGTAAACACCGTCGGGGTGGTACGATTGATAGAGCGCGCCGCGAAGATAGCGAGGGAGACCGTTGACGCGCAAAGCCGCGGGGACACCCGATTCCTTGGCAAGTTCAAAATCAATTTTGCGCATGCCGAAATAAGTGCGCACTGTATCGAGCACTTCATTCCTGCGGCGCAAACGCAACACGACATCGTAGAGATTAGGAGTATTATGCTCCCAGAGCGAAGGGGAGGTGAGCTCGATGATTTGATTGGCAAAGCCATTGTGGATGAGTACTGCGTGTTCCGTGATCGATTCTTCGTGTTGCGGTTCTGCGTCCGGCCGACAAATTTCGATCCCCACCTCGCAGTCGTCGCCGGCATTTTCGCAAGCGATAGAGAAATGAGCCGTCGCCGCGTCAATATCAGAGACGATGCGGAAGCACTTGATATGCGTGTGGTGGCGCGGCTCGATATAAACGGTTTGCCAAATGCCGCTGGTGGGAGTGTACCAACGCCACTGCTTGCCGACTGGTTGCTCGGAATTATCCATCGGATCCTCCACGCGCAGGACGAGAAGCGCGGCGCGCAGGGGACTGCTCGCCCTGCCTTGTTCGAGGGCATCAGTAAGATCGAATTCGAAGGGTGTATAACCGCCTTCGTGGTGGCCGAGGTGGAGGCCATTGCACCAGCAATCCGTAAAAAAATCGGCCGCTCCAATTGTGAGGATTACCCGCTTGCCTTTCCAAGCCTCATGATCCGGAATGTCAACCGCCCGCCGATACCACCCAACTTCGTAACGAGGCGCCGAGCGATGGTTTGCGCGCGTCACTTCCAGGGGGTTGCGAAAAACTCGAGTGGAATAATAATTATCGTTACCCGCGGTATCTCCTTCGCCCCAGGCGGCGAGGGATTCCCAGCAAAAAGGAACAATGATTTGCTCGCGCCATTCACGAAAGCCCCGCGCGAACCAGTGTTCCTCAAGTCCCCGACGCTCGGGATCGAAACGAAACTGCCAGGGACCATTCAGGTTCAGCCAATCATACCCTTCGATGGTTCCTCGCTGACGGTCAGGCCGAGGATATTCAGGGCGAGGATAAAAGAAATTGCCGGGCATAGGGCCACAGGTGGGAAATGGATTAATGGATTATTGGAGTCGTGGAGTAGTGGAAAGCTGGAATTTTGGCGGGACACGCTGTCCTCAAACCAGCGCAGCCGGAACAGAGGATGGCTGCTGAATGGCGCGGAGCGCATCGAGCGACAACCTTCTGGCGAGGGCTAATCACTCCACAACCAAGGCGGCTGTCCTCTGCGGTTTTGGATTTATTCGGTTTCGCAAGTTTCATCTTCGCAACCCTTTTGCCCTCAGTGAGCTTACGTCGCGTCGCAACTCCATCACTCCAGTTGGGCAACTGCCTCCAATTCACCATCGCGTTCAAGTAATGATGTTCCGCCGTTAAACACCTTTTGCCATCGCCTCAATTCCGCAGCTAGTGGCGCATAAATTTTTCTTTCTCCCAGCTCATTAGAATAATCCCAAAGTCCATTGTGACAATGGCGATCATCAACCCAACCCGGATGGTTCAAGATAGGATAGAGACACATCCCGTGCAACGGGACGCCCTCGCTGATAGTGGCGCGGGCTTCTTCACAAACGTAGCGAAACCAGGAGCGGCGGATTTGGTTTTCCGCGCCGGTTTCGGCAATGCATATAGGCCGGCGATAGCGATCGTGAACTTCCTGCAACATTTCGCGGAAGGGACGGTACTGCGGATGCTTCCGGCTTAAAGGCGTGAATTTGCGAATGCGGCGAAACCCTTTAAGGTTATAAAACCATTGATTGTGCGGGTAAAAATTAACTCCAATAATGTCTAGGTATTTTTCATGTCCGCCCAACTCGGGCCACAACGCGCCTGCCAGCATGTCCCACGACTGGAACTGTGAAATGCGGTAGGCTTCGGCAGGAGCTTTATCTTCGGGCCGCCGCTGGCTCGCGACGACGTGAATGATCGGGTCCACGTGCACGAAGCGCGCGCTGGGTTGAACATCCCAAATGGCGTCCATCGTCGCGATCGCCGCGCGCACGAGCTGAGTCTTGAGCTCGAAACCGCGTCCGGTTACGAATGGGTACATAGAGCCTTCGTCTCCGGCTGCCCACGAGAAATAAGAAATTTCGTTGATCGGGACAAAAAATCCAGGGCCGTTCATTTCATTCGCGAGCCAACGCGCGAAGGCAGCCCCGTATCGGGCGAGGCTGTTGACGAATTGCGGTTTAAAAAGGTCCAGGTGGTCCGGCCAGCCAAAGTGGCATAAGTCCCAAATGACTTGAGCGCCCGCGGCCCTCGCCGCCCGCACGATGGGGAGCACACTAGAGAAATCGTAGTGGCCAGGCGTCGCTTCGACCAAATGCCAGCGAACTCCTTCGCGAGCGACACGCATGCCCTCCGAGCGCAGCCGCTGATAGTCCTGTCGGGCAAATTCGGCATGCTTGGTGGCGGCAATCAAATCCAGACGTTTGCCCGAGCGCCGGATGTGGGTGGAGCATTCAAAACCACCCATGAAAAAGCTCTTAAAAATTGGAGAGCGGGGGATCGTTTCACCCGGTTGGAAAGAAGCCGCGGGTTTCATGAAGAGTTCAGCTCGTTTGGCCGCTCCGGGGCCGGGAGCTAGGAAACCGTGAGCGCCTCGTCCTGGCGAGTGCGCGCGCGTTTGGGTTTTCCCTTGGCATTTCCATTGCCATTCATCGGGAAGGTAACGGTGGTGATGGCCGGTTCGGAATAAAGCTCAATTGCTTCGGCGCGTGTCACGTTGCAGAGCCGCGCATAAAGCGTCAGGGCCTGGGCGACAACCTGGTCCATATTATAATACTTATAAGTTGCCAGCCGGCCCACAAAGTGAACCCCGGCATTTTCGGCGAGTTGCTGATATTGTTTGTAGATTTCAGCGTTCTCGCGACGCGGGATCGGGTAGTAAGGATCGCCATCTGCCCTGGAAAACTCATATACGATACTGGTCTTGGGATGCTCTTGGCCGGTGAGGTGCTTGAACTCCGTCACGCGCGTGAATGGATTGTCGTTGGGATAATTGACCACTGCGACCGGCTGGTACTGCGCGCGATTTAAGGTTTCATGCTTAAACTCAAGGCAACGGTACGGCAATTTGCCAAATTGAAAATCGAAAAACTCATCCACGGGCCCTGTGTAAATCAACTCGCGGTAAGGAATAATATTTTTCACCTCGCGATAATCCGTATTCAAAAGGATTCGGATGTTTGGATGATCGAGCATGTTCGCAAACATCCGGGTGAACCCATATCGAGGCATCGCCTGATAGGTATCGGTGAAATAACGATCATCGCGATTGGTCCGTGTGGGCACACGCGCGGTGACTTGCGCGTCGAGTTCGGAAGGATCCAACCCCCATTGCTTGCGCGTATAGCCGCGGAAAAATTTTTCATACAATTCGCGCCCCACTTTGCTCACGACGACATCTTCAGAAGTGCGCACTTGCTGCTTTTGCTCGGCCCGGCTGGCGAGGAACTCCTCCATTTGGAAAGAGCTCAGGTTTAATCCATAAAGCTTATTGATGGTATCGAGATTGATTGGAATGGGGACCAGTTGACCGTCCACGCTTGCCAGCACCTTGTGCTGGTATTGACGCCAGTCCGTAAAGCGGGATAAGTAATCAAAAACATCTTTGGCGTTGGTGTGGAAGATATGCGGGCCGTATTTGTGGACGAGGATGCCCGCGTTATCGTAATGATCGTAAGCGTTCCCGCCGATGTGCGGACGACGGTCCACCAATAAGATTTGTTTGCCGGAGCCGCGAGCCAGGCGCTCAGCCAGCACGCTCCCGGCGTAACCGGCTCCAACGATTAAATAATCAAAACACTCCATCTTTCCTGGATATGAGATTTCGGAAAATCCATTCATGCATGCACTCCGGTTGCGCGCTTCTTCACCAGCGCCTCCTCGATATGTTTTTCCAACTGAGCCACAATTGATTCCCAGGAGTTTTCCTTCGCCATTTGCAATCCACGCTGGATCGTGTCCTGCTCCGGGGTGTTGAGCGCTTGCCGGCATAACGAGATGAATTCTTCGGGCGACCCGGCTATCTTTACTACCGACCCAAAATTTCTTACTACGTCCGCCACCGCCGTGCTCACGATCATTCGGCCAGTGGCCATGTATTCCAAGGCCTTGGTGGGATTTATGAATTCGGTGGCTTCATTCAGCGCGAACGGCATCAGGCATAGATCGAAGCCCTTGCAGAACGAAGGCAGATCCGCGTACGCGCGCTGGCCAAGCCAATGAAGGTTTGGCCGCTGCGGCAAGTCTTTATCCTGGATTTTGAGGGCGGGGCCGACCATCGCGACCGACCAGTTCGGGTTGGCATCCGCCAGTTTACAGAGAAGGTCGTAATCAATCCGCTCGTCCACGACCCCAAAATACCCCAGTACGGGTCGCTGCAGCGCGGCCAACTCGGGGGCTACTGCTGTTCCCGGCTCGAGGGCCCGCCCAAAATGCTCCCAATCCACACCGCACCCATAAAAATGACAGTTGTTATTGGCGCGGCGCTTGGATTCAAAAAGTTTGCGTCCGCCAGTGAAGACCACTTCCGCCCGCTCCAGCAAATCTGCTTCCCGCTGAGTTATTTCCGGCGGCGCGCAACGAAACTTTGAAAGCTCATCCATGCAGTCATACACTGTCAGGACTTCGCCCATCTGCCCCGCGAACGCTGGGACCGCCATGGGATCATAAAACCATTGCACCGGATTATCGAATTGGCCGCTCATTGGCCCTGCCAAAAATTCCTGAACCAATCGCTGCCGTGCCTTGTCCACGTACTCACTGTCAGCCCAACGCCAGCTCGGAAATTGCAAGCTCAGGATGGTGATATTGGGAAAATTTTCCGGCGTGCGAAACCGAGCCAGCGGAGCTGCCAATCCAGGATCCGGCGCGAAAGTTTCGACGAAAATTATCTTATGCCGCTCGCTCAGGCGGGAGAGAAACTGTTGTGGCCGTTGCCAAACCCAATCCCAGCACAAATGGCAGTGAACAATTATGGGATATTCCGAACCCGAGCGATTCCGTCGTTCTGAAACGGATCCATTTTTTGCGGAGCGGATTGGTTTTCGGAAAAGCTTTGGGGCAATGGGTGAAGGCTGGTTATGATCTCGGAAATTAACGGCTGGCTCAGAACCAATCGGCGCGTATGACATAATCTAAATTCTTTAATATTTTCGTGTTCATCCTGTTGCTGGAGCATCGTCTCGCGCCTCCCGCCCGGTGAAATTAATGTCTTGCAATAAAGGACTTCACTTACAGTGCCCTCTCAATGGGGTATTCCCCGCAAGCTTTTCGCGGCTGCGGAGCGCGGAGATTCTTGCCGCAGCAATTCGCTAAAATGCGAAGCGATTTTATTTTCGAAATCCAGTGCCACTCGACATGGCTAGGAATGTCCGCGTTCCAACACCGTTGGAGACAGAATTTCCTCGTTCCGGCGCTGCTGCCGATTTGTATCTGCAATCACTGTGGCATACGCTAGAGTTGAGTTTGCAAAGAGTTGAACCCAAAATGAATTATGAACCTGGATGACTCGCAACGAAAGACGGTGGCGGAATGGATCGCCCAAGGGCTCAAACTTTCGGAAATCCAAAACCGTTTGGTCTCCGATTTGGGCGTGACCATGACCTATATGGACGTGCGTCTCTTAGTGGATGATCTGAAGCTGACGCCCAAAGATGTCGAGCCCGCAAAAGCGCCGGAAGCGACATTACAATCTTCGGTTGCTTCTACGCCTGCAGCACCGGGCAACCAGCCATCTGCCGGCACACCGGCAGCCGCTCCCAAACCCGGAGGCGTTTCCGTCAGCATGGACCAGGTTGCCCGTCCGGGTGCTGTCGTCAGTGGCAAGGTTACCTTCAGTGATGGCAACCATGCCGATTGGTATTTCGACCAAACCGGTCGCCTCGGGTTGGTCCCCCAGCAACCCGGCTACCGCCCTCCACCCGCCGATCTACAACAATTCCAAACCGCTTTGGACTCAGAACTGAGCAAGATAGGGTTTTAGGATATAAGGGATTTCCTGCGCGTCTATTGTTTGTCTGATTGATCCGCAAACATGCTTCGGTGTTACGTGTTGCGTGTCTTTCAGGCCGACAAGAGATGAAGATCCTCAGCTCTTCCTGCGATGAATTTTATGAAAGGCCGCCTGATCGGTGGGCTTAACAATCAATTCATCAATGTTCACATGAGCCGGGCGGCTGGCGACCCAAACCAGGATTTCAGCAATATCTTCTGCAACCAATGGCTCTGTGCCTTCATAAGGCTTTTTCGCGAGAGCGGTGTCGCCTTTGAAACGCACGATTGAAAACTCGGTTTCAGCCAGTCCCGGATCAACCGTGCAAACACGTAACCCGGTGCCATTCAATTCCAGGCGCAGCGTGCGAGTGATCATCAGTTCGGCAGCCTTGGCCCCACAGTAAGCGGAGCCGCCTTCGTAAGCCCAACGCGAAGCATGGGAACCTACATTGATGATCGAGGCGCCAGGATTATCGAGCATCAGCGGCAAGGCAGCGCGTGTCATCCGCAACAGACCGAGCACGTTGCTCTGCATCATGGCTTCCCAGTCCTCATCCTTGCCAGTGGCAACGGTGTCCACCCCGTGCGCTCCGCCGGCGTTATTGATAAGAATGTCGAGGTTGGAGCGATTCATTTTCTCACGCGCCCAGTTTGCAAACGCGTTAACACTTTCGGTCTTGCCGACATCCAATATGTGGAGGTGCGCTTCCGACGCTCCGGCCTGGCGCGACTCGGCCGCAACCTTCTCGAGCCGTTCGACTCGGCGCGCGCCAATCAAAAGCTTCGATCCTTCGCGGGCGAACGCAAGGGCTGCCGCCGCCCCAAAGCCACTCGACGCGCCCGTGATCAACACCCATTTATTCTTCAGGTTCGTTTGCATGGCGACAGATATATAGGAATGCGTCAAACGAGAAAGCTGTTTTCTTCGCTCCGTGAGGAGAGCGACCTATTCCTCAAGCTCATGGCAGGAAGTGCTCCACAAATTCACTGACTGACATCTGCTCCAAGCGCTTAACGTTTTGAAATAATGCCAGAATGCTCTCGACACGTTGCGGCTCAAAAGCAGTCAGGAGGTTGTTCTTAAATTTTTGCACGAGCAAGGGAATGCCATCGGAGCGCCGCCGCCGATGGCCAATGGGATATTCAACTTCGATTTTCTCAGTCGCCGTGCCGTCCGTAAAAAAGACCTGCACTGCGTTCGCGATTGAACGCTTATCCGGCTCCAAATATTCGCGAGTATAACGCGGATCTTCCTTCACCAGCATCTTCATACGCAAGGAATCCACGCGCGGATCCTGTGCGGTACGATCCTCATAATGGTCCGCTGTTAAAGAGCCAAAAAGCAGCCCAATGGCTGTCATGTACTGCAGACAATGATCGCGATCAGCCGGGTTATGGAGCGGTCCGGTTTTGTCAATGATCCGAATCGCAGATTGTTGCGTGTGAATCAGGATTTGCTGGATTTGCGCCAGCCGGTCGCGAATTTGCGGATGAAGTTTGATCGCGGCTTCGACCGCAGTCTGCGCGTGGAACTCGGCCGGAAAAGAGATTTTGAACAACACATTTTCCATGACGTAGGAACCGAGCGGGCGGGAAAGTTTGATTGGCTGACCGCGAAACAGCGCATCGGAAAAGCCCCAGGTCTTTGCGCTCAGGGCAGAGGGATAACCCATTTCTCCTTTGACAGCCATGAACGCGTGCTGCACCCCCCGACTTGTGGCATCGCCCGCAGCCCAGGATTTGCGCGAGCCGGTGTTCGGGGCATGTCGGTACGTGCGCAGGGCGTCGCCATCTATCCAGGCATTTGACAACGCATTGAGGATTTGCTCGCGAGTGCCACCCAGGAGTTTGGTTGCCACGGCCGTCGAAGCTACGCGTACGAGCAGCACGTGGTCGAGGCCAACTCGGTTAAAACTGTTCTCCAGCGCCAACACGCCTTGAATTTCATGGGCCTGGATCATCGCGCTCAGCAAATCGCGAACGGTGTTGCCGCGGGAGCCCCCGGCTCCTGATCGGGTAACGTAATCGGCCATTGCAAGTATCGCCCCGAGATTATCCGAGGGATGGCCCCATTCGGCCGCCAACCAGGTGTCGTTGAAGTCCAGCCAGCGAATCAGCGCGCCGATGTTGAACGCGGCGGTGATCGGATCCAATTCAAATGTGGTTCCGGGCACGCGGCTGCCGTTCGGAACCACCGACCCAGGCACAACCGGGCCAAGCAATTTGGTGCAAGCGGGATAACGCAACGCGAGAAGCCCGCAACCCAGCGTGTCCATCAAACAATAACGCGCAGTTTCGTAAGCCTCGGGACTAGCAATGACAGGGTGCTCGACATAATCCGCGATCTCCGTCAGCAGTGGATCGAAGGGTGGCCGGATGTTAAGTGGCGTTTCTGAACTGTGCATAGGAATCAGTGGCGAGTAACCATGTACCATCCCCACAAAGCCAGGAGTGTCACGGGCAATAGCGCAGTTAAGGCTCCGGCTGCAATTTCGGCTGCGCGGCTGTTCAAAGGTTGGCCCACCCGTGGACCGATTTGTCCACCGATCATCCAGCCGCTGATTCCGCAAAGGAGAAAAGAGAAAAAACTCAGAATAGGCGTGCCAAAGAGCAGCGCGGGGTTCCGGACCAGAATCGCGGGTGCGATCCCCAATGAGAACAAACCGCCGATAGCGCCAATTACAGCCCCTGCCAAAGCACCCATGTTGGACTCGCCCAGCCGCGGCTTTCTCATCTCTGCTCCATCGGGACGAACGGTCTGGGCTCTGGCCCGATGTATTCCGCGGTGGGCCGGATTAAACGGTTGTTGCTCCGTTGTTCCTTCACATGCGCTGACCAACCGGAGGTGCGCGCGATGACAAAGAGCGGCGTGAACATCGGAGTGGGAATCCCGCAAAAGTGGAAAGCAGCGGCGCTATAAAAATCGAGATTAGGAAAAAGTTTTTTCTCGCGCCACATAACGGTTTCGATGCGTTCGGAGATGGGATAAATGCGCTTATCTCCGCCGTTAGCCGCCAATTTCCGCGCCCATTCTTTAATGACTGGGCTGCGCGGGTCTGAGACCCGATACACCCGATGACCGAATCCCATGACCAATTCCTTGCGACCGAGCATCTCCATCAAGCCCGCCTCCGCCTCGTCCGGTGTTTTAAAGCGTTCGATCAGCGCCATAGCTTCCTCGTTGGCCCCTCCATGCAAGGGTCCGCGCAAGGTGCCGATACCTGAGGTAATGGCGGAATGAAAATCCGCCAGGGTCGAAGTCGTGATGCGAGCGGCAAAAGTGGAGGCATTGAACTCGTGCTCGGCATAAAGGATAAACGATGCGTCCAATGCCCGGACGCGCATTTCGTCAGCAGGCTTGCCAAGGAGCAGGTGCAGGAAATGGCCGGCCATGGTGGGGTCGTCCGTCTGCGTCTCAATGCGTTTGCCAGTTCGATGAAATTGATACCAGTAAAGCAGCATGGAAGAGTTTGCAGCCAGCAGACGGTCGGCAACTTGATGCTGGTCGCGGCGAGGTCCTTCGGGTTCCAGGCAACCGAGGCTTGAGCAGCCCGTGCGAAGAACATCCATTGGGTGCGTGTCCGCTGGAAGTTGTTCGAGAACAGTCTTCAGCGGTCCAGGCAGGCCGCGCGACGAAAGCAGTTTCTTGCGGTAAGCGTCCAATTCGCTTCGGTTTGGCAACCGGCCATAAAGCAACAAATAGCCAACTTCTTCAAACGTCGCCTTCTCCGCCAAATCGTTGATGGAGTAGCCGCGATACGTCAGCCCCATGCCTTCCTTGCCTACTGTGCAAATTGCGGTTTGGCCGGCCACGATTCCCGCCAGCCCCCCGGTTTTTTTATCAGTGCTCATATTTATTAGTCGCGAGAGCCTACGCGAAAAACTTTCCCCGTCACGTTTTTCTTCGCTTCACATTTTTTGTCGAGCCTGTGCAGGAGCGTGATAACCCAGGAATTGATAAAGCTCCGCCCGCGTCTGCATTAAGTTTAATATTTTCTTTTGGGTTCCCTCTTCTCGAATTGTGCGATAGACCTTCAGCGCTGCCGCATTCATGGCGCGAAAGGCGGAAAGGGGATACAGCGCCAGCCCAACGCCCGCCGAGGCGAGCTCTTTTAATGTAAAAAGAGGGGTTTTCCCAAATTCAGTTATGTTGGCGAGGACGGGAATTTTTACTGCCTGAGAAAATTTCCGAAACTGGTCCAGATCCGTAAGCGCCTCCGCGAAAATCATGTCCGCGCCGGCATCCCGGTAATTACGCGCGCGCTCGATGGCCGCTTCCAATCCCTCGCTCGCTACGGCATCTGTCCGGGCCATGATCACGAATTTAGCATCCGTCTTTCCAGCCACCGCGGCCCTGATCCTTCGCACCATCTGCCCCGTGCTGACGAGCTGTTTGCCTTCGAGATGGCCGCAGAGCTTGGCTTCGACCTGGTCCTCAATATGAATTGCTGCGGCGCCTGCTTTGATCATTGCGCGGACGGTGGTTCGCGGATTTCCCCAGCCGGTATCCGCATCTACGAGGAGCGGCAGTTTGGAAATGCTCGTAATGCGCCGCACATCTGTAAGGACATCTTCCAGTTTCGTGATGCCCACATCAGGCACGCCATAGGAGGCGTTCGCCACGCCTGCGCCGGAAAGATAAAGGCACTTGAAGCCGCTTTTTCTGGCCAGGATGGCGGCATACGCGTTGATGACCCCCACAACCTGCAAGGGCCGCTCCGCGTTCAGGGCGGATCGCAGGCGCATACCCGCGGAACTTTTCGAGGCCGGGAAGCGTAGTGTGGAAGGACGTTTCTTCACGGCTTAACTTCGCACTTCTGCCGTATAATTGCGTCCTTCCCATTTCTGCTGCCAACGGAACGTGAAGGAAATTTTGGAACCGGCGGGCAGTTGAGCGGCGGGCAAATCAACAAACCAACAACTGATGCCGGTGTCGAGAGCTTCGGAATCTTCGGCTGATTTCCAATCGTCGAAAGTCCAACGAACCGTGGCGCGAGCAGCGAGGATTATGCGGAGGGTCTTGCCAGTCTCGATGGAAGGCGGCTGATGGGCGAAGGTCCACATTTCAATCTGGCTGCGAGTCTGGTTCTGAACGTAGCGCTGGTGTGCGGGTGCAATGTGATCAAACCCAAGTCCGTCTTTGCGGCTGCGCAGCAGTGCGATGTATTCTGCGTGCGCCCAGCACAGGGGCATGGCGGAGCCAGTCGGTGCGCCGGGCGTCATGCGGGCCTCTGGCAAAGCAGGGCCGTCCCAAACCTGTTCGGGAAACATGCCCCCTTCGTTGGCAAACTTTTCCATAGCGAGAATGAATGGCATCGGATCGCGGCCGGCAGCGAGTTCGTAATGGCCGCGCTCCCCGGTGAGCAGGGGCCAGCAACGGCCGGTGCCCGCGCCATCGTAAGCGCTGCCATTATCCTTTTGACCGTAACCATCGTGGTTGTAGCGCCGCCAGCACGGGCCTTGAGGGAGTTCGTGCTTTAGGACTTCATCAATGACCGAAACGGAGTTGAGGATCAAGGGATCATGCGCGTCGCGAATCCCCAAACGAACCAACTCCAAAAAATCAGCGCTGACGATATTGCGCGCTGGCCGTGCGCCGCCGCCGTTGCCGATTTGGATTGTGGCGGTATCGGGATCGGAAGCGAAGCTTGGCTGATCGGTATCTGCGGGATTGATGCGGATATAATGGCGAGGTTTCCCGGGGAGGAGTTCGCCGCGATTTGTAACAGTCCAGGTTTCCAGATGAGACGAGAGCCAGTCGGCATAGTCGAGAATGAAGGAGGCGAGGCGCTCACTTTGAAGAGCGATAGAAGAATCATGGCCATGCGGATTGGAAATCGGCGATACAGCAGATTGGAAATCTGCGTTACGAGCGCGCGCGAATTCTGCGGCGCAGACGAGAGCGGCGATCATCGCAGCAATTGTGGAGGGTGAATAACCAGAGTTTTCTTCCCAGCGTTCCTGGCCAGTTACCGGCCCGTGCAAAATGAGGTGGCTGGCGGCGCGCATAACAAGCGTCCAGGGATCAAAGAGGCCGAGAGCATTGGCGCGTTGCAAGCGCCAGGCCAGCAGGATGGGCGCGGCGACTTCATCAAGTTGTTTGCCTTGCCAGTAGGCGTCGCCATTGATCCAGCTATTTTGTGGCATGCTGCCGTCGGGCCGTTGAACGCAAGCAAGCCAAATGAGAGAGCGCAGTGGCGTAGCTGTTTGGCCGCTGGCCAGCAAAGCGGAGGCGCTCTTGACCAGGTCGCGAGTCCAAACCAGATGATACCCGCCGAGGTCGGCATCGCCTTTGGCTTCGCCCCAGGGAATACTCATGGAAGCGACCAGCGCGCCCGGATAAACTTTGTCTTCATGGGCCAGCAGAACCAACCGGCTCAAGCGATAAAGGCCGCCGGAGTCGCCCGTTTGATCGCTGAAATCATACTCAGGCGGAGGCAAGGTTCGCTGCCATTGTTTGATATAGGTCGCGCGGTGTTGCTCGAAAGGTATGGCGAGCGATTGAACAAGCTTGGTGCACGCGCTTTGGGGACTCCGCCCAAAGGCAACGCCGATCACGAATTCTAAACCGCGGGATAAATCAATTTCAGCAGTGAGCGCGAGATTGCCATCCTGCGCGCTTCGGAATTGCCATTCCATCCGGTAGTCATCCATGAGATCCTGCCAGCCGTCACTCTGGCCCACATAACCGATGGAGCGCCGAGTGAAATCCGGCGCGCCGCCAAAAATCATGTGGATGCCTTCGCGCTCGGCGTGAAAAAGGGGGCGGCCATCCACATCGTGAGAGGAAGCGAAATTGTGCTGGCCCAGGCCTTTGAGGTGCGGCGCGAGCAAAACATAGAGGCGTAGTTTACCGCGCAGGCTCGGGTCGGCGATTTCCAGGCGCGTGGAAATCAACAGCACCGAGGAATGGGGATCGCTGATGATTTCCTTGATGATTCGATAGCGACCAGACGGCTCGGAATTGGTGAGCCGATAATACAAAGTGCTCTGTTCCGGGTACTCGAGGTTGTGTTCGAGATCGCGGCGTTCCTCGTGGCAGAAGGTCTCACCGTCGGTGATGAGGAATTGCAGGTCTCGGGTGTTGGGGCAGTCCACGTTCGGGTAGTAGATTTCATTGATGATGCCATGGCTGAGGGTGAACCAAATTCGGCAACTGGAATGATATGCGGTGCCTATACCTTCTTTAGCGCTGCGGGTCCAGCGGGGGTCGTTCCCGGGAGCACCGAAGGCGGAGAGGTTTTCCGAATTATTCACGCGGCGGGAGTGTGAAGTCTGGAATTGGAAATTGAAGTGAAAAGTGGATCTTTGTAAAGCACGCATTCCACGGCTCGACAATTCAGTTCCTGACCGCAAGACTCTGGGAATAATGGCTACCGAAAGCGAATCTCCCCAGGACCGGCTTTGGCAGGAGTACAGCGCCGTGTTCCGGGACTCCGATGACCTGACGCTCGGGCGTTGGCTGGCGCAGACGCTCGGGCAATTGAAGGGTAAACCGTGGCGGCTCTCCCATCCGCTGTTGCGCGCGTATCAGTTGGCTGCGCAGCTGGCGCATGAACGGCACATTTGGTTCAAGCGGTTGGTCACGCCGCCACCCCCTTACTCAGAATCGCAATGTTGCCGCGCGCCGATGCTGCCGTTGCTGACCCGGGATGTGCGCGACGCGGGTTTAATTTGCCAGCATTGCAGCGACACCCTTGTGCCGTTCGATGAAATCCCTGAGCCGTTTCAAAAGGAACTGGAAAAATGGGCCGCAGAGTACGGGCCGGTGCATGCCGTGGCGCATTGGGATGATCGGCAGCGAAAAACTGCCGGTGATTACGACCGCGCATTCGAAAATGCTGCCGAAGAGGCGGAGCAATTGCTGGCGCGCGCAGGCAACAAACTCGCGCCTAAATTACTGGAGATTTATCCCGCGATAGTGTGGGAGGATCAGGATGAATGTTTGGAAGTAAGGCCGGAAGATGTGGGGCGGTGAAACATAAAACGTAGGCTGCAAAGCCAAACGTGCTGGACGGCCGATACGTCGTCAGTTCAAATGTTCACCTTGAACTGCTCGCCTTTTTTCAGGGAGAGGGCAAAGGCAGCCAGCAGTTGGGGAATTAGTTCCAGGTCTTTCAAGCTCACCACTTCGACAGGCGAATGCATATAACGATTGGGGAGACTTATGAGAGCACTAGCGATGCCGCCGCGGGTCCAGAAGATCGCGTCGGTGTCGGTGCCGCTGGAGGAAGACATGGCCTCATGCTGGAGCGGAATTTTTTTTGCTTTGGCCACCGCTTCAATACGAGCAACCACCTCGGGATGATTGCAGCCACCATGCGTGATGGTGGGGCCTTTGCCGATTTTGGTATCGCCATGCTGCGGCTTGTTCACAGTCGGGTAATCCGTGGCGTGGGTGACATCTACGACCAGAGCAATGTCAGGCTTGAGGGAGTAAGCAATTTGGCGCGCGCCTAATAAGCCAACCTCTTCCTGTACATTTGAGACCGCGCAAATCTCGGGCTGCAATTTGCCACCGGATTCTTTGAGCAACCGGAGAGCCTCGGCGACGGAAAAAGTGCCGATGCGGTTATCAAAAGCGCGAGCGACTGCGAGATCGTTTCGCAGCAAATCGAACTCATCAATCAACGTGATGGGATCGCCAATGCGAACGAGCTTCTCGGCCTCTTTTTTATCGCGCGCGCCGATATCTATGAACAAATCGTGAATCTTTGGCGGCTTGTGATCTTTCTCATCTTTCATCAGATGCGGAGCGACGTTCCCGACAACCCCTTTGATAGGAGTGCCGCCGTTGCGCATCCTATGGATAAGGACGCGCTGTGCTTTGGTAATGGCGGCGTCCACTCCGCCCATTTTGCGGACGTAGATATAACCTTCGTCATTGATGAAATTTACGGACATGGCGATTTCGTCCGCGTGCGCAGCGAGCATCAGGCGCGGGGAACCGCCTTTGTTGAGCACGGCGACGCAGTTGCCATACGAATCGGAAAAGGTCTCTTCAGCGAACGATTTGACGTAATCCAACCAGACGCGCTGGCCCCGGGTCTCGTGGCCGACCGGACTAGGCGTGTTGACGAGGGTTTTTAGGAAATTCAGGGATGATTCACGCATGAGCGGATTTTAGAGGCAGAGGTAAATCGAAACCGGGGTCCAATCAATGCGATTCCTTCAAAATGGTGAGGAATTGTTTCATGGCCGGAGAAAGCACTTTGGTCTTTTTGTAGATGGCTGCCAAAGGGCGGTAAAAATCTCCGTCATCGAGCCCCACTTGGGCCAGGGTTTGTTTGGAGACTTCTTGCAAGACTGTGCCCTGCGGGACGATGGCCACGCCGGCATCTATTTCGACGGCGCGTTTGACCGTTTCAATATTATCGAACTCCATCACGTGCTGCACTTCGACGTTGTTTTCCTTTAAGATTTTGTCCAGCGCCTTGCGAGTAGGGATGTCTGGCTGGAAACCGATGAATTTCTGGCCGGAAAGCGCTTTCAGTTTGATGCTCTTGTTTTTGGCAAAAGGATGCTGCGGATGACAAATGAGCACGAGCGGATCTTTGCGCAGCGGGACCACTTCCAGCTTGGCGTCGCGGTTCGGATAAGCGACCAGGCCCAAATCGACAACGTTTCCCGTTACATCTTCGTACACTTCGTTGGGACGGCGATACTCGACGTGAACGGTGACCGTGGGATAGCCTTTGAGAAATCTCTTTAGATACGGAGGCAGGTCATGGAGACCCACACTATAAATGGTCGCCACGCGGATCGTACCCGAGATGATATCCTTGATTTCCTGCAGTTTGCTGTGAAGGGCATCATAAGTGCCGATAATTTGCTTGCTGAAATCGTAAAGAATTTGGCCTTCGCGCGTGAGGCGAAATTTTTTCTTGCTGCGCTCGATAAGCAGGGATTTGAAAGTTCGTTCGAGGGAGCTAATCTGCTGGCTCACAGCGGACTGTGTGACATCGTTGATTTGCGCGGCCTTGGTAAAGCTCTCGGTTTCCGCGAGATCACAGAAAACTTTCAAGCTATCTATTTGCATAAGAACATGGAATAGTAAATAAAGTTATTTTAGTCAACTTAATGTTTCCAGGTTTTGCTGGTGTTAAATGAGATAAGCCCATCATCATCAACTAATTTAAGTGAACGTCATCGGCATTCAATGGGACATAGCGTGGGAGAACAAGCAGGCCAATTTCGAAAAGGTTCGATCGCTGTTGAAGGAGGCCGCGCCGGAAAAGAATTCGCTCGTCGTGTTGCCGGAGATGTTCGCGACCGGCTTCAGCATGAATGCCGAGAAGATAGCGGAGGGAGCGGGGCAGGAGACTGAGCAGTTTCTATCAAATACGGCGAAGGAGTTCAAGGTTTGCCTGCTTGGTGGAGCAGCGATGCGTGGCCGTGATGGGCGGGCGCGGAATAAGGCGCTGGTTTTTTCGCCCTCGGGAGAGTTGCTTGGCTTTTATGCAAAGATGCAGCCTTTTGTGCCGGGCGGCGAGGCCGAGCATTATACGGCGGGCGAAAAGGTGGCGGCTTTTCGTTGGGCGGATTTCATAATCTCACCATTTATTTGCTATGATATTCGGTTCCCCGAAATTTTCCGCGAAGCGGCGGCGAAGCAGCGGCCGGAGTTGTTCGTCATAATTGCCAGCTTTCCCGATAAGCGCATCAGCCATTGGCAACCGCTCCTGAAAGCGCGCGCGATTGAAAACCAGGCTTACGTGGTCGGCGTCAACCGTATCGGCAAGGATCCTTATCACGCCTACAACGGCCAGTCGGCGATTTTTGGTCCGCATGGCGAGTTGATGGCCGATGCTGGAGACCGGGAAGGTTGCATACGGGCGGAGTTGGATTTGGCCGGTTTGCGCAAATATCGGGAAGCGTTGCCGTTTTTGGGCGATATGAGAAGCCTGGGATAAAAAGTTTAAGCTTCAAATTAAAAAATTTGAAATCTGAAGCAAATGGTATTCCGAGGCTCGAGATTTAGAGTTTATTCGATTTCAATGCCTATGGGACAATGGTCTGAGCCTAATACATCGCAGCGGATGAATGCGCGTTTCAGACGGGGCCGCAGTGCCGCGGAAATAAGGAAATAATCTATGCGCCAGCCTATGTTCCGTGCACGAACGCCGAGCCGTGGGCTCCACCATGTATAGTGACCGCCGCTCTTTTCGAACTCACGGAACGCATCCAGGAACCCCGCTTTGATTAACGCGCTGAACCCTGCTCGTTCTTCGATGGTGAAACCATGCCCTCCTTCGTTGGCCTTGGGATTAGCAAGATCAAGTTCGGTATGAGCCACATTCAGGTCGCCACAAAAGATAAGCGGCTTCTTGCGTTGCAGCTTTTTGAGATAACGCAGGAATTCGCGGTCCCACTCCTGGCGGTAATCGAGGCGGGTCAGTTCCCGCTGAGAGTTCGGGACATAAACGTTGACTACGAAGAAATCCGCGTATTCCGCCGTGAGGACGCGCCCTTCGCAGTCGTGTTCAGCGCAACCAATGCCACAGGTGACTCGAAGCGGACGGGTTCTCGTAAAAATCGCAGTACCGGCATAGCCCTTTTTGCGGGCCACATTCCAGTACGTAGTATAAGTTACCGGCCAGAGTTGCTCGATATCATCAGGGCTGGCGCGGACCTCCTGAAGACAGAGAATGTCGGGTTTTTCTTGCTCAAGGTAATCGAGAAAATTTTTCCGCAGCACCGCGCGCAGGCCGTTCACATTCCAGGAGATTAACTTCATCTCCTGTGCATGGCTAACTGGTGGATAATGATCCCGCCGTGGACAAATGCGAGGACGAGCAGGCCGACGCCCGAGAACCGTTCCATACGGAGCAAAGTTTTTTCGCTGAATTTTCCATGCCCCAGAGATACCGCCCAACTCAAACCAAGGAACCACACACCGACGCCCAGCGCGACGCCGGTCACGCAGGCCAGCTTTCCCGGCCAGTCGGGCGTTACCCATTCGTGGGAGATGAAATTTGCCCCTAAAATCAGCCAGAAAACCAGCACGCCGAGATTTCCCATCGTTCGCACGAACCCGATCATAAAGGCGGAATGGGGTTTCAACCGAGCTTCCAGTTCGCCTTCAATTTTCTCCGCCGCAGGCCCGAGGTCCACGGGTGTATGCGCGGTGGATTTTGCAAAGAGAAATTTTATTCCGAGGAACAGCATGAATGCGAAGCTGAACAATTGCATCGCTGCCTTGATATAGCCGCGCGAAAAGAAGGAGGCAAAACCTGTAAAGGCAATGAAACAATAAATGACTTCCATCGCAGTCGCCCCGAGCCCGATCATCATCGCCCAATAAAACCCGCGGCGGGCGCCTTCGTTCATAATGGTGAGGTTGATCGGGCCGACAGGGACGGAGACGAGCAAGCCGCTGATGAAACCGGTAAGACCGGCAAGCAGAATGGACTGCAGCTCAGACATATTTTGTAGGTGCGAACGCTTAACCGGGCATAATTCTTCCAACCTGGACTGGACGAGTTTTGGAGCCCAACGCCTCTCAGGGCCACGATGTGCGCCATCCTACCGGGCTGCCACTGCTCAAACCATATTTTTCTGGAATTTTCCCGTGCGTCTGCTAGACTCGGCGTGTAACTTTGAAATGAAGACTAAGAAAATCGTAGTGTGCGGCGGCGGCGGCTTTATCGGCGGCCATCTCGTTGCGGATCTGTTGAAACAAGGCCAGACTGATGTCCGCTCGGTGGACATTAAGCCATCGGATGAATGGTATCAGCAATTTCCGCAAGTCGAAAATCTCCAGTTAGATTTACAGGAAAAGTCCGCTTGTGAACAGGCGCTGCGCGGGGCTTCGATCGTCTATAATCTCGCTGCGGACATGGGCGGCATGGGCTTCATCGAGAACAACCGCGCGCTCTGCATGCTCTCGGTGCTCATCAACACGCACCTGTTGATGGCCGCCAAAAAATTCGGCGTCGAGCGATTCTTCTACGCTTCCTCCGCTTGCGTCTATGCCGCTGACAAACAGGTTTCCGAAGACGTGGTCGCGCTCAAAGAGAGCGATGCTTATCCGGCCATGCCCGAGGATGGCTATGGTTGGGAAAAACTTTTCAGTGAGAGAATGTGCCGCCATTTCCGCGAAGACTTCGGCACCACCACGCGTGTCGCCCGTTTTCACAACGTCTATGGCCCGCTTGGCACTTACGATGGGGGCCGGGAAAAAGCTCCTGCCGCCATTTGCCGCAAAGTCATTCAGGCCAAGCTCTCGGGCAAACATGAAATCGAAATTTGGGGCGACGGCCATCAGACCCGCAGCTTCATGTACATTGACGATTGCCTGAAAGGCACCCAGGCCATTCTCGCCAGCGATATCCTTGAACCGATCAACCTCGGCAGCAGCGAGTTGGTGACGATTAATGGATTGGTGGACATCATCGAAAAGATCGCCGGCGTCAAACTGAAACGTTCCTACAATCTCAAAGCTCCCAAAGGCGTCAATGGGCGCAACAGCGACAACACGCTGATCAAAAAATATCTTGGATGGGAGCCGGGCATTCGCCTGCGCGACGGCCTCGAGAAAACCTACGCTTGGATTTACGACCAGATCGCCCCTGGAAAAGTGGACCGCTCCTCACGGCCGGTCCTGACGCCGGCATAAAGATCTGTTACCGGGGAAGCTCGCGACAAAGCTGTTTTAACGTTGGACGAGTCAACGGCTCACCAACAAGCTTCCACCGGTGCGCGCATCACATAATGATTGGCAAGAGCTATTCGCTCTCCCTCCGCATGGGGCGAGCAGCCTCCCGCTCGAAATGCGGGTCTTGAAAAAGTGTGGCCACCCTTTTCTGTTGCTGCCGTCGAATTCTCGTACTGCAGCCGCTTGCCTAGATCTATACTCCGCGCAAACCGCGCGCGGTCGTTTTGCACGGGCTATTTTGCGCGCCGTGATCCGAGCTTCCATACCGTTTGGCGCCGAAAAAATTCGGCTGATGATTTCGCCCGATGATCCATTCGTAAAATTCCTCGCTTCCTTAATTGGCGAGCAGCCCGAGAACCCTCCCAGTCTCGGAATTCTGGCGGGCAACCCGGCCACTGAAGGCCAGCGATTTCTCGTGCTGCTGTTTGGCGCAAATGAAAAACCAGTTGCGGTAATCAAAGCAGGGGTGAGCGAGGCAGCAAAAGCCCTGATTCAGAAAGAACAAATTTTCCTGGCAGCGGCCCCGCCAAACACTGCTGGCTTGCCACGAGCTCGCGCCACATTCGAATCGCCAGGCTTGAGGGGCCTCGCTTTGGATTTTTATCCTGGCGATTCCCCCCGACCGCACGATGAGAGCACAGTGCCGGCTCTGCTCGAATCCTGGCTGGATCTCAGCCAGAAAATTCCGCTGTTTGAAACTGCAGCCTGGTCGCCTCTTGAAAAAGCAGTGCCGCCGGATCAACTGCGCGCTCTCGGGGCCGGCGCGCTCCGTGGCCATTTGATCCATCCGGCGATCCAGCACGGGGATTTTGCGCCTTGGAACATTAAGGTCTCTCCTCAAGGTGGCTGGACGGTTCTCGATTGGGAGCGCGGTGAAATGGCCGGTGTTCCGGCGTGGGACTGGTTTCATTATGTGATCCAACCGGCCATTCTGGTCGAGCGGCAGCCGACTTCCAGTCTGGTCCGGCAAATCGAGAAATTTCTTGCGACGGATACTTTTAAAAGCTACGCCGAGCGCGCTGGCATTATTGGGTTAGAGCGGTTTTTGATGAAAGCATACTTATTGCACATGGTGAGCGTGGTTAAACCCACCGAGGGCTTAGCTCAAACGTTCGAGCTTTTGAACGCCTTTTCCCAATCTTCAGTGTAGTTTTTTTGCCTTGCTCGGGTGGCAAATGCCGTTAATGTCCGCAGGCATGAAGATAAATTTGATTCACGCTCTGACCGCGACCGCTTTGCTCGCCGCGATCAACCAGCCTGCATACGCAGGTGAAGTCGAAGAGGGATTTACCGCGTTAACCGATGGCAAATCGTTCAACGGTTGGAAAATCGCCGAAGACAACAAAGACACCTGGAAATTCGAGGATGGCGCTTTCGTCGCCCATGGCCCGATGTGCCATTTGTATTATGTGGGCGATGAGAAGCCGTTCAAAAATTTCCATCTCAAAGTGGACGTGATGACCGAGCCCCACTCCAACGGCGGCATCTACTTTCACACGAAATATCAGGAGCGGGGCTGGCCTCGCGCTGGTTTTGAGAGCCAGGTAAATAATACTCACAGCGATTGGAAAAAAACCGGCAGTCTTTATGATGTGGTCAATGTTGCTCAATCGCTTGCGCAAGACCGGAAATGGTGGACGCAGGAGATCATCGTGAAAGGCAACAGCGTGACCGTCAAAGTGGATGACAAGATAGTGCTGCAATACAACGAACCGGCTGGGGCGCAGCCTGGCAGTCCTTACACACGCAAGCTCAATGAGGGTACCTTCGCGCTGCAGGGTCACGACCCGAACAGCACGATTCGCTACAAAAATATCCGGGTGAAGCGGCTCGATTGAAACAGCAGAAGGACAGGTTCTCGATTTGTTGAAACGCGGTTTGTCCCACAGAACCGTTAGTTCAGCCCCACGCGGTCACATCGCTCGCAACCGCATTTGCACGCCGAGGTGGCGCTGCCAGTACCAGTAATGCTTTTTGCTATTCGGCTTCTTATTATTATATTCGATGAAATAGGAATAAAACTATGAAAACCAAAATGATCTCATGTGTGTTCGTCGTGGTGGGAATGGTCACTTTGATCGTGGGCGCTCGCGCGCCGGAAGCGAAAGAATCGGGTCATCAAGCAGGTTCAAACAACCCGGAACCGGTGTTCGCGAAGTACGAAGATTACAAGTGGGCCAAAATCCTGCCTGATCTCGGCGATAGCTCGCCAGAGATTTGCATCCTTCATGTCGAGCCAAAGACCCAAGCAACGAAGCTGATGATCCGCACGCCCAAAGCCATCCATATCCGCAAGCACTGGCACAGTGCCAATGAAACTCACACCATGATACGTGGGAGCGCCCTATTCGCCTGCGATGGAAAAAAGAGCGAACTCGGCGCGGGTTCTTTCAACTACATGCCTGCCAAAATGATGCATGAGGCCTGGTTACCGGCCGATAGCCTCACTTTCATTACTGTGGATGGGGCATGGGATGTGAACTGGGTCGAAGGACCGCCCACGGCGGCTGATCTTACGAAATAAATGACCATGCTCACTTGGCAGCCAGGCGCTGGGGTTCGACAAAACATCCGCGCTTGAATTGAGCCTCTTTGCGTTGGCTGCTACATCTTCTGGTTCCGCGCGCGGAATATAAAGTAGAGCGGCGCACCCATCATTACCAGTGCCATGCCAAAAAGGGAGTCTATGCGCCACTGTTTTCCGGCTGCAATTGCCGCCTGCGCGCCGGATATGTCTTTGTACACGGTGAAGACCAGATAAATCACCGCGAAGATGACGAATATCCATGGCACAAAAGGGTAGCCTGGCACGTGGTAAGGACGCGGAGCGGCTGGTTCTTTTCGGCGAAGAACAAAAATTCCAAATGCGCCGGCGGCATAAAAAATCCAGCTCACGAAAATCAACATATCCGTGACCGTGTCGAAGGTGCCGCTGAATAGCAACAGCACGCTCCAGAGTCCTTGCAGTATGAGGGAAGCACCGGGTGTGTGAAATCGCGGGTGCGCGCGGCCAACAAATTGCGGAAAAACGTTGCGCCGGGCCATCGAGAAATAAACGCGCGCGCTCGCCAGCGTCGTCGCATTACACGCGCCGAAGGTCGAGATCATCACGCCCAGCGCAATCCAGCGGCCTCCGCCGGAGAAGCATTTTTCCGCGACGTCTGCGGCCACCAGTTTGGATTGCGCCATCACATCAATCGGCAGCACGTAGGAATAAGCGAAATTCATCAAGAGATACAAAGCGGCCACGATCAACATACCGACAATTACTCCGCGCGGGATATTACGTTGAGGTTGCTTCACTTCCCCGGCAATAAATGTGATCGTGTTCCACCCGTCGTAGGCCCAAAAAGCGCCCTGGAGCGCGGCGGCAAGAGCGAGCGCCAGCGCCAGCCCCTGCGGATGAATCAGAGGGCTGGGCGTCGTCAAATGTGCGCTGCTTCCACCGGCCGGCAGCAGAAACGCGCCCGTTATGAGCAGCAGCAAGACAGCGATTTTGGCCAGGGTGAAAATATTTTGCACCAATCCGCCGAACTTCACCCCGAGATAATTGATGGCCGTCAGAAAAGTGATCAAGCCCGCAGCCATGGCTTTGGCGCCAATCTCTTTCAGCGGCGCAACATCACCAATGCCCCACAGATGGACCGACCATCCGGCGACTGAACTCGAAAACTCCGGCAAGCTCACAAATTGCGTGGCGTATTCGGCGAATACGAAAGCAAGCGCCGCGATCGAGCCGGTCTGTATCACTGCGAAAACAGCCCACCCATAAAGAAAGGCCGCGAAGGGACCGTACATCCGGTCAAAATAAACATACTGCCCGCCAGTCTCCGGAATCATGCTGGCGATCTCAGCATTAGTGAGCGCGCCAAACAGAGTAATAATGCCAGCCACTAACCACACCCCGAGCAGGAGTTCGGGAGAACCTAGTTGGCTGGCCATAACGGCGGGCTTTTTGAAGATGCCAGAGCCGATCACACCGCCAACGACCATCATGATCGTAGTGAACAGGCCGAGGGAAGGGAGGAGGTCGGGAGGGTGATTGTGCGGAGAGGCGGTAGCCGGAGATTCTAGTGGCTGGATTTTCAAAGGAGCGCCCGTTGATAATGACGAATGACGAATAGCGAATGACCAAAGAAATCAAAAATCCGAAGCTCGAAGATTGGCATGGATCGCGAACTTGCATTGGATTTTGTCATTCGGATTTCGTTATTCAGATTTTGGATTTTCACTCTCCTTTCAAAAAGGCCAGCAAGTCCGCCATTTCCTGTTGGCTCATGGACTTTTCCAATTCCTGCGGCATGAGCGAGAGCCGGCTTGCGGCCATGGAGGCGATGTCTGGGCGCGGGATTTTTTGTTCGACGCCCTGGGCCAAGCGGAGGGTGATCGCGCCGGGCGTCTCGGTCGCGAGCAAACCCGCATACGATTGTCCGTCTTTAGTCTCCACATTGTAGCAGGTGTAGAGGGGAAGGATTTCGTACTCCGGCACCACGATGTGCAACAGCAATACTTCGCTGGGCTGATTGCGAATTCCAGTCAGGTCCGGCCCGACAGTTTTTCCCTCGCCCGCGAAGACGTGACATGGCGTGCAGAGCTTTTCAAAAGTAGCGTGCCCGTTTTTGGAATCTCCTTTGAGCGCGAGCACCGATTTGGATTCTTCATAGATTTTCATTCGATCGCCCGGAGTCAAATCTTTGAAGATCGCGGTCGCGCGGTTTTTAATAGCTTCATCCTTGTGCCTCATTAACTGACCCCTCCGGTCGGCATTAACGGTCCACGCGGGAACATCCCCCGCTGTGATGCCAGTAAAGAGCGCCTGAAGGAAGTTGGTGTTAGCCATCACCGCAGAAAGCACGATGTCACGCACCGCCGGGGTGTATGCATTCCAGCGTTCGCGTTTGACCAGCGCGGCTCCGACGTTTGGATTTGAGAAGTGGCTAAACGCGCGAATGGCAGCAGTCTGGATCTCCGAAGGCTGCTGCGGTTCAATCAGGGTCTCCAGCGGAGTAGCGGCGGTAGCAAATTCGGCCTCACCGAGCAGACCAACAGCAGGAAGCCGAAGGGTGAGTGGCTGGCGACCATCCAACGCGATTTCCGCGGAGCGTTTGAATAAGTGATCGAGACCCTGGCGTAATTCTGTGGAAGTTCCGTCACACAACGACCGGAGAGACGATGGGGTTTTTGAGAAGCTACCGCGGAGTTTCAAACCTTCGCCAAAGCCGCTAACGGCCGCCATCTGCCAGCCTAGATCGGTCGTGCTCTTTGACTCGAGCATCTCTTGCAAGGAAGCAGAGAGTCTTTCAGCAGGGAGAGCGATAGCGATGATGTGGCCGAGCTCTGCCATCATCGGTGGGAGTCCCAGAGAGTCGGTGCGCACTGCTGCGGGAAGGAATTCGTGGAGGAAAAGTTCCTCGCGGTGGTTGATGGAGCTGAGAACGGCGGCGCGGGTCCATTTATCGTCGAGATTTTGGAGGGCGATTTTGACGAGAGGCGGAATGATTTTATCATCGTTGAGGGCGCCGAGCGATAAAGCGCACTGGAAACGGACACGAGGATCGGAGTCCTCGTCGAGGCTAAAAATGCGCGAGGCAAGGCCACGCGAGTTGGCAAGACGCGGCTCAGCCAGTTGGGTGGCGTGTTCGCGCACGCCGGGGTATGCATCCGCGAGAGCCTGTTCGATTTGATGGTTTTTCAGAGCACCGAATGCCTCGAGGGTACGTAAGGCGTGGTCGCGAGACTCCGGAGCGTGGAGAGTCCTGCCGATCCTGCAGAGCGCCTCCAGATAGGGGACTGCTTTCTTATCCTGCCGCTCCAAAAGCAGCCGCTGCGCCGTCATCCGCCACCAGATATTTGGATTATCGAATTGTTCAACCAATTCCTTCGCGCTCATTTTCCCCAGGTCAATTTTGCGTCCCGCGTTCAACAGTTTAATTTTCTTAACCTTTTTAACGCTCTCATCCGCCACAACCCGATAAATTCTCCCCATACCCTTCCCGCTTTCAAAATCCGTCACCTTCCGAGTGGCTTCGGGCAAATACTCGGGATGCTCGATAGTTTTGCGGTACATGTCGCAGACATAAAGCGCGCCATCGGGACCATTGGCAAGGTTCACAGGACGAAACCAATTGTCGGGCGAGGCGAGAAATTCATTGGTGGGATACGCCCGGCTGGCGGTGAAGGTGACGCCGTTTGGCTTCAGTACGTCATGATGCACAAGGTTTCCGGCCGGCTCGCAAGTGAACGAGTCTCCACGATAGCTTTCAGGCAAGGCATCGCCCTCATAAATAGTTACTCCGCAAGCCGAAGTAAAAAAGCCGGTGTGATAGGCGGCGGTAGTGATATTTGCGCTCAGTGGATACACGCGGCTGGCCGCTTCGTGGTCCGGAATGTCTTCGACCTGCTGCGAAAACGAAAGGTTTGGATTTCGCTTCAAATAACCAATCTGCATCACGACCTGCTGAATGTGGTTGCGATTGGAGCAAATGAATTTGCGGCCGAAGCGGTCGAACGTCTGGCCGAATTGCGCGGTGCCTGCGGTTTCTTCCAGATCATCTGTGCCAGGGCGGAAGCGGCCATCAACCCGATTGAGAAAAACTGCAGGGCGATTCGTGTGCGCTATCGAAACGACTTTTGCCGCAGTCAATCCGCTCGTCAAATAGACCCAGTTATCAATATTCAACGTCGGGTGACTCACGCGCAGTTGTGTCGTCGAAAGATCCTGAAAGCCTTTGAAGACGATCTGCTTCACGTCCGCTTTGCCATCACCCTCGGTGTCCTTGAAATAATAAAGATAAGGCGCGCAGGTGACATACACGCCGCCGTTCCAGCACATGACACCATTGGGAAAAGTAAGGCCATCGGCGAAGACCGTCCGTTTGTCGTATTTGCCATCGCCGTCCGTATCCTCGAGCAAGACGACTTGGCCCAGCGGGGGCTTGCCTTTGCCGGGACCGGTAGGATAGCCGCGGTCCTCCACCACGAACATTCTGCCCTTCTCGTCCCAGGCAACGGCCACCGGATCTACCACCATCGGCTCAGCGGCCACCAACTCCACTTTGAGACCAGGTTCGGTCTGGATGTGCTTTAGAGATTCTTCGGGAGTAAGCGGACCATCAATGGCCTGGCTGGAAACGACCATTAGTAAGAAGATAAGGAGGGCCGGAAAAATCGGCCGAAGGAACCTGCGGCGGTTGATCATGCTTGCCGGATTTTACTGGGCGGAATTGGAAAAGTCACTCCGAATACTGTTCTCCCATCTTAAAAGAGTGCATCTCGACAGTGCGCAGCGGAGCGTGGCTGATTTGTAAGCCTTTAGTCAAAACACGCCGCAGTATGCTTGGAAAAACATGCTAGCCCGCTGCATGGAATCCTTGCCAAACAAGCCGGTGAATAACTCTAAAAAATCTATTGACGGAATAACTCAGAAATCTCCGGTCGCAGCGTCCATGCGCACGAGAGCCTAAGCGGGTAAATTAGCATTCCCTAATCACCGCGAACCAGCCGAGGAATCTCCTAGTAGCAAGCAAGGATTTGCCGCTTAGTGTGTGGCGTGAATTCGCATGCGCCCGAAGCGAACTGTGGCCGCGGACGTGAACTGAGCCTTCCGTCTCTAAGGGCCTCCCTACACGCCTGCTCCAGCCCGGAGCGCACCGTGAACCAAATAGAGGTCCGGTCTGGAGCAAAGCGATAAGCTGAAGAAGCAAATCATATGAAAACCCTCCTCAAATTCATCCTGATGGCTATTGCCACCCTCGTCGAGAAGGCATTTTATCCACCCTCGATCGAAACACAAAATCCAAGAATATATCTTCAAGTCGCAATGAAAACCGTGCCGATCCAGCGACGGCGGCTGAGAGGTTGAACTTTAGCGCAGGCGGTTTCGCTGGACGTGGAACTCCGCAGTAAAACCCCACTGACAGTTCCAGCCTTCAGGCGCTCTCCATATAAGCAGTGAATGTCGCGCGTCACAGGTTGTCACGTGACATGTCACAACGGACCTCGTTTACTACGTTATAGCCGACAATCCTTTTGGCACATCAACTTACTACCCGGATACTAGGAAGTGGATGGTCGGCCAACCAACGCCGCGGCTTTGAAGGCGAGAAAGTTGATTATCCTGCTCCGTGACGGGGCCACCTCTGACGCACCCAAAAGGCCTGCGATGCCCTTGAAGTCGCATTAACCGAAACACCAAACGACCCAGTTTGCCTTTTTGTACTCGCACAGGTCTTGTGCCGGCGCCAGATGTTAGTACGGGCCACCCCCCTACTGGAGAGGCTCGCCCATTCCGAAGATTTGAAGAGTCGGCAAAAAGCCTATCCGCTCCTCAGGAAGTGCTACGAAGAGAGCAAGGACATGCTCAAGCTTGCTCACCTGAAAGAACAAGCGACGAAGGACGGCTTTCAGCCTCGGTGAACGCACAACGTGCGCCTATTTCCTGTTTAAAGACTCAAAAGAAGCTCCAAAGGGTGTCCACCATTAGGGTCGCTTCTCCACGGAAAAAAACGTTCACGTTCGATATTTTTCTCTCTCTAAATCGGCTCTGCGGCCGTTGCGGGTCCCCACCATCTTCTTCATCCGTGTCATCCGCGTTAATCCGCGGTTAATCCTTCACCCGCGCCGCCGGTTGACGTACCCAGCACAACTCGTTCAGCATGGCTCGTGTCTCGGATCTATAGGCTCGCAGTGGTGAGTGACATTCATTACGCCGGCGCTGCCGAACAGGCGCGCGGCAACGACTACGAATGGCGCACCATTGGCAGCCCGATCCTGCGGTTGTTGGTCCGAATGCATCGCCGCCATCTCTGGCTGCGCGATCCTTTGAACCAGAATTATTTGCTGGACCGCTTTTTCGATAAAGTCGGCGGCGTCGATTACGTGGTCGCCAATGGCGATTATTCCTGCAACACGGCCTCGCTCGGGCTGAGCGATGGCGCAGCTTTTGAGAGCGCCCGCGAATGTGTCCAGAAACTGCGCCAGAAATTCGGCGACAATCTGCGTGTCACCATGGGAGATCACGAGCTGGGCAAGATCAGCTTCTTCGGCGGGCGCGGCGGCATGCGACTGGCAAGCTGGAAACGCGCCCGAGAGGGACTGGGACTACAGCCATTCTGGAGGCTTGAGCTCGGCCAGTATATGCTTTTCGGCGTCGTTTCATCGCTGATAGCTCTTCCGGTTTACGAGCCGGACACTCTGCCGGAAGAGCGTTCGGACTGGGCAACATTGCGGGCCGAACACATTGCCGAGATCAGGCAAGCTTTCAGCGCGTTACAACCAGGTCAGAAAGTATTGCTGTTTTGCCATGATCCCACGGCATTGCCGTTTCTGTGGCGCGAGGAAGCCGTTCGTTCCAGACTGCCGCAAATCGAGCAAACAATCATTGGCCACCTGCACTCTGGCCTGATCCTTTGGAAAAGCCGGCTGCTGGCGGGCATGCCAAGGCTCAGCTTTCTGGGGCATACCGCCAAACGCCTGAGCACCGCGTTAAGCCAGGCGCGTTTTTGGCGGCCTTTTCATGTGCGCCTGTGCCCCGCGCTGGCAGGGATAGAATTATTGAACGACGGAGGGTATTTGACCGCGGAGTTGGATGCACAAAGCAGTACGCCATCGCGATTTCAATTGCAGCGGCTGCCGCGCTGAACAAGGAAATTCGCGTTAACTCTCTTGAAATTTGAGTCTGTTAAAACCCGAACCTAAGCCGGAACAATTCAATTCGTTTCGGGGACCACACGCGCCCTCGCGCGTCCCGAGCGGCGCCCTCGCCGGTCGGAACGCAGTTCTCAATGGGCGCCAGATGGTGGGCGATCTCGACAGTACTACCACGCAGCCCCTCTCGCTTTCGACGGCGAGAGGGAGAAGCCGCTGCGCGGCCCCCTTGGTACTCAGGCCGGCCCCCCTCTCCCCCTCGGAGGGCGAGAGGGCTGGGGAGAGGGTGCTGCGTGAGAAGTTGCTGGTACACAAGATACGCCCCCAAAATGGTTCGGTTCCGCGGGGCGCGAAACCCCGCACGCGAGGGCGCGTGGCTCCCCATTTCAACTGAATGTTTCCGGCTAAGGTGAAGACCTAATAGCGGCGGCTTTCCCAGAAACGCAGATTGCCCTATATGAACAATATCGTGGGATTGGCCATTTTTGCACTCGGTGTGGTGCTGTTGATTTTTGGGTTCAATGAATCGCAGTCGTTCGGGTCCGATGTCTCCCGCGCCTTCACCGGAAATCCAACTGATCGGTCAATGTGGCTGATTGCGGGGGGCGGAGTGGCAGTCGTTGCAGGCTTGATCCTTGCGGTACGTGGTATGCGGCGCGGGGGATGAGAAAAGCGCAAGAAGATTAAGGCCAGAGAGCGCCGATCACAGCCTCATAGCCGCGGCCAGTGTCACTAAAGACCGGTGTTCTCCATTTTTTTGGCTAACCTGGGGAGCCGGTGTTATTCGGCCATTGCGGGAAGGATCACCATTAATGAGTGGTACCGCACAAATAACCAGCGTGCCGGACTTGCCGTTTGGGCGAATCTCCAAGGTGCCCCCTAGAGTGTGCGCGCGATAATTCATGATGCGCAGCCCCATGCGCTGGCTAGGCGCGCGGTCCACCGGAAAAGGGACTCCATCGTTCTTAATGCGCAACGTAAGGCTCCCGTTTTGCCGGGCTAAAGAGATGGACATTTTTTTCGCCTTGCCGTGCTTGATAGCGTTGCTGATGGATTCCTGCGCGATCTTGTAGAGTTGACGTGTAACTTCCGACGGTAGAACCGGGACAGTCCCACTCGCGCGGAAACTGCAAGCGACGTGGAAAGTTTGCTTCACGTTGGCGGTCAGCTTTTTGATTAAAACGCACAGATCCTCACCCTGCACATCCATGGAACTGAAGCAGTGGGCCAGATCATGGGTATGGTTAATCACCTGGCCAATGAGATTCTGGACCTTCCGCGTTTGTTTGGCCTCAGGCAAATGTTTTTCTGAGAGCGTTCTTTCTGTCGCTTTGAGCATGAGCGACACCCCCATTAATTTTTGTCCAATGTCGTCGTGCAGATCGAAACCGATGCGGCGCCGCTCGTTTTCGGCGATTTCCAGCAGTTCGTTTTCCAGCCGTTTGCGCTCGGTCATCTGCCGTCGAAGCTCCGAATTAGCCAGCGTCAGGTCTAAGGTGCGCTCGTGGACTCGTTTTTCCAATTGATCCCGGGCTCGAGACAGTTCGTCATTGCTCAAACGGAGTTGTTCCTCGATTGTCTGCAGTTCCTGCACCATCTCCTGCAACTGCAGCGCATTGGCGGCTAATCGCTCTTCCGAACACTTGCGCTCCGTAATATCCTCCGCCAGCGCTGCCACTCGGTAAATGACCCCTTCGGAGTTGCGAACCGGGAAAGTGCGGAATTGTATCCATCGTATTTCCAGGTTGCCGCGCACCAGCCGAAATTCCTCCTGGACATTTGACGCCGCCATTTCCGGCAAGCGGCCCTCCACCCGCGGCCGGTCCTCAGGATGAATTGACTTGCGCCAGGAATCGGTAAGTTGCAGTAAGTTGCGGCAAGTATCCCCCCAAACCCTTTCATACGCCGGACTCACATACCCAACCTTCCCCGGATGGGTTGGAGTGGGGTGTTCGAACATGAAGAACACGGCTCCGATATTCTCCGCTAACTGCCGAAAGCGCTCCTCGTTATCGCGCAACGCTTCACTGGCTCGTTGGTTGGCCCGGCGAATTTCGGCGGTTTTGAGGGCGCTTCGGACCGCGGGGACCAGCCGTGCGAGCCGGTCTTTCATGAGGTAATCGTCAGCACCGGCTTGCATGGTGGTGACGGCGATGTCCTCACCGATGTGGCCCGAAACCACAATGAAAGGCATATCGAAGCCTTTGGAACGGAACAAAGCGAGAGCTTCCAGGCCGCCGAACCCGGGCAGGACATAATCGCAAATAACCACATCCCAAGTTTGCCGTTCAAGGGCGGAGGTCATAGCTTCAGCAGAAGCTACGCGTTCAGCAGTGATCTCGAAGCCCCCGCGGCGCAACTCGCGCAACATCAACTCCGCATCATCCTCGGAATCCTCGATTACCAGGATGCGCAACGGCTGGCCCATACATGATGAAAGGTGTTCACCGGCGCACTGAGCGTATTACAGCGTGCCAGGAAACGAAATGGGGTAAAAACCCCACCACCGGACGCAGTAGGATACGGCTGCGACAAAGCTTAGCCGCTAACGCGAGTGAGACGGTCTATTTGGCGCTTACTTGGGTTCGGCGTTTGGCGCAGGCCGGCCAGTGGGCGTCGTCCCTTGGGGTTTGAGAGTGATGTTGTTGACCACTTGAGCGACCCCTTCCACGTGCGAAGCCAATTCAGCGGCTTTACGCTTCTGGTCCTCGTTGTTGACGAACCCGCTAAGCTGAACGACGCCGTTGAATGTCCTCACATCCACATCGCTGAATTTATAAACCGGCTCTTTTTGGAGCTCGTCTTTGACTTTGGAAGTGATGTGGCTGTCATCCGCTGCCCGGCCTTCGCTGCGTTCGTCGGTTCGATGCTGGCCCGTTGCGCAACCAGTGAGGCCGGCAGCAGCTACCGCAGCGCTGAGACTACCGATAACCAGTAAGTTTTTGAAGTTTGGCATAAAATCTCCCTTTCGCGCATAGCTTCCCATTGGTCCCACCCAGCCGCCATGGGGTGTTTACCGCCAGAACTGCTCGTCAGGCGCTGTCATGTCAGCGCGGGCTCGAATTGCATTTCGTAAAGTTTGCAGTAGATGCCGCCGCGCTGAATCAATTGCAGATGGGTGCCTTGCTCCGCGATGCGCCCCTGTTCGAGAACCACGATGAGGTCCGCTTTTTGAATGGTGGAAAAACGGTGAGCAATGCAAATTGTGGTGCGCCCTTCCATCAGGTCATCAAAGGCGGCCTGAACGCTCCGTTCAGCCTCGCTATCGAGCGAGCTGGTGGCTTCGTCCAGAACAAGAATGGGCGCATCTTTTAAAATCGCGCGGGCAATGGCGATGCGCTGCCGTTGGCCCCCCGACAAAGCCACTCCCTTTTCGCCGACGATAGTGTCAAAGCCTTGTGGCTTCTCGGTGATAAAGTCGTAGGCGTTGGCATGCCTCGCGGCGGCTTCGATTTCCGCTCGAGTAGCGCCTGCCCGGCCCAGGCCTATGTTCTGAGCGATAGTGTCGTTGAAGAGGATGGTTTCTTGAGTGACCAGCGCAATTTGCCGGCGCAAATCTTTAACGGCGACCTGGCGGATATCCGTAGTTCCGATGCGGACGGCGCCACGCTGGGGGTCATAAAAACGCAACAGCAAATTTGTGAGGGTCGTTTTGCCGGAGCCGCTTTTGCCCACCAGCGCCACCAGTTGTCCGGCTTTGACGGTGAGATTAATCGCGCGGAGTACCGCTTTTTCCCCGTAGTCAAAATCAATGTTCTCAAAATGGATATGCGAGTTGGCGGCCTTGAGCGGCAAAGGGCGGGTAGGGTCGGCAATAGTGCTGTTGGTGTCGAGCAACTCGAAAACGTGCTGGCTCGCCGAAGCTGCCTGGTGCAGTTGGTTGTAGAGTCGAGTGATAGTTTTAATGGGTTGATACATCAGAACAATGCTGAGCACGAAACTGACGAAGTCCCCCGCTTTCAAAGGCTGTGGCTGAAAGGTGACGAAGAGCAGTACCAGCGCCACGCCTAGAACACCTAAAAATTCGGTCATTTGACTGGGCAGTTCGTTGGAACGGACGATCCGCATCATGTGTCCCACAAATTTTTGGGTGGTATCTCTGAATTGGCGAAGAACAGTGTCTTCGAGATTGAAGGCTTTGATGATGCGATTGCCCGTGAACGCCTCGTGCATCAAACTGCTCAGGTCAGCGAGGTGGGCCTGGGTCGCGCGAGCGGATTTGCGCACTTTGCGGGCATAAATAGTGATGGGAATGAGACAGATCGGCAGGACGAGAATCGAAATCAGCGTCAGCCGCCGGGTCGAAGGTTGAGTCAATAAAACCGTGAGAAGCGCAAGGACCGTGAGCGGGTCTTTGACCATTGAGCCGAGGGAGTTGGCGATGACACTGTGCAAAACATAGGTGTCATTGATGACACGCGCGATCAGATCGCCCGTGCGCGCGTTGCTGAAAAAGCTGAGCGAGAGATTTTGCAGATGGTCGAAGAGTCTGGCGCGCAGATCGGCAATTGCGCGCACCGCTGCCCAATTAGTGAAATACACATTTAAGTAGCCACAACAGCCGCGCAGCATCATGAGCACAGGCAGCGTGCAAATCAGCAGCACCTGACCAGAGGTTGTAGTGGGAGATTTGAGATCGGGAAGATGAGCAATCAGGCTGTGGGCGAATGGACGAATGAGTTCCGGCAGGCGCTCAATTTGTTTTGCCAGCGAAAAAGGCTCCGCGCCGGGGAAAACTGCGTTCACCACCACGTTGACCAGCAGCATCATGCTGCCGCTGGTGATCGCGTAAAAAAATCCGCAGAGGAGACCCAGTAGCAGCCGCTTCTTGTGAGGGCGAACAAAAGTCCAGAGTCTTCGCAAAAGTACGATCATCGCCTTCAGCTAGTATGTTGGCCCGCGCCGGATAAGCGAGACTTTTGTAAAGTTATGCGGGTTGGATCCGGGCTCGTTCAACAGTAGCACCGTCCCGCCAAATGAAGCCGATCAACATCGCCAGGAAAATCATCGTCATTGCGGGGTACCAGAATAAAGCGAAATGATTTCCGAACCACGGTCTCAGGAGATTTGGCAGAATTCCCATAGTCAAAGCAATGGACACTACACTCCAACCTAAGGTGCGCGTCTTTTCTTGGGCGGGGCCAAACAAAAACCACGCCGCCCAGGCTCCCAAGGCAGGCGCGATTATGGCGTAGCTGTTCGCTTCGGTCATCGGGTTGAAGAGCATTAGATAAACCGCCGCCAGCGCATAAAGCCACACTGCACGCAGGGGTTCCTTCAGCCGATGCGCACCCAGCCACCACAATCCGAGGGTGACGCCGCCTGCCAATAAGCGGACAATTTTCGATACCTCGGGCGGCAGCGCCGTCCCAAATGTCCGCAGCAGGCCATTAATATCGGCAAACCGATGTTGCGTTACGACCACGCAGTCTTGCAGATGAACCAAGGCCTGCCGGTGCTGGCCCACGACGTATGTGGTATGTCCAAAAAGAAACGGCAGTATCATCAACACCATGAGGGCAATAACCACACGCCAGCGCAAAGGCGCGTAAACAACAACGGCGAGCAGTAGCAGCACGATTCCGAGTTGCTTGGCTGCGATGCCGAGCACTAAGCACAACGTCGCGATCCACCATTGTCCCCGTGGCAAACTGGATATTGCGTAAAGGAAAAATCCCGCCAGCATCGCATTCGCCTGCCCGTTCCTTAGCGCAGGAAGAGATAAGGGTAGCGACACTAATGTAGCTGTGAGGAACCACTTTGGCGTCTCGGGGCCAGCGAAACTGCGGCACAGCCGCCAAAGCCCTCCCATGATCAGACCAGCAGCCAGGAAGCGCCAGAGCAAGTCCCCGGCTGGAATCGGGAGCAAATGGAACGGCGTGAAGAGCACTGCAAAGTGCGGCAGGTAATGGTAATCGAAACCAGAGTAGAGGCTCTCTTGCGCCCACCAATGATCCACTGCGTCGTGATACACTGACGTCACCGACCGCTTGCCAGGGTGGGCCGACACCATTACGCCAATCACCACCATCGGTACCACCCACAGCGTAATTGCCAACATCGAGAGGTTGCAGCCTTGTTTAAGCCGATGGAGGAAAGACGTTTGGCCTTCGGCAGTCATGATGGTCTGTTCGGCGCAGACAGGTTTTCAGGAGCCAGAAACTAAGTCGAGAGAAAATCCCGATATGCCTCGGAACGTTTGTTTCGGGTACTTGGTGATTTCCTTGTCAGCTTTTTTCCTTGTTGCAGGTTCATGGCGGGTGTTAACGAAAGACCAATGGCAGCGCCCACCATCCACCTCTTCCATCACTCGTTCACGCGCGGTGGCGGAAAGGAGCGTTATGCGCTGCTGCTCGCCTCCACTTTCAAAGCCATGGGATATCCCGTCATCTTCCATGCGACTTTTGTTGACGATACGCTCGCGGAGGCGAGCGGGATGAAAATTCGAAAAGTCCCCGTTGGCCGGTTTCCACGAAAACTCATAGACTACCGATTCTTTCGCAAAATGGATTCTTTGCGGCGTCAACTTGATGGCATCCAAATCACTCTTAGCCGGGTCCGCGCCCGAGACCTGCTCATTTCGGGCGGCAATCATCGTGGCTACCTGGCTCGCGCTCGCAAGCTCACTGGTCCATCCGATCTGCTGCAAATCTGGATGGAGACTCAATGCTATCGTTTCGCACGAAAAATAATTGCGCACTCCGATATGCTCGCTACTGATCTGACCAGCCTCTACCAAGTCCCGCGCGAAAAAATTCAGGTCCTTTATCCACCCATCGAGCCCAGCTTTACTCCCGTGTCCAGCCCGGAGCAGCGAAACGAACTCCGGCACAAGTTTGCACTTCCGACGGACAAAATCGTTTTTCTTTTTCCCTCGCGAGGCCATAGCCGCAAAGGCCTGAAACCTATTTGCCACGCGATGGCACAATTCTCCGATCAAGCGGTGCTCGCGGTCGCCGGCAAGCCCCCCTCCGGCTCACACCAGCCGTTCGTGCGGTATTTGGGTTACGTGGACGATATCGTTTCTGCTTACCGCGCCGCCGATTTCACTATTCTCGGTTCGTATTTTGAACCCTTCGGCCTGGTTGGCCCTGAATCCTTGCTCTGCGGGACGCGCCTTGTCTTCGAACAGAACATCGGCTGCCTCTCCGCGATTAATCCCGAATACGTCTTCACCTTTTCCGTCTGGGACCTCAATTCCATTCGCGACGTCATCCGCTCCGCTGTTACCCTGGCGCGGCAAGGACAACACCATCTCAACGACCCGACCAAAACCCTGAAATACAACCCCTCACCAACTCTTCACGCTGAAACCCTGCTTCGAGCGGAGGCCATGACCAGTTAATTCTCCAATCGGTGCTTTCTGCCCACGAAAGTGCACCATACCTGCCGGCTAATTGCGATGTTTAGGGTTATGCCTTATTGCGGGAAGCTGGATGGGAAAGAACAATGAAGAAGCGGAAGAAAATATGAGAGCAATTGTTCAAATTCTGGGTCTAAGCGCGTTTTGTTTCTTGATGGGGGCGGGATGCGCTCACCAGTGGTCTGAGCCCTCCGGCAAGGCCAGTTCTAATCCACTTACACCGGCTTTGCAGCCGACGTCAGACAGCGATGCCCAACGGGTGTATTCTTCAACAGTGACTGCCCCAGACGGTGGTCAGGCAACCCTGACCAGGACGCAGCCAGGCGCAAGCGCTGAAGATCAGCAGATCGCTGAAGCCATCCGCAAGATGACAGCCGCAGACCCGAATCTCATCCCCTTCCCGAGCAAAGTTGCCGCGAGCATGGACCCGGCCTCGAAGGGTACGGTCGTCCTTTCTGGTTGGGTTCCCACCAAAGCAGCCAAAAAGAAACTTATTGATCGCGTGGCGGAATTGCCAGGCGTGACTCGCGTTGAAGACAAGCTCCAAATTAATCTGGCCCCCAACCCCGGAGAATTCGTGCCCCTGGACCAAAACAAATAGTCCAAACTTGTAACCCGCAAAATGCGCCGACCGAAGTACGCATTTAGCTTGGGGTTGTTTCCTGCTTTTTTGGGAACGGGACCGACGGCGCTCGTGCAATCCGGCTCTTTTTTCAGCTATTCGATATCGGGCTATACTTTCCCATAGCGTTCAATTCTCGTTACTTTCCCCTTTTAACGATGAACCCTCAACAGCATACTTTGTTGCGGGAATCGGAAAATGACGCCTCTCCCCATTTCAATCTGCATGATCTCGGGCGCCGAAGCTCACCGCATAACGCGCGCACTGGAGAGCGTGACAGGCTGGACCAGTGAAATCGTGGTCGTGCTGAACCATGACGCCGCAGACGGCACGGAGGTGGTGGCGCGGAAGCATGGCGCGAAAGTTTTTCGCGAGCCATGGAAGGGCTACATCGCGCAGAAAAATTCGGCAGCGGAAAAATCGGGGCAGCCCTGGCTGTTCAATCTGGATGCGGATGAGGTGGTCTCGGTTTGGTTGCGAAAGGAAATCGAAAATCTTTTTGCGAATGATGGGAAGCTGCAGCAGTTCGCCGCCTTGAGCTTTCCACGGCTGTCCTGGTATTGCGGGCGCTGGATTCGCCACGGAGATTGGTACCCGGACCGGCAAACGCGCATTTGGCGCCGCGGCCAGGGCCGGTGGGGCGGGATTGATCCGCACGCGCGATTGTTAGTGGATGGGAAGGTCGCAAATTTAGTCGGTGATCTGGAGCATTACAGCGCCGATTCCATCAACCGGCGTTTGGAAAAAATTATTCCTTTCAGCGATGAATTTGTCGCGCAGCGGGCGCAAGGGATGGGAAAACCAGGTCCACTTGATCTGGCCATTCGGCCGCTTTGGCGCTTTATGAGAGCCTATCTCCTGAAACGCGGATTCCTGGATGGCTGGCAGGGCTTTTATATCGCCAGCCACACGGCATTTTCCACGTTGGTGCGGTACGCAAAAGTGCGTGAAGCTGGTTTGCGAAAAACCAAATGAAAATCTCGCTGATCATCAGTACCTACGAGCAACGGGCGGTCCTTGCGAAAGTATTGCGCGGCGTTGGGCTGCAAACCCGTTTGCCTGATGAGGTGTTCATCGCGGATGATGGCTCTGGCCCAGAAACCGGCGAGTTGATCGAGCGATGGAAGCGCGAAGCCAAATTGCCAGTGCACCATATCTGGCACCCGCATGATGGCTTTCGCAAAGTGATCCTTCTCAACCGCGCCGTCGCCGCCGCCACCGGCGATTATCTTGTCTTTCTGGATGGCGATTGCGTCCCGCATGGCAAGTACATTTCGGATCACGAGCGGCTGGCTGAGGCTGGATTCTGGGTCCAGGGGCGCCGTTGCTACATTAAAGAGCCGTTCGTCCCAGAGTTTGAAATCGGAGTGACTCCGATGTGGCGCTGGCGGTTGTCGGGGCGTATAACAGGTTTGGGCAAGGCGTTGCGGTTGCCGCGCCCAATCATTCTCCGCAACAACGAGCAACGCGGAATCATCGGCTGCAACATGGCCTTTTGGCGCGCGGACGTGCTCGCCGTGAATGGGTTTGATGAGAGCTTTCTGGGCCGGGGCATCGGACCGGATTCGGATTTGGGAACGCGCGTTTACAATCTAGGCCGGCAGCGCAAGTTCGTTTACGGCCACGCGATTGTATATCACCTGGATCATCCGGTGATGCCGCGTGACAACCTGGGGGCCAAGCGCCTCTGGCTCGAGGAAACTATTCGCACCGGCAAAACGCGTTGCGAGCGCGGGCTGGCCCAATATCTATGACGCAGCCTCTCGCACGGCGAAACATGGAAGCCGAATTAGTTTGGAAATTCTTCGACCGCCGAAAAAAAGGGTTCTTCGTGGAAGTTGGCGCCAACGAACCACAAAAAAGATCACAAACGTGGTTCCTCGAGCAGAAAGGCTGGCGTGGACTCCTCATCGAGCCGCAAAGCCGATTTGCGGAAGAGCTTCGGAACGCGCGCCCTCGCTCGGTTGTGTTTCAAGTCGCCTGCGCTGCCCCTGGCCATCCGGAAGAGATGACTTTGCACATCGCTGAATCGCCGAGCCAATCTTCGCTCGGCAAAAATCTCGTCGAGGCGAACACCAAATATGTTCAGACCGAAATTGTCAAAGTGCAGACACTTGATGAATTGCTGGGGCAGGCCGGGGATCCTGCCATTGATTTTATCTCAATTGATGTTGAGGGCACGCAAATGGATGTGCTGCGAGGTTTCTCGATCCAACGCCACCGTCCCGCGCTGCTTTTTATTGAGGATCATCTCCATAATTTAAAAGTCCATCGGTACCTGAAACGAAAGAGCTACGAGTTGGTCAAACGCACAGGCTCGAATAACTGGTATGTGCCGCAAGGAACATTTTTTAATTTAACTACTCGGCTTGAGCGAATGGCCTTGTGGAAAAAGGTTTGGGCCAACACGCCGTTTCGCAAAGCGCGGGTTTATTTGGAACACCGGCGTGCTGCTAAGAAGCCGCGCAAGCAAATACAAAATAAATGAGCGGTTTGCGTGTCCTGCATCTTAACTCGTTGCTCAGGGGCGGCGGGACTGATGATCGTTCGGTGCGCATTGCGAGCAGCCTGTTGAAACTGGGCCATCAGATCTGCATGGCGGGTCCAGATGGACGGGAGTTCTCAACCATCGCGCGTGAGCTCGGGTTGCCGTTTTATGCCGTTCCGCCGAGCGGTCCATTGAAGCTGCCGCTGATCATTCATACCGCGCGCGTCTTGCGGCGGGAAAAGAGTCAGATCATCCACGCGCGGCACGGGCGGGACTATTGGCCGGCGATCATGGCGGCTCGACTTTCGGGTGTTCGGCCCAAAATTGTTCTGAGCAGGCATCTCGCCAAAAGCCCAAGTTCGTGGTTCAGCCGGCGTTTTCTTTTGGGCCAGTGTGATGCGCTGGTTGCCGTCTCGAATTTCGTCGGCAAAGTCTTGCGCGAAGGCGACGCCGACCCGCAATCCGACAACCCAGAGCGTCACTATCGTCCACCGATGAAAGGCGATCAGTCGAAGATCCATGTTGTTTATGGCGGTTTCGACATGGAGCGATTTAAGCCTATGGATGCAACTGCACAACGAGCGGACTGGGAATTGAAGCCCGGTCAGTATGCGTTCGCGGTCGTGGGCGGTTATCCATTTCCGCGGGGAAAGGGACAGCGCGAATTTTTGAAAGCGGCAGCCCGGATTCACTCAGAAATCCACAATGCCCGGTTCCTGATTATTGGGCGCGGTAAGATGAACGAAATTCTGGAGTCCGATATTGAACAGCTCGGACTGCGCGGCAAGGCCTGGCTCACACCGTATTGTAAAGACATGCCCGCCGCAATGAATGCCATCGATTGTTTGGTGTTGCCGCAAGTGGGCACCGAAGCCATTCCCGGCGTAGTCTGTGAGGCCCATGCTTGTGGCAAGCCAGTCATCGCGTCGGCCTTGGATGGGATTCCTGAAGCGTTCGCGCCCGCGGGTTATGGTGAATTGGTGGCGCGCGGAAATGTTGAGGCGCTCGCGGCAGCGATGCAAAGCTGGGCCATCCGTCCGCCGCTGGACCTTGACGCGCGCCGGGCAATGCACCAAAAGGTGGCCGAACGGTTTTCTCTCGAACGCGCCGCAAAAGATTTGGCGGACCTGTATGAAGCGCTTTTGGAAGGAACAATCTAGATACTCAAGCAACGCTCGCGCGCGGCGACTCTCCACGTTCCCGTAAGCCTGCCGTTCTCGATCACGCTCGCCTGCGCATGCAATGCAACCGTGGGACAGATATGGAACGGAATGCCATAGAGACAATCGCCCACGTTGAATTCTGCCGCGCGCGCGGTTTCGACGACGAGATGCTCTTCGCTATGGACCACGGCTTTCGCATCGGCGAGGTTTAAAAACTGAACGCGCGGATGTGGCATTTCTGATGCAATCGCCTTGTGCCCGAGATCGAGGCAAAGTCGATTGGTCCCAGGCTTGCTCACCACGCGAGTCAACACCAGCGCTGCCGGCAGAAAATCCATATCGCGCAGCTTGTTCGAATAAGAGGCATCCCAAAAGACACAGGTGCCCGGACTGCATTCCACGTCCGCGCGACTGGCATGTATTGGAAAAGTGGGCGTGCCGCCGGCCACGACCCGCGGCACAGTCAAGCCGCCCTCGACCAACTCCCTGCGCAAGGTGATCACCGGAGCGAAGGCGGCATCGCAGGCGTTTTTTCGTGTCGTGGAATCTGTGTCCGAAATGTGGCCATCGTAAGCGTGAAGGCCTCCAGCTTTCAGGCCGGGCAAAGAGGAAATCATTCCATAAAGCTCCGCAGCTTTTGGCCCGATCGGGACACCCGTCCGATGTTGCCCGACATCAATATCCAAGAGGACCTGGACTTGTTTCGCCGCTGTTGCCAAATCGCGAATGGCGTCCGCATCATCACAAATCACCGAGAATTTAGTTTTCGGAAAAGCTCTCAACAATTCAAGAACACGCGGAACATTTGGGCCTACTGGTTGATACGCCAGCAGCAAATCGGCCACTCCCGCGCTTGCGGCCATCTCCGCCTCCGCGATTGTCGCGCATTTAAATTTTGTAATCCCCAGACCGAGCTGCAGCTCGATCATTTGCCGCATTTTGTGTGTCTTGATATGTGGCCGCAGACGCTCGGTTCCTCCAGCGATGGCCACCATTTGCAGCAAATTCTTCTGCACCCGCTCGCGATAAACCAACAGCGCCGGAGAAAAAATCCTGGCCGCGTCGCTGATCTCAAACCAATCCCGAGCTGGGGAGTCGGATCCCAATTGCTTTTTCTCCGTTCTTTCTGTGACCTCCTGTTCAATCATTTGAATTTGGATTCTGTCTTTGGTGCTTCTTCGGAGTTGCAAGTTTGGACTTTTTAAAACTGGCCTTCTTTTTCCTTGAACAAAATATTAAAAGTCGTCAGCGACCCGTACGAGCGCGTGATGTATTGTTGCATCTCGACCTTTTCGCCGTCGGTAAGCTTTTCATGAGCGTTAATCTTTTGTTCCAGCACGCGGAGGTTATTTCGAACCATGACCACCTTATGAAAAAACGTCTCCATCGGAATTTCCTTGGTCTGCAAACTCGGATCGGCAGGGTGCAGAACGGCCTTGCCGCCGTGCCAACGCGCCCCAAGCTGTTCCACGACCGCATCGGGCTTCTCCAACCCGAGTTTTTGAATCGTGGCGTCCACGGCTTGCTGAACGAACTGCGCCAGCGGCATCTCCAGCCCACGCACCGCCGCCTGGGGTTCTGCCGGTTCGAGGCCGCTCGGTTCGGGCGCGACAGTTCGCTGCCCCTCCTCGAAGTGAATGTCTGCCGTCACTTCCGAAATGGTCTTCACCGTGCCAATCCCGTACTGGGGATGCCGCACTTTCATGCCGATGTGCAAAGCTTCGATCTTCATGGGCTCAATCTAAACGAGGCACACACTCAGCGAAAAGCGCCAAGTTGCAACCTCGAATACCCAGTTGGCGGGACTTTGCTGCGCAAAATTGAAGATTGGAATTTTCGGAGGGAAGGAGTTAAGCTAATTGGTGAATGAGCCATCACGCGTTTAACCCGGAGCACCTGGCGCTCAATCGCCGGGAATTTCTTTCCCGCTGCGGGATGGGGATGGGCGCTTTGAGCGTGGCCAGCCTGTTCGGGAATTTGGGATTGCTCGGCTCCGCGCAAGCCGAAGGCTTTACGAATCCGCTCGCGCCCAAACAACCGCACTTCGCTCCAAAAGCCAGGCGCGTGATTCACATCTTCGCCAATGGCGGACCGTCCCATGTGGACACGTTTGATCCCAAGCCATCGCTGGAGAAGTACGCCGGCAAACTGCTGCCGATGGAAAATTTACCGACCGAACGCAAGACCGGCGCGGGGTTCGCGTCCCCTTACAAATTCAAAAAGTACGGCAAAAGCGGAATCGAGGTGAGCGAGATTTTTTCAAATGTGGCCGAGAGCATAGATGACATCGCGGTGATTCGCTCGATGCATGCCGACGTTCCGAACCACGAACCGTCGCTGTTGCTGATGAATTGCGGGGAGGCCCGCCTGATCCGGCCCAGCATGGGTTCATGGGTAACCTACGGTCTTGGGTCTGAAAACCAGAATCTGCCCGGCTTCATCGCGATGTGCCCTGGAGGCTATCCAATTCAGGAATCTCAGAATTGGCAATCCGGCTTTTTGCCCGGCGTCTATCAAGGTACTTACATAGACACGCAACACACGCGCATCGAGCAGCTCATCGAAAACATAAAAAACAATTACACCTCTCAGCCGGAGCAACGCGCGCAACTTGATCTGCTTCAAAAATTGAACGAGCGCCATCGCGCCAAGCGCAAGGAAGACGCCCAACTCGAAGCCCGCATCCAATCCTTCGAGCTCGCCTATCGCATGCAGATGGACGCCACCGATGCGTTCGATACTTCCAAGGAACCAGAAGCTATTCGCAAGATGTATGGCGAAGGCACCCAGGCGCGCCAACTGCTGATCGCGCGCCGGCTGCTCGATCGCGGAGTCCGCTTCGTTCAGGTCTGGCATGGGTCCGGGCAGCCCTGGGATAATCATGACGATATCGAAGTCAACCATCGAAAGCTCGCCAAAGAATGCGATCAGCCCATCGGCGCGTTGCTCAAGGACCTCAAACAACGCGGCATGTTAAACGATACGCTGGTGATTTGGGGCGGCGAATTTGGCCGCACGCCTACGGTGGAATTGCCCAAGCCGGGCTCTAATGCCGGGAAAATCAATGGGCGCGATCATAATCATCATGGCTTCACGATGTGGCTTGCGGGCGGGGGGGTGCGCGGCGGTTATGTTCACGGCGCAACTGACGAATTTGGTTTCCAGGCAATCGAGAAAAAAGTCCATGTTCATGACCTCCACGCCACGATCCTCTGGCTCCTCGGGTTCGATCACGAGAAACTGACTTTCCGCCACGCTGGCCGCGATTTCCGGCTCACCGATGTGCAGGGGCATGTGGTCAAGGAATTGATCGCGTAAGTCGCGCTCTGTCAATTCGAGTTGGAGTGGGGTTTTGTGTTGAGATTTGGGATTTGGGTTTTGGAACTTCTCTCAGTATTTTCGCGCCATGAAGATCATTTTCAACAGCTATGCGTTTGTACTTCTGGCCGCATTAGCGAAGCCCCAATCCACCAATTCGTTTCCGCTCTGGCCAGACGCCCCTCCCGGCGCGCTCGGCCAGGCAGACAAAGACATTCCTACGTTGACGCCTTTCTTCCCAGCGCCCGACAAGGCCACTGGTGCGGCGATGGTGATTCTACCGGGTGGCGGTTATGGCGGGTTAGCGCCGCATGAGGGAGAACAGTATGCTCGTTTTTTCAATGAGAGCGGGATCTCCGGGTTTGTCCTGAAATATCGGCTCGGTTCTGCAGGGTATCGCCATCCCGTGATGCTGCAGGATGCGGCTCGCGCTTTGCGCACGGTGCGCGCGCGCGCCAGCGAATGGAAGCTGGATCCCAAACGCATCGGCATCATCGGTTCCTCTGCGGGTGGGCATCTCGCCTCCACCTTGCTCACTCATTTCGATGCGGGCAAACCTGACGCCGAAGATAACATCGAAAGGCAAAGCTCCCGCCCCGACCTCGGCATTCTTTGCTATCCAGTCATCAGCATGGGGAAGTTCACTCATCAAGGTTCGAAGAATAATTTGCTCGGAAAAGATCCTTCTGCGGAACTGGTTGAAGAGCTATCGAATGAATTGCGGGTCACCAGCAACACCCCTCCATGTTTTATCTGGCATACTTACGAAGACCCTGCCGTCCCCGTGGAAAACAGCCTGCAATTTGCGGCCGCCCTGCGCCAGGCTCGGGTGCCTTTTGATTTGCATATCTATGAAAAAGGCAAGCACGGCCTTGGCCTTGGCAGTCAGGTTTACGGCGGCGGTGAGCGGCATCCTTGGACGCGCGACTGCGTCTTTTGGTTGAAAGAACATGGCTGGGCAAAGTAAGAACTTCACTATTCGAGATCCGGAATTTTTTTTACAATTCGTCGTTCGGCCTTTGCATCTCCTGCATTCCATTCCCAGTTTTAGTTTGTAATTGCCTGCCGCCTCGCTTTGGCCTAGCAGTTAACCAATGAGGAAAGAAATTTTATGATGCGAACAACTATCATGGGAGTTCTCCTGCTGGTGGTGCCGGTGTTCTTCGTCCTGATGTGGATCGTGAGCAGCTATAATCGGCTGGTCGCTCTGCGCAATCGCTTCAAAAATGCCTTCGCTCAAATTGATGTGCAACTCAAGCGCCGTTATGACTTGATTCCGAATCTCGTGGAAACGGCGAAAGGTTATATCAAACACGAGCGCGGCACCTTGGAAGCCGTCATTGCCGCGCGTAACGCTGCTTCCGCGGCCAATGTCAAAGCTGCTCAAACGCCGGGCGACGCCGCCGCTATGAAAGAGCTCTCGGGCGCTGAAACCGCCCTGACCGGCACTCTTGGCCGGCTGTTCGCACTGGCCGAGGCTTATCCCGATTTGAAAGCCAACACCACGATGATGTCGCTGATGGAAGAACTCACCTCCACCGAAAACAAAGTCGCCTTCGCCCGCCAGGCTTACAATGACGCCGTTATGACGTACAACACGCAGCGCGAAAGCTTTCCTTCCAATATGATCGCGGGGCCGTTTAATTTTGGGCCCGCCGAGTTGTTTGTGATTGAGAAAGCGGCGGAAAAAGAGGCGCCGAAGGTGACGTTCTAAAAAAAGGGCAAATGACGAATGGCCAAATGACGAAGGAAACGTAATTCCAAATCAGGGTCAAAGCGAACAAATTCAAGCTGATTAAGATTCGTCTTTAAAACTTTTCGATTTCGTTATTCGTTATTGGTCATTCTCAAATCCATGGATTTCTTCGAGAGGCAAGAACGCGCGCGACGTAACACAAAGCTGCTGATTTTTTATTTCATTTTGGGTGTCGTATCGCTGATCGCAGCCGTTTACCTGATTTCCCTTGTGATTTTCACCGGGTTTGGTTTGCGCGAGCAGCATTATCTGGAACTGGGGCAGCATCATATTTCGTTCTGGAATCCCAGGTTGTTGCTGGGTGTGGCGGCTGGAACCGTTGCCGTCATTGGCGTGGGCAGCGGTTTCAAAACGATCGAGTTGGCCCAGGGCGGCAGCGCCGTTGCGACTATGCTTGGCGGCAGATTAATCGCTCTGACCACGAGCGACCCCGATGAACGCAAGCTGTTGAATGTGGTGGAGGAAATGGCCATCGCGGCGGGCGTGCCGGTGCCGCAGGTGTATCTCATGGATGAGGAGAACGGTATCAACGCCTTTGCCGCGGGCCATTCGACGAGCGATGCGGCCATCAGCGTCACGCGCGGGACCGTCAAGTTTCTCAAACGCGATGAACTCCAAGGTGTGATTGGCCACGAGTTCAGCCATATCCTCAACGGCGATATGCGCCTGAATCTGCGGCTTATGGGCATCATTTTCGGTATCCTTTGCCTGACAATTATCGGCCGCATTCTCTTGCAAACCCGCGGTCGCAGCAATAGCCGTGATCGGAATCCGCTGCCACTGCTCGGGCTGGCTCTGGTTTTGGTCGGATGGATTGGCGTATTTTTCGGCCGGCTGATTCAGGCTGCCGTCAGCCGCCAACGCGAATTCCTCGCCGACGCCTCCTCAGTCCAGTTCACGCGCAATCCGGGCGGTCTGTCCGGCGCGCTTCAAAAAATAGGACGTTACAGTTTTGGCTCGCATATCGAATCCCCGCAAGCCGAGCAGGCCAGCCATATGTTTTTCGGCAACGGTGTCAGCGAACCTCTGTTCGGTTTGCTGGCGACTCACCCGCCGATTGACGAGCGCATCCGCGCGATTGATCCAGCGTGGGATGGAAAATTCCCTCCGCTGGCCAAGGAACAAATCGAAACGGTGGAGCGCGCTGCTCTAGCCGAGTTTGAACACGAGACCACCCCGCCCTCGCTGTTGGGAACGATGCTGGGCCACGCGGGGTTTGCACGCGGGGAGCCAGGATCTCCTTCCCTCCGTTCTCCGCCTCCGCGACTTCCTGCCTCGTCGGGAATTGCCGCGCGGACGATCACCCATAAGATCGGCGCTCCTACTCCCGCTCATCTGGTTTACGCTGTGGAGTTGCGCAATGCCATCCCGGACAGCTTGAAAACCGCCGGTCGCGATTCGCTCGGCGCCAGCACGCTAGTTTACTCTCTACTTTTGAGCGACAATGAACCAATCCGGCGCAAACAGCTGGACGAGCTTGCGAGCGGGATTTCTCCGGCTGTCGCGCAGGAAACTGTGCGGCTATGGCCGGAGGTCGCATCGATTGCTATCCATGCCAAACTGCCCCTGGTTGATCTGGCGCTGCCTGGCCTTCGCCATCTCTCAACCCCGCAATATCAGCAGTTCAACCGCGCTGTCCAGCAACTGATTGAAAGCGATAACCAGATTGATCTGTTTGAATACGTTTTGCAGAAAATTGTGTTGCGGCATCTCGATCCTCATTTCAACGGGGCGCGCAAACCGGTGATTCAATATTACGCGCTGAAACCGCTCGCGCCCGAATGTGCAGTGCTGCTTTCCGCTCTGGCGCAACTCGGCCAGGACGATCCTGAGAAAATCGAAACCGCTTTCCAACAAGGCGCTCAGCCTCTGAGCTATGCTGCTCAGGCCGAGATTGTGCTCGTGCCTCCTGATCAATGCGATCTCTCAAGAGTGGACATCGCCTTGAACCGCCTCTCCCAGGCTGCGCCCCAGATTAAGAAGAATCTGCTCGAAGCTTGCGCTCAAACCGTCGCCGCCGATGGTGTGATTCAGGAAATGGAAGCGGAACTCGTCCGCGGCATAGCGGATGCCCTGGATTGTCCGATGCCGCCCTTTATTCCCGATCGATAAAATGCCGTTTGCATGCGAAAACGCAGAATTTGGTTTCAAAACTCTCTAAACCCGTAATTAGGCTCACCGGATTTTCCAGAGTTACGAGACTTCACGCAAGGGTGCGATTCGAACTGCCGGTCAATTTTTGCATATCCAGTGCTGCGACCACTGATTGTTAGCCCTGGCAGTGCGCAGGTTCAGCATCGCTTGAGCATGAGTTTCCTTCCACCAAGCACCGGCCACTTTAAGTCGCTTCTGGATGAGATGACGATGTCCGCTTTCGATCTCCCCTGAACCGATCGAAAGATCTCGGCTTCTGGCCCCGACATAATCTAGACAGTGCCGCCGCTCAGTAAGGTAGCGATGAGCCGCACGGACTGGAGCTTCGGGGCTGGCCAGTAGTTCCAGATGCGGCTCTAAGCTTCTGAGCACTTTAGCGCTCTGGTTGTTGAGCAGACGGCCCTGTTGGCGTCGAGTCCACTCTCTCTCCTTGCCCTTGCGGGCCATTTTGACGGCCGCTTGGACCAGGTACTCACTGACGTGGTAAAAATCCAACCGATAGGAGCCTTGCTGACCGAAGTTGTCCCCGAACTTTTCCAGGATCCAAGGCGCACCGTCACCTACTCCATGCACCCATGTTTTGCTCTGCAGCCCAGCACTGAGGGCCACCTCACGCCACACCCAAGGGGCGGTCTCCGCAGTCCCCAGAGTAGAACCATAAAGCGCCTGGGCTTGCTGGCTGGGGCGGGCCAGGCACAGTCGTGCCTCACGCCATAACAGTTGTTTGCCTTTGCGTGCATCGGGCCCCTGGCCCGGCTGCACCACCGGAATCATCGTTCCATCCATCTGCACCACCAGAGTTTTAGCGGCATGAGCAGGCTCAGCTGAAAACTGACCTGATAGTGCGGCCATGCTCTAAAGTATGCCGCCGGATGGCTTCTACTGGAATTTCAATGCCATAATGCTCACGCACTCGTTGAGCCGCTTTGTCAAAAGCGTGCTCAGCCCCAAAATCCACCAGGACTCTTTGCAATCGGCGCGAATAACCTCGATTTCGTATTGCAGCGCTGGAGCAGAAGGGACGCACTTCAGCTCCGCGCCGACTCAAGCGCAATAGCTGTTCCTCGATCTGCTGCCGGCGTGCTCGGCCTGCGCTTGTTTTAAGGCCTGCTGTTGTTTTGCTTCGGCCCAGTCCTGGAGCAGCTGGGCTCCAAGTTTTTGCATCTGTTCAATGGCCATCGCTTCGGCCTCATCAGCTGTGCACCGTTGGCAATGGCTTGATCGATTTGGTCAGCTATCTCATGGAGTCGCCGACGAGTATGCGGACGATTAGCAAAGCGCTCGTCCAGAGTTTTTGATTCAGGATTTTGTGGTCGCAGTTCATCGCTCATGAACTGCTCTATTGATACACCTTCTCTAAAGGTACAATCTCAAAATTGAGAATTTGTGACCGGCAGTTTCAGTCGCACCCAAAAGCGCGAATTGAGAAAGACATACCTTTACTTTTGCGCTGGCTTGCTACTACGCGAGCCAGATTGCGGTTATGAAGAGTCGCCGTGTGCCAAAAAAGAGGATTATTCAGAATCCGTGCACTTGAATCCGAATCTCCTCCCCTAAAATCTGAATCGCACAAAAACTCGCTGACCCTCCCAGTTCTACCTTGGTTTCCAACCCCATCAGTTTCGCTGGTCCTTCAGAAAAGCGCCTCCAGACTGCTTGCCAGGGGCAGCCAAGCATCCTGGCTGCGCGAAACACCCCGTCAATCGGCCGCAAAGCCGACCCGGCAAAAAGCGGTTTACCCGGCTGGCGCACGATTTGGTCCGGCCCAACCTCCAGGTTCATATTTCCTAGTTTATACCGGCCCGGCGGCATCCCAGCAGCAGACATTGCATCTGTCGTATAGTAAATCGCCTCGGCCCCAAGCACTCGATGGGCCAACCGAAAGAGCGTTGGCGAAACGTGTATCTGGTCCGGGATCAGGCTGACTAGCAATCCAGGCGTTTCAAATACGCGCCACAAAATATTGTCATGGCGATCCAGGTCGCGGGGACAGCCGTTGCCAAGATGCGTAAAACCCGTTGCCCCTGCTTTGACTGCCATGCCAAGAATTTCTGCCGAGGCATTTGTATGGCCCAGGCTGACTTTAATCCCGCGCGAAACCGCTAACTCGATTGCTGCAAAAGCTCCAGACCGTTCGGGTGAGAGGGTTAGCAGGCACGGATCGTCGCCTGTGATCGTGCGCAGTTCCAGTATATGCTCGGGCGACGGATCGCGCATCCAAACAGGATTATGCGCCCCGTGAAACCCCGGCTCACTTGAAAGAAATGGCCCCTCGATGTGCCAGCCTACAATCGCCGATTGCGACTCGGGAGATTGCGACCGCAACGCGCGCAAGTTCCGCAGACGCGACATCATTTTCGGCCATTCGTCCGTAATCAAAGTCAGCAGAAATCGCGCGCAACCCGCCTGTCGCAACCCGCGCACAGCTAAGAGCAAATCCTCTAAACGCAAATCCTCCTGCTGGAAATCCACGCCCGCATAGCCATTGATCTGCAGATCGAACAGCGGCGGCGCGATCCACAGATCGCTGGGGGGTCGCTCGACTGCCTCGAAATGCGTAATGCGGCCCTCTTGCCAGCGCAGGCGAACTCCTTTGCCAGTGATATAGTGCCTGCCAAAAATTTCACCATTACTCAACTTAGCCGTTTCAGTGAGATATCCCATTGGACTTTCGCTCCGCCTTCGATAAATCACCCCAACCCGATTGCAAACCAATTCTCGCTTTAGACTTATTATCAACTTAGCAGGAACCGGCTGCAGGCAAGGCCAGGATCGCGCTTCTGTTTGCAATGAAACTCATTGCCCAGGCCTGCCTAATCAGGTCAGATGTGGTTGTAGTTTGTCAGTTAACATCAAAGAGAAAGGTCAGTTTATGATTACTCGGTTGCTCAAGCAGAGAGTCATCTCAGAAAAAGCGGTGGCACACTTCTGCCAGATTATGTGTGCCGTCGTCGCTGGATTGGTGCTTGTGTTCGGATTCCGTAGGCTTCCGACTTCCGAACTTACCGCGTTCCAGCTATTTGCAGCCTGCGTTCAGATACTGTTTCTCGCAGGTGTTTTCATTATCATTGGTTTCCAGTGTCGTGCTTGGAGACGCGCGGCCTAACGTCAAAGAAGGCTGCTTCAGACGGTACCATCTATAAACCCCGCGCGGTCAAAATAGGAAAAAGAATTGCGTTGTTAGCGACGGAAGACAAACGGCCCCCCTTCACCCCAGCCCTCTCCCCATCGGATGGGAGCGGGGCACTGTTTGTTCGCGAGTTGCCCTACGCAATCCCTGCCACCAGTCGAAATTCGTGGAATGCTTGCTGCCAGTGGGCAGTTAGCGCCGCGCGTTCGCCGACACAAACGAAAACTTGCGCGCCGGCCTGCAACGCCGCTTTGACCAGCTTGGGATGACGAGTGACAGGGATGGCAATCTTATTCAATGAGCGGATTTCGCGGACGGCATGACTCATTGCTTCAATCATCTCCGTGTCGTCCAGCTTCAATGGCTTTCCCATCGAGAAGGACAAATCGGCGGGGCCGATCACCGCGCCGCTGATCCCGTCCACGCCTACTATTTCCTTGCACCGGCGGAGGGCGTCCATGGTTTCGATCTGCGGAAACAAATGCGTCTCTCGGTTGGCCCATTCAGTGTTGGCGAGTTGGTCGCCAATGCCGTACATGAGTCCGCGCGGAGTGTTGGCGAAGCCTCGATTTCCGATGGGCTTGTACTTCCCGTACTCGACGATCTTTCGAGAGGTTTCCGCGGTTTCCACCATCGGGATGGAAATCAAGCGCGCACCCGCTTCGAGAGGACGCATGATGTGCGTGCGGTCGGCAAAGGGAACGCGGATGATCGGAAGCGCACCGCCCGCTTTTGCCCCAATGCAAAACAGTTCGACGTGATGGGAACTGCCGCTCATGTGCTCGAGGTCCGCCCACACGATGTCGAACCCTAGCATCCCCGCCATCTCGGCATGACTCGGTGAAAACGATTCGACTGAGCAACCAACCAGGACCTTCTTTGCTTCGATGCGGGCGTGGAGTTCGGAGGTTGGATTCATGGGTTCACGCTTGATCGAAGATCATGGAATCAAATGAATTTCACGCAGCAGGATGTCAAAATTATCATCGGTGAGAGGGGAAACAAATCTGATCTTCGAACTCCCATGCGAATAGTCCACCTTTATAGCGCTATAATAAAAACTGGCCGCGTCAAATTCCGTCACGGCGGATTTGTATGAAGTCAGATCTCGGTCTTGCCATTGGACGTCAGTGCTTTTGAGGAAGGACGCTTGAACGTCAGGATCCACCGCTAGATCGAGCAAAGCAGAACTGATTATCTGTCGATTATACAGGCTCGCTTTTTCCAACATTTGGGCTTTGAAGAACGGGAGCAATGTCGAATCCTCGTACAGCTCTGTCCGTTGTTTTAATGCCAGTTGTGCCACACGTTCAACCAGGTCTTTGCTACGTGAAAATTTCAATATGCCTGATATCCAAACCATCGAAAGAACATTGAGCCGTTCCCCCTCTATGAATACCTTGTGTTTCGAAGGGGTCCACAAAGTGAATCCAGGTCCGCTTTCCAGCACATTGGGATCCTAAGCTTAGAATTCCACGTGGACAAGTTGTCGCG